>WNFR01003319.1_pt1 | contig 24757 bp, 17 predicted proteins | sample 5400221 | NCBI WGS metagenome assembly WNFR01 (sample SAMN13153357, study PRJNA577476) | soil metagenome | isolation source: 40 cm soil under Madrone tree | place: USA:California | collected 2016-06-14 | reverse complement strand
CAGCCGTGCTCTGTAAGTCCTTGCGTTTACGTTTTCACGCGGATTCGAGTCCTACCTGAGGAGCCATTCTTTTTCTGGAGCTTACTGCACCAAGACAGCTTCAACCTCCGGAAGGTCTAAGTCAGCACCTCAGCCAGTTTTCCCGCGGCAATCACATCGGCAATTCTGGCAAAGTCGCCGTACATGACACGATCTTTGTCCATCTTCGGACTAACTGAACGGATTGCCTGCCAGGCCTTCTGACCGCGCTTGCCCGTCTTGAGCGGAGCCACAAAGTCCAGTGCCTGCGCCGCCGCCATAGCCTCGATCGCCAGCACGTTGCGAGTGTTTTCGACAACCCGGCGCAACTTCAGCGCCGCGGTCATACCCATAGAAACGTAGTCTTCTTTGTTGCCTGAAGTCGTAATCGAATCCACCGACGCCGGATGTGCCAGCACTTTGTTTTCGCTAACCAATGCAGCCGCAGTCACCTGTGGCATCATGAAACCGGAATTCAATCCGGCGCCTGGGGCAAGGAACGGCGGCAAACCTTCATTCAGCGCAGGATTCACCAGTCGCTCAATTCTGCGCTCTGAAATTCCGGCGAGCGCGCTTAGGGCAATTGCCAAAAAGTCCAAAGCAAACGCGATCGGCTCACCGTGAAAGTTTCCTCCCGAGAGCACTTCACTCGCGGTACTTTGCACCGTAGGACGCGCGTGTACGCTCGTCCCTCCATGTTCAGGAGCGACAAACACCAGAGGATTGTCCACTGCCGAGTTGGCCTCGGTTTCGAAAACCTCGCGGCAGTTCGCCAGCGTGTCTCGCACCGCTCCATGCACTTGCGGAATGCAACGCAAAGAATACGCATCCTGCACCCGTCCGCAATCCCGGTGTGACTCGCGAATCTCGCTACCCTCAAGCATTCGGCGCAGATTGCTGGCAGACTGGATCTGACCCGGATGCGGGCGCGCCCGATGAATACGATCATCAAAAGCGACATCGGTTCCACGCAGCGCATCCAGCGTCATGGAGCCGATCACGTCAGCGGAATCGACCAAGGTCTCAGCGGCAAGCAGCGATAACGTTCCGACCGCCAGCATCGCCTGAGTCCCATTGATCAACGAGACCGCTTCTTTGGCCTCGAGCACCAAAGGCTTTATGCCGGCGCGTCGAAGAGCATCGGCCGAAGCACATCGCTTGCTCTCTTCGGTGACACATTCGCCCTCTCCGATTAGCGAAAGCGCCAGATGCGCCAAAGGCGCCAGGTCTCCACTCGCTCCAACGCTGCCCTGTGAAGGCACAAACGGCGTCACTTTGCGATTCAACATCTCGCAAATTGTGTCAATCACAATCGGGCGCACGCCTGAATAACCCTTAGAAAGCGAATTCGCGCGAAGCAGCATCATAGCCCGCGTTTCGAGCGCAAAAAGAGGTTCTCCGACCCCGACAGCATGTGAGCGCACCAGATTGAGCTGCAGCTCGCGAATCTGATCTCCCGCGATCCGCACATCACTCAGCTTGCCCACGCCCGTGGTGATTGCATATGAAAGTTGGTTACCGGCAACCAGCCCATCCACCACAGCCCGTGCGTGCTCCACCGCCTCGCGCGCATCCGGCGCCAGCAGCACCGGGCGCCCATCCAACGCCACTTCGTGCACCGCCTCAAGCGTCAAATCGTTTCCGTTGATGTGAAGGGCTTTCATAAAAACGGCTCTTAACCCTTAGCTTTTAGCTCCTTCGTGCTCCGACGCTGCGTATCTCTTAATCCCATGCGGTTTCCTCTGTGTGCCGTTTCCTCTGTGTCCCTCTCTGCCCTCTGTGGTTAAAGGTTTCTCCCGGCCGCTTCGCGAAATACTGTCATGTACTTCTCTGGAATCGTCCTTACCTTCATCTCAGCATCGGTCACGATATGCGTTGTCTCACCTTCAGCCAGCAGCACGCCATCGCTCACCCGCACCAGTTCATATCCAAAATGCACCAGCGACTCGCGAACATTCTTCAGATGTGTGCGCACGATGACCTCATCGTCATATCGCGTAGGCGCTTTGTAACGGCAGCGTGCATCCACCACGGCAATGAAGCAGCCGTCATTCTGTTCCATGTCGCGATAGGAAAATCCCAGCTGCCGCAACAGTTCGACCCGGCCTACCTCAAACCAGATGAAATGATTGGCATGATAGACCACGCCCATCTGATCGGTTTCCGCATAACGCACCCTCAGGCGCACTTCGCATGTCTGATGGCTCACTTTCCGCTCCAGCGCGGCTTACGCTTCTCCAGAAACGAGGTCACACCTTCGCGGAAATCGGCAGTCTGCCGAATCCCGGCATTCTGCTCCACTGCTTGCTCGATCTGTCGATCAAGCGCCTCCGCGATGAATCCATTGACCAATTTCTTAGTCGCCTTTATCGACGATGGACTATTCTCCATTAGTTGCAGCGCCAGTTCGCGTGCCCGCGTCATCAGGCTCTCCGCCGGGACAATCTCATTCGCCAGACCCAAGCGATACGCTTCCGCCGTGTTAAATATTCTGCCCGTCAGCAAGAGGTCGCGCGCGATCTTGTGTCCAACCTGCCAGACGAGAATTGAAGAAACAATTGCCGGTACAAATCCGATCCGCACCTCGGTATATCCAAACTTCGCTTCAGGGATGGCGAGCGTGAAATCGCACATGGTCGCCAGCCCGGTTCCTCCGGCAATGGCCGCGCCGTTAACCGCGGCAATGGTGGGCTTGGGCAAATCGTAAAGCCTCCGAAATATCTTGACCATGCGCCGCGAGTCCTCGACATTTTCCGCGTGCGACTTGCCGATCAGAGACTTCAATTCGTCCAAGTCCAGACCTGCGCAGAAGGCTTTGCCTGCACCTGTCAATACCACGACAGCCGCATCGGACTTTTCAATCTCATCCAAAGCGGCCAGCATCTCATCCACCAATTGAAAACTGAGCGCGTTGCGCTTTTCCGGCCGATTCAGAGTGATAGTTGCGATGCCAGAATCGTGCGCGAGTTCCAGTGTTTGAAATTTCATGGTGAGTCGAAACAGGTGATTATACGGCCAAGGTCAGGAGCAGGCATTACCGCGCGGACCAATGAAACCAGCTACATCAGTTTTCTTCGAACCATATCTAACGCCTGCTGCGATGCAAACCAGCGTATTCGCGCTCGGTCGCCAGGAAAATTGCGCTTTATCACTTCCGTTCCATTTTCCGAGGCAAGTGCGTGGTAGACGAGACCCACAGGCTTCTCAGCCGTACCTCCCGTCGGACCAGCGATCCCCGTGACTCCCAGTCCCAGTGTCGTTCCGCAGCGTTTGCGTATGCCCTCAGCCAACGCGCGAGCCACTTGCTCGCTCACTGCGCCGTAAACCTCGATCAGATCCGGAGGAACATCAGCGAGCTGCGTTTTCAGCTCGTTGGAGTAAACGACGGCTCCTCCGATGAAATAACGCGAGCTGCCGCTCACCGAAGTCAGCCGTTCGGCCACCAGCCCGCCAGTACAAGATTCCGCAACCGACAAAGTTGCGTTCCGCATTTGCAGGAAGTAACTAACAATCTGCTCCAGCGAATCGCCATTGTCGGAGTACACATTGTCCCCCAGTTCTTCTTCAACCTTTCCGATCAAGTCGTCCAGCCGTTGTTCTGCCGCATCTTGCGACTGCGCTTGCGTTTTCACATGCAGTTGTATTTCGCCAGGCCCAGCAAGAATGGTGGTGCTGACATCAGGAAAGCGCTTGTAGATTGGAGCAACCCGCGCGTCGCAGGCCGATTCCCCCATTCCCGTTATCTTGAGCACTCGCGTGGCCAGGAATTGCTTCGGAACTTTCGCACGGAGTCGGTCCAGCACCGCGTTCTCGAACAATGCTCTCAATTCGTGCGGCGGCCCCGGTAGCAGAATAATGATTTTCTCTTTGCCGTCCGATCTCCCGCCAATCCACTGGCCGGGAGCGGTGCCGTTCGCATTCGAGAGAACAGTTGCACCGGTGATCACGTCGCCCTGCTTCAAATTGTTGGGTGACATCTTCCAGCCGTGCTCGGTAAATCTGCGCTCGATTGCTTGCACGATCTGTTGATCGCGCCGAAGCTGCAATCCCAGTGTTTCAGCCACAGCTTCGCGAGTCAGATCGTCCTCAGTCGGACCAAGCACGCCGCTCAAGATCAGAATGTCTGCGCGCGAAAGGCCCGCGCTGATGACTCGCACCAGGTTCTTGAGGCTATCCCCGACAATGGTTTTGAATGAAACTTCAACGCCCAGATTGTTGAGCTGTTCGGTGAGATAAAGCGAGTTCGTGTCCTGTCGAAAAGGAGTGAGAAGCTCCGATCCCACAGCAATGATTTCCGCAATCACTCTGGCAGTCTAAATGAAGGTACTAAACAGGATCGAGCAATGGCTGGCCCTGAACGTCCCATCCGAGGTGATGAAGCGCGTTCGTTGTGACCAAAATCGCTGACCGGCCTGGCGCAAACGCCAGCCCCACCAGGCCGGAACCGGCAACCGCTAGCGACGCGCTCCCGTCCGGTGCGATCTTCACAATGCCCCGTTGCCCGCCCAACGAAGCGGCCACATACAGATTTCCTTCCCTATCGAACGCCACGCCCTGCGGACGTCCAAGCCCGCGATAGAAAACCGATACCTGTCCGTGGGGATCGATCTTGTACACCGAATCGAAACTGGAAGTTGTGGGACCCGTGACAAACAAGTCTCCCTTCGGGCCAAACGCAAGGTGATAAGCCGAGACGCTGGGTTCGAGCGTGGCAAAAACGAAAATCTGCCGGTCGCGCGCGATCTTGAAAATCGTGCCGCTGCGGTCTCCTACGTACAGGTTCTCGATATGATCGAACGCTATGCCAGTGGCGATGCCCATTCCCTCGGCATAAGTCGACATTGTCCCGTTGGGAGCGACTTTGTACACCGCACCGTCGAATCGAGAAGAAACGTACATCTGTCCGGCGCGATCTAATGCAATCGCGGTGGCATTCATCATCTCAGTAAGGAACGGCTTCACGTTGTAATTGGTGTCAATCTTGAAGATCGAGACCGGCACCTTCTGGCCGCGCGAACCGGAAAACGTCACATAAATATTTCCTTCAGCATCGAGTGCAGGGTTCGTTACGGGATGTAAGTTCTCGGCGATTGTCGTCGCGACCCGAATCTGCTGGGCATTGCTGGAGCTGCCATTAGTCGAAACCACAACCGGTCCGGAACTGGCCCCGGGCGGCACTCGCGCGACAACAAAATCATCGGCGCTAATTACTATTGAACCTTCTATCTCGCCGAAGCGAACGCGCGGCCGCTTGAGTTCGTGCGAACGCAGGCCGCTGCCCAGAATGCGCACTTCGCCTCCCGGCAGCGCAGCCGAGGGAGCCACCGCCTCAATATGAGGCCGCCCATTTACGTTTTTCTTTCCCAGGAGACGGTTAGAAATCGCCATGAAATCGTTAAATCCAGATATATCTAAAGAAGCCGAAAATGCAACAAAAGCTGCATCACCACCAGCGCGAGCACTCCCGCCGCAACATCGTCCGCGACAATTCCTGTTCCTTCCGGCAGCCGCTCAAGCTGACGCACCGGCGGAGGCTTCACAATATCGAACCCACGAAAAAGTATAAAGCCGACGACCAGTGTTTTCCATGTGACGGGGGAGAATAACAGCGTAATCCACTGCCCGGCTACCTCATCGATCACAACGAACTGCGGATCTTCCGTCCGCGATGCCCTCGCCACCCTGGTCGCGGCGGGAATTCCGATAGCAATCACCCCGACGATCAGAGCAGCGAAAAGTACTTGAGGCCTGGGACTCCATCTCGCCACCCAGAACCAGATCAGCACTGCGGCAAGGGAACCCCATGTTCCTGGCCCCGGGCGCAGATGACCGATTCCAAAGAAAGTAGCCACCAACCTAGCCCAGAGGGGCGCGACTGATCTCGCATCGTTGCTCTGGGGAGATGCTGCGATATCAGTCTTCATCTTCGCTGGGCGGGAAAGCCCTTATGTCGGCGATCTCGTCGGTGTCCTGCAAGGGTTCCGAGACGACGTATTGCCCGCTTGCCCACTTTCCGAGATCAACCAACTTGCAACGCTCGCTGCAGAAGGGGAAGTCTCCTCCGGTACTTTCAACCGGCTTCTTACATATGGGACACTTCAGCTTGATCTTGCGTTTACGGACCACATTTCAATTGTAGATGGAAAGACGACACAAGTTGCGCGCAAGCTTCTCAACGGAATGCACTCTACATCTGTCCGTTCGCGCCGCCACCCTTCGGCTGTTCATACGCTTTCTGCAAATATCTCCGCGCCTCGTCGAGTGCGCCTTGAGTGTTGTCGTTTGTCTGAATCGCCTGCCGATATTCATTCGTAGCGCGTTCGCGCTGGCCAGTTAGGTCAAAAATCTTGCCGAGTTGAATGTGACTCCAGACTTCCGTCCAGCGCGGCTCGCCGTCCCCATTCAGGCAATCGCGATACGCATTTGCAGAAGCCTGGTAGTTGTGCTGCAAGAAAAATACCTCGGCAACGCGGTAGTGCGCCAGCGAGCTGTTCTTGTTGATCTCGAGTGCTTTGTTGAATTCCGCCAACGCTCCCGCCAGATCGCCCTGTTGAACCAGGGCCTGTCCGCGCTGGATTCCGGCCCGCAGCCTGACATCTGAGGAGTTCTTGAGCAGATGATTGTCGGTATCAATCGAGATTCGCCGCGGCCGTCCAAATGTATCGATCGTGAAGGCAGAATCTGTCCCGACCACATCCACGCGCTTGAGTTCCGTCTTTCCGTCAGTATCGATCTTGAGTTCGACGGGCATCCGGAAGAGATCAAGGTCCTGCGAGATCCTACCGACTACGCGGAAGCCTTTATTATTTCCTAGTCGATAAACCGAATATTGCGTCTTGAACTCGGGGGCGCCGGTTGAATCCAGCCATTGCGAAAAAAACCAGGTCAGCTTATCGCCATAGTCTTTCTCAACCAGATTGCGGAAATCATCCACGGTTGCTGTCTTCCCCGCGTACTGCGAAGCAAAGTCCCGCATTGCCTGATCAAATTTCTGGTCGCCCACGACCCACCGCAGCATATGCAGAACCATTGCACCTTTGTCGGTAACCAGCGACTGAAATTCCGGAGAAAACGGATCCAGCTTGCCAGCGCTCGATAGTGGGACGGTGTCATAAGACAATGCGCCCACGGACATGTCTTTCACCGCTTCCTGCAATCCGGCTGAACCTGCGGCGCTCTCGATATATCGCGCTTCGGAATATCGCGCAAAGCCATCTTCCAACCACCAATCGTCGCGCGACGCCGGGCTAATTGACGTTCCCCACCACTGGTGCGCAATAGAGTTCGCCAGCAAACGATAGTTTGTCCGCGGGGTGATTCCGCGCGAGGCCAGAGCCGCTAGTTCCGGCGCCCATGCCGATGGCACCGTATCGTCAGGCAGTTCGACTACGCGCAATTCATTCGAAGCAGGCGGCCCATACAGAGTAATGAAATACGTGAACTCCTTCACCGCAGTCTGCGCGTACGCAGCAGCCAGGTCTTTGTGGGCGGGCTTGAAATAGACGTGCAGCTCAATCCCTGCCTCAGTGCTGTAATAATCCCCGAAGGTGCCGGCAACAATGGTTCCCGGAAAGCTCGCCTTCTCATACTTCAGAGAAAACGTCTTAGTCGGCCCACCTCCTGACGACGCTCCTTTGATCGCCGGAGCTGGACCAGGGCTCACGGTTCCGCTGCCAACCACGATCATGTGCGCGGGAACCGTAACGTTAATAATCGCGTTGAAACGGTCAATTCCGTATACATTCACCGGAAACCAATACCCCGCATAGAGCAGATAACTCGTGTCGTCGTTGATCGAAGTCAGCTTAAGGCCCTGAACAGGCGAATCGTCAGCCGAGTCGAGCACCCCCTCATATTCAAAAGTCAACGTTGTGGACTGGTCCTTAGGCAGTGTGTTCTTCAGCGACACGCGCACGCTGGAGTCCTGCGGCATGCGGTCGGCAGTGAGCGGCTTGCCGGCAGCATCGCTGACCTTCGTCAGCCGTAAATCGTTGTGCAGATGAAAGGTCGCGATGTTCAGATCTTCAAGGGCAGTGATCTTGACCTTAGCGTGTGCGGCGATCTTGTGCTCGTGAGGGTTCAGCACAGCATCGATTTGGTAATCGTCTGCGTGGAAATGTAGCTTCTCTGCCGCCCACGAAGGCAGGCACAACAGCAACAAGGCTGGCAAAAGCCACAGGGCCGAGGGCCGAATCTGCGGCCGAGGTCGGAAGAACATTCAGGGAATCTCCTAGGGTACGGTAAACGGATCCGCCACAACTTAATTCTTAAGATGAAAATTTCGGCCCAAAAGATGCTGTAGCACAAGCATTTACCTGACTTGAGCGGCTGCCCCGCTTCGAACTGCTCTGAGCACCGCGATCGCCGCTTGATCAATCGGACGGGCCTTCCTTGAGTCTCCGTGAAGCAGATTCCGGACGCGTCGTAACCCGTTCAGCATACTCTGGCGTCCGTCACCCTCCGGGATTATTTTCATCAGCTCCCCAACCACCCTCTCTGCCGTGAAATCCTGCTGCACGAGTTCCGGAACAACCTGCTCGCCGGCGATCAGGTTCACCATGGCAAAGTAGGGTACCTTCACTGTGGATCTTCCCAGCAGATACGTAAGTCCGGTGACGCGATACACCATGACGAATGGAGTGTCCATCAATGCCGCCTCGACAGTCGCGGTGCCGCTGGCAACGATGGCAGCCCTGGAATGCGCGAGGGCCGGAAGAGCTTCAGGTACGAGATGTACTCGCCTCTCTTTGTGGGCCACTTCCATCGAGGCCCCACCCTTCGCGAATTTCGAAGGGTGGGAGTCCACCACCTGCTGTATGAGTCGTGCATCGATCGTGTGAGCCACAGGAAGCAAAAATTCGTAATCGTCGCCCAGCAGGCCAGCCGCCTGCAGAATCGTGGGTAGATTCATCCGCACTTCCTTTACGCGGCTGCCAGGCAGGATGGATATCCATGCCTTCCGGTTGTCTAGCCCGTGCAGCGCCGCATACTCTTCACGCGACACCACCGGCCGAGCAAGCTCCGCCAGCGGATGGCCGACGAACTCCGCATCCACCCCACGGTCTCGATAGAACTTTTCCTCGAAAGGAAAAATGACCAGCGCCTTGTCCACATACTTCCGCAGCAGGCGAACCCTCCCCTGCCGCCACGCCCAGAACTGCGGACACACGTAATACACGACAGGAATACCGCGCTTCTTCATCTGTCGGGCCACGCGCCAGTTGAACGCAGGGGAGTCAATGACAACCGCCAGATCAGGCCGCCGCCTGTCGGCCTCGCCGATTAGCTTGTGAAATAGTACCCAGATTTTCGGCAGGTGACTCAGGATTTCCGTGATGCCTACAACGGATAGCTCCTTGGCATCGACCACGGTGTCGCACCCTGTGGCCCGCATCTTCTCGCCGCCTACGCCAAAGAATTCGAGGGAAGGATCAATCCGGCGCAGAGCCTCAATAAGCTGCGCCCCGTACATTTCGCCAGACGCTTCTCCAGCAGAGATCAGAATGCGCACAGGTGCATTGTAAAGGCCAGATCAGTCTGCAGACGCGGCGGCAAGCGCAGGCGAGGTCATCTCCGGTACCTGAAGGTGAGGCATTGGCCGCCCGGCAAACAGGTGGCGGCAAGGCTTGGCTAATATGCGCACCCATTTCCCCGATCGCGAGACTCGTGCGCTATCGGTGGCTATGCCCGTATCGGCATACATCTGGCGATAAATCTTTGAAATGAGAACAAACGCCAGCCGCCCGCGGCTGGATTTAATAAATCGAGAGCGTTTCCAAATAGCCGAGAGACTATAAAAGCTGTCCCACACTTCCTGGGTGCGCGAACGGATTTCCTCGGATGACATCGCCGGATGGTCCCAGTACAGCTTGGGACGCAGAGCCTGCGGAATAAGCCATCGCCGAGTAAGGGGAACTCCCGCAACCGTCGGCGGATTCGGCCCCAGCCCCTTCTCCCAGCGGGTAAAGTCCACGGTTCCCGGGTAGGGACTTAATATCACGAACTGGGCAAACGTCACGTCCGCACTTTTGGCAGCCGCTGCCGTGGCAGCGAAAGTTTCCGGACGATCGCTCGGCAAACCAAAAATGAACGAGCCTAGAACATGCACGCCATGCCGTCGAAATGTTTGCAATCGCTCAATCAGTTTGTCTCCCGCTAGATTGAAGTCCTTGTAAACGTCTTTCAACCCAGACGGGGTCACCGACTCCACTCCCACCAGCGCGCCTTTAATTCGTGCCGCTTTCATCGCATCCAAAAATTCTGTGTCCTCGGCCGCCTCCATCGTGATCTGAGTAAAGAAAACCATGTCTTCGGGGAGTTGAGCCAGCCGCGCCATCAGCTCGAACCGCTCCTTGCGTATCGCCGTGAGTTCATTCAGGCGAACGGTGTTGTTCTGCTGCGTTGCGAGCTTGAGATCGGTCAGGGTGACGGGATAAAAATTGTCATCCGCCAGCGCCACGAAACGAAACCCCAGTCGCCGCAACTGCACAATTTCTTCGATCACAACATCTGAGGTACGTTGCCGGGGACGCTGGCCATCCGTTCGCCATACCGAGCAAAAAGAGCAGTGCTTGGGACATCCACGAACCGTCTGCACCGACGCCCACATATAACGATCGCGCGGGACCAGGTCCCATCGCGCTTGAACAAAATCGCTGGCCTCGATTTGCCCACCCAGGTAGATCGTTTTTGGAGTTCCGTTACGGCAATCCTCCAGCGCCTTCGGCCAAACCTTGTCCCCATCACCTTTAACCACCGCATGCGCGCCGCCCAGGTCGATGGCCTCCTGCGGGTACAGGGTGGCGTGAATGCCGCCGAAAATCACATATGCGCCGCGCTCCCGGGCCAGTTTCCCAATTTCGTATCCGCGCAAAGCATTCGCAGTATGAATCCCGATTCCGATGGCATCGCCCGGTTGGATCTGCTTAGGATCCACCTGGAACAAAGTCTCGTCGACGAGAATGGGATCGCCGAAACTTTTTGGCGTGGCGCCAGCAAGAACGTACTGCCATCTGGGAGTGATTACCGCAGTTCCAAACGAAACACTGCTGGGATTAATCAGGTGAACGTTCATGCACGGTGCTCCTTGCACTTCTAAAAGCGCAACCCACCTTCGCGATAAACGTCTCTAACCGCGTTGGACTATCGGATTGTTTTCGATTTTGCCGCCGGAGGCACTGCTTAGAAACAACGCCTCAAGCGTGCGTAAAGTTTCCAGTCGTGGTCTAATCTCCGACTGCCTGAGTCAAAGTAGATTCTGTCAAATACCCCGTCATTCTTGGAGGGAGTATACACCCCCCGATACGCGCCGCTCTGAATTTCATGGCAGATGTGACCCGTTCGAGCGGAAATGACGAAAAGATTACCTGATATCCACCGCGTCAATTTCAAACTCAAATTTTCCGGGTTCTTGCGCATGCGCAAATGCGATTCCCCTTACATCATGCGCGTCAGTATTGAAGCTGGATAAAGAAAATGAATACTGCTTCCATTCCGTTCCCGGTACGAACGGCTGAATGCCAGGTATTTGTCCGGCATTGCTCGCTGTTTGGACTGCAACTGCATAGTTCTTGCCGTCCCCTTTTGCCCAAAAGGAAATTGTTTTCTTGCTCGCGAGATTGACCGCGTCTTCCGGAGACGACCCGGGATAGAACAGCACTCCTGCCCAGGTGAAATCAGCTCCGGGAACGATCTCGCCAGTCACTCTCAGAGCACCTTTTGAGCCGTTAGCCCCGCCTTCAACTGCCTGCATCACAGCTTTGGATTTTCCGCCCATCTGCGCGTCCGAGGTCACCATCCATCCGCCGTAATTCGAGGAAACCTTCAGGTCATCAAAGTTACTCACCAGTCCTGACTCAGATCCCGCAGGCGCCGTCGGGAGAGCAGACGTGCCAGTTTCACCTTGCGTGCCCGCCACGGTTAACAACACCGTCTCTGTGTGGTCTGAACTCGAGCCAACCATGATCTCGAAGACTCCCGGTTCGACTACTTTGTGCATCTCGGTGTTGAGCATGGAGAGCGTCTCCGGCGTAATTGTGAATTCGACGGTTCTCTTCTCACCCGGCTTCAGCGTGACGCGCTGAAAGCCTTTCAACTCCATAACTGGCCGCGTCACAGACGCAATTTTCTGATGAATGTACATTTGCGGAACTTCGTCACCTTCGCGCGAACCGATGTTACTTATGTCCACGCTCACCTTCGCGGTTCCACCCGTCCGGATCTGTGCAGGGTCCACTTGCAGATTTTCAAATTTGAAACTTGTGTAACTCAACCCATAGCCGAAAGGGAAGAGAGGCTGCCGCGTACTGAAAGCATAATTTCGGTTTGCGGAGGGTTTGTGATTGTAGTAGTCCGGCAAATCACCGACAGAATGCGGAAAAGTGATTGGCAATTTTCCGCCCGGAGTCACGTCTCCGAACAAAACGTTTGCCGCTGCCGTTCCGCCTTCCTGCCCCAGATACCAACCTTCAAGTATTGCTGGAACATGCTCCGCTATGTAGTTGATGGAGAGTGGCCGTCCATTGATGAGGAATACCACGGTCGGAGTCCCGGTCTCGACGACTGCCTCGACCAGGTCATTCTGCGCACCGAGCAGATCTAGGGAATCCCGGTCGCCGCGGTGCTGTTCCGACCAAGCCTCGCGGTTGCTGCTCTCATTTTCGCCAATCACCAGGACCGCGACATCTGCGCCCTTCGCAATCTCAACTGCTTCTTTAATCTTGTCTGCCTGCGTCTTCGAATCAATCAGCTCAACATTGTCGTCGAACCAACCATGCCAGTCCTGATGTTTGTTGGTGAAGCGGCAACCCTCCGCATAGACAACCTTGGCCTTATTCCCGACTCGATCCTGGATCCCCTGGAGGATGGTCACGCCATGAGCAGGCCCCCGGCTATACCCACCCAGATGTAAACCATCGGCATTAGGCCCAATCACGGCAATTGTTTTCAGCTTGCCCAAATCCAGCGGCAGAAGACTCTTGTCATTCTTCAGCAGGACAATCGTTTTCTGCGCCGCTTTCAACGCCAGTTGCCTGTGCTCGGCGCTGTTGATTGTGCGTTCCGCGTTATCGGGATCGACAAGCGGATTTTCGAACAGTCCAAGCCGGAATTTTGTCGCCAGCACGCGCGATACTGCGCGGTCGAGCTCGCTCTGGGGGACGATCCCTTGTTTCACCTGTTCGACCAGAGTGCGGTAAACCGATCCGTCCGACAGGTCATAATCCACGCCCGCTGAAATAGCCAGCCGCGCCGCATCAGCTTTCGTGGCGGCCACGTGATGAGTCTGCACCAGCATCTGTAGTCCTTCGCCATCAGATGTCACAAAGCCGCGAAATCCCCATTCCTGCCGCAGCACTCTGTAGAGCAGCCAGCGGTTGATGTGTGACGGAATGCCGTCAATCTCGTTGTAGGAAGCCATGACGCTGCCGACGTGCCCCTCCTGCACTGCCGCTTGAAAGGGCACGAGGAAATTCTCGCGAATAATCCGCTCCGAATAATTTCCCGGCGCGGTATTCGTGCCGCCCTCAGGCTGACCATGGACGGCGAAGTGCTTCATGGTCGCCAGAACGTGATGGCGATTGATATTGAACGAATCGCCCTGTAATCCTGTCACCGCCGCAACCGCCATTCGAGATACTAGAAACGGGTCTTCCCCATAAGTCTCTTCCGTCCGCCCCCAACGCGGGTCGCGCGAGAGATCAAGCACCGGCGTAAAAACCTGTCCCACGCCGCGAGAACTCCCTTCATCGCCCGCAGCAGTGAATACTTGCTTCACCAACTCCGGGTCCCACGTACTGGCCAAACCAATCGCTTGCGGGAAACTGGTGCTGCCGTGCTCCATGAATCCGTGAAGCGCCTCGCCCATGAACAACGCCGGAATGCCCAGCCGCGTCTTCTCCTTCAGATGCCGCTGAACTCCGTTGCGCAGAATCGCCGATATTCTAGGCGTCAAATTTAGGTCCGGGTCCGACCAGCGTTGAAACGTAGCCCGTGCCGTCTCAGTAGTAAAGGTGCCGGTCGGATCGATAACTTCCATCTCGCCTCGTCCGCCGCCCGTGATCTGTTGCACTTTCTCCTCAAGCGTCATGCGCGAGAGCAAGTCAGCCACGCGGTCTTCAATAGCGAGTTCTGGATTGCGATATTTGGGAGGGCTGTCCTGCGCTTTGTCCTGACTCGATGCCGTTGCGCACAAAATCGCCAAGCAGACGGCAAGTGACAACACAATGTTGCGGCGTGAGATTCTCATGCGAGGTCGAAACCGCCTTGTAAGCAGATTGGTAATCCAAAGTACGGAAGTATAGACGGCGCAGTTCCTTTTGTGTGGGCGATGTGAGGAGGCGGAAAAGGGTGAGTTACATCCCAGGCGGACTGACGCTGTTATTGGAGGAGCGTTACTTGCACGTTCCGTCGCGCACCCAGTTCGTATCGCCGGGTGCTATCTGCAGAATCGCTGCAACTTCGGAGGAGGCGGAGACGGGAACTCATCCAGCTCTCCATCCCAGCCAGTGCAGCCACGCGCATTGACCGCGCGATCCACGCTGGTTTCCAGCTCTCGAGCTTTGGTTTTCGCTTCTGCAATCTGGGCCTGTGTGAGATAGCCGCCGCCATCCAATTCGATCAAATCGCTTCGAGCCGTTGTGTAGCCGGCATCCAGCGCCACAACAAACCATACATAAGCATGGAATCGATCAAGATCAATTCCGCGGCCATCTTTCAGAGCTTTTGCATAAAGGTACTGGGCTTGAGGGAGACCCTGATCGGCTGCGACTTTGTACAATGCCGGAGCTTGTTTGTAGTCGCGGTCTTACATGACACGCCCGAGATAGTAAGCGGCGAAAGGATTGCCCCGTTCCGCAGCTGGCTTAAGCCATTTCGCAGCAGCGTTCAAATCCTGCGGTACACCGCCTCCCAAAGCATAGCGGCGTCCAAGCAACCATTGGGCGAGTACATCGCCGGAATCGGCAGCTTTGCGATACCACTGAACCGCCTCAGTCTGATTGCCGACGGTCAGAGTGCCTGTGTCATACAGGTACCCAAGAACAAGCTGTGCTGGCAAGTATCCGAGTTCCGCCGAACGGCGGAAGTAGTCAAACGCCTTACGGTCGCTGCGAGACGGTCCCGCGCCAGACATGGCATTCATGCCATTTTCGTATAGCTGTTCGGGAGAGTTGGGCTGACCAAGCGAAAACGAGCAAATCAGCAAAAACGCCAGGCTCGGGAGGGTTCTACGCGTATTGGCTGCTCCTGAGGAAGTATAGATTGCGTTAAGGAAGCCAAATGATTGCGAAAGTTCAGCCCAAACGGGAGCGAGCACTAGTCGTCCGCGTTAGCTGTAACCGACGGGCCCACGGCAACTTCTTGGTCCTTATACTGCAACTGATAAAGCTTGTAGTAAATACCTCGTTGCGCCAATAGTTGCTGGTGGGTGCCCATCTCCCGCAGCTGGGCTTTGTGCATGACGATGATCTTGTCCGCGCGCTGAATCGTCGAAAGCCGGTGCGCAATAATGATCGATGTGCGCCCTTCGACCATTTTCCCGAGCGCGTCGCGCACCTTGAATTCAGTTTCGGTATCAACGCTGGACGTAGCTTCGTCGAGGATCAAAATTCTGGGCGCGTGCGCAAGGGCACGAGCAAACGAGATCAACTGCTTCTGCCCCGTCGAAAGCGTCGATCCGCGCTCCCTCACTTCTTCCTTGTAGGTGTCAGGCAGGTTGTGGATGAAATCAGCAAGATTGACGTCCTCTGCCGCCTGCCTCACCTGTTCATCCGTGATCCAATCGGTTCCCAGCCGGATGTTGCCCTCAATGGTCCCAGTAAACAGAAACGGATCTTGCAAAACCACTCCGAACCTGCGGCGCAGATCGGCCAATGGCATTTCCTTCACGTCAACGCCGTCTATCCGAATTGCGCCTCGCTGAACATCGTAGAAGCGCAGTAGCAGGGAAATGATCGTGGTTTTGCCAGCCCCGGTATGACCGACGATGGCAACAGTCTCCCCCGGCTCGATAGTGAAGCTGACATCGCGCAGTACCCAATCCGGTTCCTGATCGTCTAGGGAGGACCGTCCACGACCGTCCGGGCAGTCGCGATCGTGTAGGGGCGGTCCTCCAGGCCCACCCGGCCGAGCAGAGCTCGACAACTGCTTCGGGTGCCGGTACGCAAACCACACACGGTCGAACTCAATCCTGCCTGCCCCGTCAGGCTTTTTGGTCACAGGCGCTTCAATAATTTCCGCCGGAGTATCCAGCAGCTTGAAGACGCGTTCCGCCGCAGCCATCGCCGATTGCAGGATGTTGTACTTCTCGCTCAAATCCTGAATCGGCCGGAAGAACCGCTGCGCGTATTGCATGAACGCGACCAGGACTCCAAGCGTGGTCACATTTCGAACTAAATGAAACGCCAGCAGAGTCTTAGGGCTGAAGCTGACGCTTACACCGGTCAGCACCCATCCGCTAAGCACATCATGCCCACCGAACCAGATCACCGACGCTATCGCGATCGACGACAGAATTTCGACGACGGGATAATAAATCGCATGCGCCATGATGCGCCATGATCGCGTCTTTGAACGCATCCATGTGCTGCGCGTTCACTTCCGAGAAAGTTCCAAACGCCTTCTTCTCGCGGTTGAAGAGTTGCAAAACCACCATGCCGCTCACGTGCTCTTGCAGGTGAGCATTAATGCGCGCAATCGCCACGCGAATTCGCCGGTAGGAGTCGCGTACCCTATCGCGAAAAACCTTGGTAGCAAAGGCAATAAACGGCAGCACCGCGAACGTAATCAGCGCCAGCTTCCAGTTCACGCAAAGCATGATGGCCAGAATTCCAGCCAACACAAAAATGTCTTCGAAAATGGACACCACGCCGGACGTGAACATTTCATTCAATGCATCGACGTCGCTGGTAACTCGTGTGACCAGCCGTCCCACCGGATTTTTGTCGTAGAATCCAATGTGCATGCGTTGCAGATGGCGGAAAATTTCGCTTCGCAAGTCGTACATCACCATCTGCCCCGCCCACTGCATGAAATAAGTTTGAAGGTATTCAAGCAGAAAGCTGAACGTGATCAGCCCAACATAAATTGCGCCAATCTGCGCAATTCCCGTGAGAGGACGCGGACTCAGCCATCTCGACAGGAGTGACGGCGCCTGGTGCGCCGGGGCCAAATACCGGTCGATGGCCACCATGGTCAGAAATGGTCCCAGCACATCGGCGCCGGCCTTCAGCACAATTGAGCCCAGTGCCAATGCAACTTTCCATCTATACGGGCGCAGGTATTTCAGCAGCCGCTTCATCAGCCGGCTGTCATACGCTTTTCCGAGAACTTCTTCGTCGTGGGGAGAGGCCATGAGTAGTAAGAACTATTCTAAATAGATGGGACGGAAGCGGGTTTGGATTGAAAACCTGGGTACTCGAGGCCTCTTTCAAGGGCATTCGACCATCCAAGTCCGATTAGATCTAGCTCCCTACATACCGCGCATATAGACTGCGCGCGACCGCAGTATCGGTGGTGCCCTTGATTATCGCCCTTCCATCAGGGAAAAGCGTCATTTCGAACGGGTCTTTCCAAAATTTGAGGACAAACTCGGTGTAGCGAACATTGCCATGCGGCTTCAGTCGCTGGCTCATGTCGCCTAAATCGATGGGCCGGGCATGCTCGTGAATTTGCACCGAATTCCGCCCACACATCGTAATATGCGGACGCCCTTCGCCCGCCAAATGTGGAAATTCTCGAAGGCCGCAAGTTCGACAGTCCGTTCTCGGCAAAGCCGCCGAAATCTCCGCCCGCTCATTGCGCCACAAGTCGTGCGAAAGCAGGGTCCGCCTGAGCTGTGTTTTGTTGCCGACCAAAAGTTTCATGGCCTCAGTAGCTGCAATGGAAGCGGCCTGATTTACGGCTGTGTTGAGGACTCCAGCCGTCTCACAGGTCTCCACGGCTCCCATTGGACTCTCAGTAAAGATGCAGCTCAAACACGCGGTTTCGCCCGGAACTATGTTCATCGTGATTGCGTAACTTCCAACCGTAGCCACATAAATCCAGGGCACGGAATTTTTTACAGCGAAGTCGTTTATCAGATATCGCGTTTCAAAGTTGTCGGTACCGTCCAGAATTAGCTGCACGCCTCGCAACAACTCTTCAACATTTTCAGGCCGCAGGTCGGAAACGTGGGGTTCAGCCACAATCTGTGAATTAAGACTTGCAATTTTTTTGCACGCCGCGATTGCCTTCGGCAGCGACTGCTCCGCATCTGCTTCATCAAATAGCGTCTGCCGCTGAAGATTGCTCGCTTCGACATAATCGCGGTCAATGATTCGCAGCGAGCCCACCCCCGCGCGCGCTAGCAGCGAAGCCAGCGCCGAACCCGTCGCGCCGCAGCCCACAATGGCCACTCGAGACACCAACAGGCGCAGCTGCCCTTCGGCACCGATTCCGGCGTACAACACCTGCCGCGAGTATCTTTCCTCAAGTTCGGGTTTCATTCAGATAGCACTTAAACCAGTGCATTTGGCCAGGAATGTCGCGAACCACAGCATCCACTCTAGTTCTCTGGCCAGACATTTATTATAAGTGGCGATGGCTCGGGAGTTGCGGGACTTGCGCACTCGTGTGCATCAAATCCTGTATTTCCCGGAAATTTCGCGTAGGAGCATTTTTGCTGAGAAAGGGAATTGCCCTTGCTTTCGCCGCTATCGCAGTCGCCTGGTGCCTTAGACCGGCAAACTTGTGGTCGCTTCCGCAAGCCGGCAATGTGGAACAAACTCCTGCCCAGACCGGCTCTGGCTGTTTCGGCAGCATTATCCGAAAGCTTGAATTTCCAGGTATCAGTGAAACCGATGAGCAGACGTTACTTAAGATGATCCCGCTCCATGAAGGAGAAGCGCTTGATCGCGCTCGTCTGCAGGAGAGCCTGCGCATGCTGTTTGCCACCGGCCGTTTTGCCGACCTCAGGGCTGAGTGTGACCGCTCTGCCGACGGCCAGTTGCTGCTCACGTTTCCCAATATTCCTAACTTTTTCGTAGGCAGGATCAGCGTAGAAGGCGCTCCCAGTCACCCCACCGAATCACAAATTGTGAATGCCTCCAAATTGCAACTAGGCGAGACCTTCACGCCCGAGAAACTGGATCGCGGCCTGACGAACATCCGCCGTCTCATGGAAGAAAATGACTTCTATCGGTCCTCCATCACTCACTCCGAGCACAGGAATGAAGTGACTCAGCAGATCGAGGTCACTTTCCACATTCGCTCCGGCGATCCCGCCCGAGTCGGAAACGTAAACATTAACGGAAAAGGCCTGTTCTCGCGCGGTCAAGTGGAAGACATGGTCCGCCTGCATCCCGGTGACGTCGTCTCTGCCCAGAAGGTTGCCACCGGTCTGGAACGTATCCGCAAGCAATACCAGAAACACAACCGCTGGCTGGCGCAGGTGAGCATTTCCGAAAAGAAATATATTCCCGAAAGCAATAAGGTGGATTACACGCTTCAGGTTGAATCCGGCCCGGTAGTTCAGATCCGCGCCGAAGGCTTTCATCTCAGCAAAGGGACGATGAAGCGGTATGTGCCGGTCTACGAGGAGCATGCCCTCGACGACGATCTTCTGAACGAAGGCCGTCGCAATCTTCTGAGCTATCTGGAGTCCCGTGGCTATTTCGATGCCAGCGTTGATCTGAAAAGAGAGTCCGACCAGAAGCAGAATCTGCTGCGTGTGATTTATCAAATCGATCCTAGCGAGCGGCACAAGATCGTCAAGGTGCAAATCACTGGTAACAGGTATTTTCGACTGGACGACCTGCGCCCCCTTCTGCACGTCCAGGAAGCCAGCGTGCTGCTCTCTCGTGGCCGCTATAGCCAGGCGCTTCTGAGAAGCGACGCCCGCGATATCGAGAACATGTACCGTGCCAACGGGTTCTCGCAGGTGAAGGTTAATACACAGGTTGACGACAATCACCACGGCGCTAAGAATCAGGTCGCAGTCGTGATTCGCATCGACGAAGGCCCTCAAACCGTGGTTGGTGAGTTTCAAATTACCGGAAACACTTCTCAGTCTACGGATTCTCTGCCTGCTTTAAATACTGGCCCAGGACAGCCTTTCTCCGATTCGCGTATTGCCGACGATCGCGACATCATTCTCAACTACTACTTCAACAGCGGATTTCCTAACGCGACGTTCGAGGCGACAGCCAAACCGGCCGCCGGCAATCGGATGGCTGTGACTTTTAACATTCACGAAGGCGAGCGCATTTACGTGGATCGGGTACTGGTTGCGGGCCGCGAGAACACTAAACCGTACGTCATCGATAACGAACTCCAGATGAAGTCCGGCGATCCGCTAAGCCAAGGCGACCTTCTCGAAACCCAACAGAAGCTTTACGATCTGGGAATTTTCAGTCGGGTCGATACCGCGGTGCAGAATCCGGAGGGCGTTGAGCCTCGGAAAAACGCGCTTGTGCAGGTGCAGGAAGCCAAGCGTTACACATTCAATTATGGGATTGGTTTTGAGTTCCAAACCGGACAACCGAGTGGCACGCAGCCTCTGGGCAACGCGGGGATTAGTCCACTGGCATCGCTCGACGTTACCCGCCTCAACTTCCGTGGCCGCGATCACACTATCACTTTCGAATCAATAGTCGGACGCTTGCAGCAGCGTGGACTCATCAGCTACGAGGCGCCGCACTGGTTCAACAATCCAAATCTAAAGCTCAAGTTCACTGGATTTTTTGATCACACTTTGGACGTATCGACTTTCACATCCCAGCGACTTGAAGGGTCATCACAGGCCGAACAAATCATCAGCAGAAGAGCGGATGAAGCGCCCTCGGCCGTCATAGACTATCGCTTCAATTACCGTCTGGTGAAAGCCAGCAACGTGCAAGTAAGTCCGGACCAAATACCCCTTCTTTCGCTACCGGTGCGGGTCGGCGAACCCGGTCTCGGCTACATCCGCAACCATCGTGACAGCGATCTTGAAGCTACCAGGGGCAGTTACATTACAGTTGATTTGGGCGTGGCGGCCCATTATTTCGGCTCCGAAGCCGATTTCAGCCGCGTTCTTGTACAACATTCCACTTATCATCCCTTTGGAAGAGCGGGCAAAACAAAAAGGCAGTTGGTGTTCGCGCGTTCAACGCGGGTGGGAGTGGAAAATCCGTTCTCGAATACCATCATCACGCAGCCTGGAGATGTATTAAGCGGAACACCGACCTTTATCCCCTTACCGGAGCGTTTTTTCATGGGCGGTGGTAACTCGCATCGCGGCTTCGGCCTGAATCAAGCCGGTCCCCGTGACCCACTTACAGGATTTCCCCTGGGTGGCTCTGCTCTGTTCTTGAATAACTTCGAGTTGCGGTTTCCAGCGCCGACGCTGCCATTTGTCCAGAACAACATGAGCTTTGCGGTTTTCCACGACATGGGCAACGTCTTCACAGACGGCACTCACATGTTGGATAGTTTGCTGCGCTGGCATCAAAACAAAGCATTGTGCTCGCAGGGCCTCAATACCCCGTTTCAGGCTGGCGCGGGTGCCGCCCGTTGTGACTACAACTACATCTCTCATGCCATTGGACTTGGCGTCCGCTACAAGACACCTGTCGGCCCAGTGCGATTTGATTTTGGCTATAACTTGAACCCAACGGTATTCCCAAGCTTTGGTCAACTGCCAAGTAATGCAACACCCAATCCCAATCCCTTGGTATTCATGGGGACCAAACAAGCCAGCCCCTTCAACGTTTACTTTAGTATCGGACAGACATTCTGATGCGGTTACGATCTGCCATCTTCGGACTGCTTCTTCTGTCGGCGCCAAGCCTTTGGGCTGGCGAAGTGCTGGATCGGATCGTTGCCAACATAAATGGGAACGTCATTTTGCAAAGTGATTGGGACGATGAAGTGAACTACGAATGCTTCATGTCCAACCGCTCTATCCGTGGCCTCACGCAGGAAGATCGTAATGCCTCTCTTACGCGGTTGATTGATCAGGAACTACTCCGCGAACAGATGCGTTCCAACGACTTCAAACCGGCCACCGGGGATGAAGTCGACAAGCAAATAGAGGGACTCAAACAAGACTATCCTCGCGATCATGAAGGGAAGTCGTGGAGTGCAGGTTTATCGAGCTACGGCGTCTCTGAAGCCGAGGTAAAAGGCCACGTTGCGCTTGAGCTAAATCAGTTGCGTCTGGTAGATGCCAGGCTCCGCCCGTCAGTCCAGATCAACGCGGTAGACGTTGAGAATTACTACAAGGAGCAGTTGATACCCAAGTCCCCTCCAACCCAGCCAATCACACTGCAGGAAGCAGCCCCCAAGATTCGCGAAGTACTCACGCAACAGAAAATTGAGCAATTGCTCGCCTCGTGGCTTGAGACGCTGCGCGCGCAAGCGCAAATCCGCATGTTCGTTCCTGCTTTTCCTGTCCCGCAGGTCGCCCAACCATGAGCCGCCCCATGATCCGCTGGCGCAAGGCAGCCAAGTATTGTGCTTACGGCGTTCTGCTGTTCCTGCTTCTTGTCTCAGGCGCGCTTTGGTACGTCACTACGGATTCGTTTCAGCAAATGGTTCGTGGCCGTTTGACCGCGGAAATCGAACGCGTTACCGGAGGACGAGTTGAACTGGGCAGCTTCCGCGCAGTCCCACTTCGCCTCCAGGTCGAGGTCCGCGATCTCACCATCCACGGCAGGGAAGCGGACGGCGAAGTTCCTTACGTTCACGTCGACAGCATGAGCGCGATCATAAATATCTCCTCGGCACTCGGCGCCAAAATTGGTTTCCATTCACTCACGCTGGATCATCCAGTTGTGCACGTCATTTTCTATCCAGACGGAAGTACGAACCAGCCCGGCCCTAAGCAGACCAGCACTGATTTCGAGCAGTTGTTTTCTTTCTCCGTTGCCCGCCTCGACGTAAGGCGCGGCGAACTCCTCTGGCAGGATAAGCGGCTGCCGCTCGAGTTCAGCACCAACGATGTTTCTGCCCGCCTGAACTATTCGTTCATTCACCGACGCTACTCAGGCACTGTGGCGATCGGGAGAGCTGAGACCCGGTTCGATGGCTATCGCCCCGTCGCCTGGAAGGCACAGTCAGCCTTCGCTATTGATAGGAATGGTATCCAGGTGCAGTCATTGAATGTCGCGGCGGAGCACAGTCAGCTCGAAGCCAGCGGACTTGTTTCGAATTTTCTCAATCCCGCATTTAAAGGGAACTACCACCTTGATCTTGATCTCGGTCAATTAGCGGCCATTTCCCGCCAGTCGCCAGTGAAAAGCGGCAACCTTGCAATCATCGGAAATGGATCATGGTCTAGCCAGACTTTCGCATCTTCCGGAAAATTCGAAACAAAAGATGTCGCCTGGCAGGATCAGAATTTCTCCGCACGAAACCTCGCCGCTGCCGGTAACTTCTCGCTTGGTCCGCAAAAGATCTCGCTCTCCCACGTAGAAGGCCGTGCCCTTGGTGGCGCGTTTACTTCGGAGGCGGAACTCGTGAATTGGCAGGCCCCCGCAAAGCCGCTGAAGGGCTCGAACACAGAACAGCGAGGGGTCATAAAAATCAAAGGGAAGGACGTCTCGCTATCGGAGTTGCTGTCCAGCCTCGGCCGGCAATTCCGTCCGGTTAACAAGTTGAAGTTAGCTGCGCCACTTTCGGGGACATCTGAAATTCGTTGGAAAAGTAATTTTCGTAACGCCGAGATCACCGCCGCGTTGGATCTCAGCCGCCCAACGCGCTCGCGCGCCAGCGAAATCCCTGCTGACGGCAGCACTCATTTTTCCTACAGGGCTCGCTCAGGAGAGGTGCAAATTGCCGACTTTTCCCTAAACACGCCGGCATCTCAGGTTCGCGCTTCTGGCGCAATGACCCCTTCATCTGCTCTCAGACTTTCATTTGCCACGACAGACCTCCGCGAGTGGCAGCCAGTCATCGCCGAACTGTTTCCGTCAGGCCTGCCGGTATTGGTTCACGGCCGCGCGGCATTTACCGGGATCGCCTCGGGGCAGTTTTCGAATCCTACCCTCGTGGGCAATTTACAACTCCAAGATTTCGAGACCTCGCTTCAGCTGAATACGTCTGCTCCCGAAACGCAAGTCCACTGGGATTCTCTTAACGCGGACGTGCAAGCTTCATCTCGAACGCTCGCCATTCACAACGCTGTTCTTCGTCGCGGGGACGAAACCGTGAAAGGGGACGGCAACGCGACCCTGCTCTCTTGGAAGCTCACCGCCGACAGCCCCTTCCACCTTCATCTCGACATTCAGAATATGGACGCTGGCGAACTTGCTGCGCTCGAAGGATACGACCACAATCTTTCCGGGAAGCTCTCCACGATTGTCGAACTCTCCGGAACCGTGGCCAAGCCTGAGGGCCAGGCACGCGTCAGCGGCTCGAATGTGTCCATTCATAGACATGTGCTTGACACCGCCAGTGCACTGCTAGTTCTCAACGGCAGCCAGGTTGCTTTCCGGGAACTCCAGCTTGCACGCAAGGACGCTCACGTTTCGGGCAGCGGCAACTACGATCTCTCCTATCACGCTTTGCAGCTGGATCTAAATGGCAAGAACTTCGACCTCGCCGATTTCTCTCAGGTGGAAGCCTCAAAAATCCAGGCCGCAGGCAAACTTGATTTCTCAGCGCACGCGTCTGGAACTCTCGAAGAACCGACGGTGACCGCGAATCTGCGCTTTCGCGATCTGGTCTTCAACGAAGAAGCAGCCGGCAATTTTTCACTGGATGCGGTCTCGCACGGCCCGGA
>WNFR01005102.1_pt1 | contig 24758 bp, 20 predicted proteins | sample 5400221 | NCBI WGS metagenome assembly WNFR01 (sample SAMN13153357, study PRJNA577476) | soil metagenome | isolation source: 40 cm soil under Madrone tree | place: USA:California | collected 2016-06-14 | reverse complement strand
CACCGGTGCCGGCGGCACGGAGACGTTGGGGCTGGGCCGCGGCGGCGCGCTGACGCATGCGGTGAGGCTCACCGCGGCAGCCAGTACGAGCGCAAGGCCGAGTGCGCGGCCGACATTCACCGCCGCAAGGCCGGTTGCTTGGGGGAGGCGCCCGGCGCGGTGGCGCCCGGCGTAGCGGCACCCGGCATAGCGGGATCCGGCGCAGTGGGATCCGGTGCGGCGGGACCCGGTGCGGTGGCGCCCGGCATAGCGGCTGCCTGTGCGGCGGCTCCCAGTGTGGGGATTCCTTGCGCGGCGACGGCCGGGGCAACGCCGCCGGCCGCATCATTCAACAAGATCCGCTGTTTGACCGCCGCGGCCAGTTCATACACTGCCATTGCGTACAAGGCGCTGTGGTTGTAGCGGGTGATCACGTAGAAATTATTGTAGCCGACGCGCCAATGAACGCCGTCCGTGTCGTCGGCGGCGATCAGGAGAGCGGGCGCGTCCTCCGGCAGGGGGCTGTCGAAATTGACGCCCTTCGTGCGCAGCGACCCGACGGTCTCCGACAGAGCAAGCTGGCGGCCATCCAACTCCGCCGCCTTGCCCGGGGCCACGGTGGCTTCGCTCAGCACGGGTTCGCCGGCATTCCAACCGTGTTCCTTGAGGTAGTAGCCCACGCTGGCGCAGACGTCAGGCCAGTTGGTCCACAAGTCGATATGTCCGTCCGCATCCGCATCGACGGCATAGCGCCGGTAATTCGACGGCATGAACTGCGGAGCACCCATCGCCCCGGCGTAAGATCCCTTCACGCTCAAGGGATCGAGGCGCGCATCGCGAGTCAGCAGGAGAAACTGTTCGAGTTCATCGCGGAAAAATTTCGCCCGCGCGGGGTAGTCGAACGCCAAGGTGGCCAGCGCGTCGAGCACGCGGTAGGAGCCCGTCAAGCGGCCGTAGTAGGTTTCCACGCCGAGGATGGCCGCCAGGTATTCCGGCGCCACTCCGGTGCGAACGCTGGCACGATCCAGTGCCTGGCGATGGGCGATCCAGAAATCCGTGCCCTCGCGTATGCGTCTTTCGCTGACGAAGATCGGGCGATATTCGAACCACTGCTTGGCTTTCTCGGCGGGCCGGTCCATGGCTTCGATGATGGCCGGTTGACTTTGGGCCGCCTTCAGCAGTTTCCGCAATTGCCGCTTCTTGAACGACGAGGTGTCGGTCATGTGCGCAATGAATTCCTTCACGTCGGCGCGCTTGACGTCGATCGCGGCCGCGGGTCCACCGCTCGCGCACAGGACGACGGCGACGATGAACAGAGGCCTCGAGGCGCACCGGATACGCATGCCGCTAAGACCCGATGAGTTTGCGGTGCGAGTGCAGCGACATCAATATGCCGAAGCCTGCCAGCAGCGTGACCATCGACGTACCGCCATAGCTGATCATCGGCAGCGGCACGCCGACCACGGGCAGGATGCCGCTCACCATGCCGGAGTTGACGAACACGTAGACGAAGAAGCTGAGCGCGATGGCGCCGCCCGTCAAGCGCGCAAAGGTGTCCTGCCCCTGCATCGCGAGGTACAGGGCGCGGCCGATGACGGCGCCGTACAGGACCAGGAGCACGAGACACGGCAACAAACCGAGTTCTTCGCCGATGACCGCGAATATGAAGTCGGTGGAACGCTCCGGCAGGAATTCCAGCTGAGCCTGACTGCCCATCATGTAGCCCTTGCCGAACATCCCGCCCGAGCCGATGGCGATCTGCGACTGGATGATGTGGTACCCCGTACCCAGCGGATCGTTCTCGGGATTCAAAAACGTCAGGATGCGTTGGCGCTGGTAGTCGTGGATGAAATGCCAAGCCGCCACGGCGGCCGCGCCCAGCAACGGTATCGATATCAATATGATCCGCAACTGCATCCCGGCAAGCAGCATCACGATGAGGCCGGAGGCCGCGATCAGCAAGGCGGTGCCCAGGTCCGGTTGCTTGGCGATCATCGCCGTCGGAATGGCGATCAGCAGCCCCATCACCATCAGATCCTTGAAAGTCGGCGGCAGCGGGCGCTCGTGCATATACCAGGCGCATATCATCGGGACGGCGAGTTTCATGATCTCGGAAGGCTGGAAGCGCATGAAGCCGACATCGAGCCAACGCTGCGCACCCTTCCCGATATGACCCGTCACCTCGACGACGATCAGCAGCAGTACGCCGAGGACGTAGGCGATGGGCGCGAACAGACGCAGGTATTGCGGTGTCGCGAGCTTGGCGAGGGCAATCATGGCGGTGATCGCAATGGCGATATTCCCGAGGTGATGCTCGACCATTTTCAGGTTTTGCCCGGAGGCGCTGTACACCACCAGAATCCCGAAGCACACGATGATGGCCAGTATCCCGGTCAGCGGCCCGTCCAAGCCCAAGACACGCAGAGTGCGGCTGCCGGCGGTCAGGGTGCGGCGGGTTCGGGACGTCGAGAACTCGTCGAAAATCATAAAGCCTTTCCCAGAGCGGGCATTTTATCCGCTACCGGCGTCTTGTCGGGCAAGAGGTAGGCGTCGAACATCTTGCGGGCAATCGGTGCCGCCGTGCTGCCGCCGTGCTTGCCGTTTTCGACAAATACGGCGACCGCGAGTTTCGGGTCTTCGGCGGGCGCGAAGGATATGAACAGCGCGTGATCGAGCAGGCGCTCTGCCAGGTCCTTTTCGTGATACTTCTCATTTTGAGCAATGGTAAAGACCTGCGCAGAACCAGTTTTGCCGGCAATCTTGTACGGCGTTCCCGCGGTGGCAACCGCCGCCGTGCCCCCCGGCCCGGTCGCCAGTTCCATGCCGTCCACGACGACTTGCCACTGATCGCGGGTGACCGCGGTCAGCGTGGGCTCAGGTTGAACCGGACGCGGCGTGAGCGTCGTCGATCCGGCGGCACGCACCGCCGATACCAGTCTTGGCCTGTAGATCTCGCCCCGCGATGCGATGGCCGATACGGCATGGGCGAGTTGCATGGGTGTCGCCAGCATATAGCCTTGACCGATGCCTACGCTGATGGTTTCGCCCGGGAACCACACCTGCTCGGCGGCTCGCTTGTAGGCATGGCGTTTCCACTCGGTGGAGGGCATCAAGCCCGGCTTTTCGCCCGGAATGTCGATTCCGGTGACCTCGCCGAATCCGAAAATACTCATGAATTCATGCATGCGGTCGATGCCGAGCCTGCTCGCCACCGTGTAGAAGTACACGTCGCAGGACTGCATGATGGCGTGGCGCATCGCGAGCACGCCGTGACCCTTCGGCTTCCAGTCCCGGAACACATTCCTGCTGCCGGGAAGGCTGAAGTGGCCGGGGCAGAACAGGGTCTGGTCGGGGGTCATGACGCCATATTTCAGCGCAGCCATCGCGTAGAACGGCTTGACGGTCGAGCCGGGCGGGTAGGCGCCACGCAACGCGCGGTTGATGAGCGGCTTGTCGATGTCGTTTTGGAGCGCGTCGAACTGCTTGGTCGTGAGGCCGCGCGCGAATGCGTTGGGATCGAATCCCGGCGTGCTGGCAAGCGCGACGACGTCACCGGTGTGCGGATCGATGGCGATGGCCGCGCCGCGTTTGCCCGTCAAGGCTTCCTCCGCGGCCCGTTGCACGCGCATGTCGATACTGAGGATGAGGTCGGCGCCGGCGACGGGCTGGCGGATGTCCAGTTTGGGCGTGAAAGCCCCCTGGCGCTCGACCGGCCTGCCGGCCGCATTGACCAGCACTTCGCGGTATCCCGGGGTTCCGTGCAGCAGGTTCTCGTACGCGCCTTCGACCCCTAATTTGCCGATCAGCGTGGTGCCCGCGTATGCCGCCGAATCGATGTGCTTGAGGTCCTGCTCGCTGATCGCAGCGACGTAGCCGAGCGCGTGCACTGCCATGGGACCGAAGGGGTAGTGCCGGGACAAGCGGGTTCGGATGTCCACCCCCGTGAATTCGTAGCGATGCACCGCGAAGCGGGCCATTTCCCCATCGTCGAGCTGCAGCTTGATCGGCACGCTTTCGTAGACATGATGGGACAGGATGGTACGTTTGATGCTGTTGATGTCTTCTGCATCGAGCAAACCGATGGCCACCAGGCGCGCCAGGGTGGCGTCGATCTGCGGGACGCCGCCGACCTGTTCGCGGATCAACTCCAGCTGATAGGCCGGCAGATTCTCGGCCATGACCACTCCGTGCCGGTCCAAGATCAGGCCGCGGCTGGGCGGGATCGGATCGGTACGCACCCGGTTGCCCTGCGAGAGCTCCGCGTAGTAGTCGTGCCTCAGCACCTGCAGATAGAAGAGGCGCGAGGCGACGGTCAGGAGCAGGACGCTCACGCATACGGCGGCGACGATGCTGCGAATCGTGAAGATCCGCTGTTCACCCCAGTGATCCTTGATGCGAACGCGGCGGACCACGCTACCTGCTCCAGAAGGAGCGACGCATGCGTCGCACCCTCGCTACGGCGATCATTACTCGGACAGGCTCCAAGACGTCAGCGTTCATGCAGACGGCCCAATATGCCGGCCATCACCGGCCACAGCAATGCGCCCAGGACGGGCGCGAGCCAGCGCCCGAAGGCCGTCACCGGATTGCCGGTGGCGCCGTCGACCCAGAACAGGACGAACTGATAACCGGTCAACAAGGCGAAGATGGTCAGGCATTGCGAAAGAATAGAGAATACCCGCAGCCGCAGGCGCAGGTGAGTCGCCCACGCGGCCATCAACGTGAGCGCGAGCGCGTGCTGACCGAGCACCACGCCGTGGATCACATCGAGCGCCAGGCCCGCCATGAACGCCAGCGTGAGTCCGCCGGCCCGGGGCGATTCGATGGACCAGTAGAACACCACCAGCACCAAAAAGTCCGGACGAAGTCCTTCCAGCACCGAGGGCAGAGGCAGCACCGCCAGTGCCAGAGCCACGAGCGCGGACAGGGTCATGGGCAAGCGACGGATGCGGGTATCGCGCATCATTCGTCGTTCGCTCCGGCAGGCGGCGGTGTCTTCGCAGGTGGTGGATTTTTCGCGGGGGGCGGGGTCTTCGCCGGCAGTGGAACCTTGGCAGCCGTTGCGGCCGCGTTTTGCGGCTGCGGCTGCGGCTGCGACGGTGACGGTGACGGTGACGGTGACGGCGACTGTGACTGCGCGGCGTGTCCGGCGGACCCGGCAGAAGCAGAAGCGGCAGAAGCAGCCGCCGCAGATGGGGCGGGCGCCGTCGCCTGCACCTTCAACCACACGAACATGAGCTCGCGCGACCGATCGAGCGCGGCGGCGGGTTTCACATCGACGTCTGCGAGGGACTGTGCGGGATCCCGCTTGACCTCGGCAACCGTGCCCACCGGGTAACCGGCCGGAAATCCGCCGCCGAGCCCGGAGGTCACCAAGAGATCCCCGGAGATCACATCGGCGCTGGTCGGAAGGTAAGGCAGCTTGAGCCGGCCCATATCGCCCGTGCCCACGGCAACGGTGCGCAATCCATTGCGATTGATCTGCACCGGTATCGCGTGCGTCGCGTCGCTGACCAGGATGACCTCTGCGGTCAGCTGACCGACGCGGGCGACCTGTCCGAACACTCCGCCGGAGTCCAATACGGCTTGCCCGACGAACACCCCGTCCTGGGCGCCCTTGTCGACCAGCACTCGTTCGCGGAAGGCATCCAAATCCAGGTCCATGATATCGCCGATGAGGAACCGGTCCGTGACCCCGGCGGTGTTGTTCCGCAGCGCACGGAGGCGCTGGCTCTCCGCCTCCAGCGCCTCATAGCGCTGCAGGCGGAATTGCGCCAGACGCAGCTCCGCCTCGAGCTTTGCCTTGTCGGCGCGCAGGGTTCCGCGGGACGACACGCTTTCGCGAAACCAGTCCCAACCCTCGAAGGGGCTCGCGACCGCGATCTGCACGGGGTAGGCCACGATCGAGAGCAGCCGGCGAATCTTGCCCAGATGATCGTAGCGCTTGTCCACGATGATCAAGCCCAAGGCGAGCAGGGAGTACAGCACGCAGCGGAGCAGAAGTCCCGTGGTTCGACCGGATGTGTCGGTGCTACGAAAGGCGACCATGTCAGGAGCCTGCCTGACTCATAGGCGCCTGCTGCGGCGACGGCGCCCCTGAGTCAGGCAGGCTCCTGTCGCTTGCATTACTCCAGTCCGAATATGCCCGGACCATGTTCCTCGGTGAGCTCGAGGATCCGTCCGCCGCCGCGCGCCACGCAGGTCAGCGGATCGTCCGCAACCACCACAGGCAGGCCCGTCTCTTCCATGAGCAATTTATCGACGTCGCGCAACAAGGCGCCGCCGCCGGTGAGTACGATGCCGCGTTCGGCGACGTCGGCGCCGAGCTCGGGCGGCGTTTGCTCGAGCGCCTGTTTGACCGCGCCCACGATGCCTTGCAGCGGTTCCTGCAGCGCCTCCAGTATCTCGTTGGAGTTCAAGGTGAAGCTGCGGGGGACGCCTTCGGACAAATTCCGGCCCTTGACCGATATTTCCCGCACCGTCTGGCCCGGATAGGCTGAGCCGATTTCCAACTTGATGCGTTCGGCCGTGGCCTCGCCGATCAAGATGCCGTAGTTGCGCCGAACGTAGTTGGTGATCGCTTCATCGAACTTGTCGCCGCCGATGCGGACGCTGGCCGCATAGACGATGCCGTTCAGCGAGATGACCGCGACCTCGGAGGTGCCGCCGCCGATGTCGAGCACCATCGAGCCGCGTGCCTCCTGAACGGGAAGACCCGCGCCGACCGCCGCGGCCATGGGTTCCGGGACGATATCCACGCTGCGCGCGCCCGCGCCCTCGGCCGACTCCTTGATGGCGCGCCGCTCCACTTGGGTGGAGCCGAAGGGCACGCATACCAGGACCCGGGGGCTCGGGCTCAAGAACCGATTGCCGTGCACCTTCTTGATGAAGTACTGCAGCATCTTTTCGGTGTAGGTGAAATCCGCAATGACCCCGTCCTTCATCGGCCGAACCGCGGTGATGTGCCCCGGGGTTCGCCCCAGCATGTTCTTCGCCTCCACCCCGACCGCGACGATGATTTTGCCGCCTCGGGTGGGTTCGTCCTGCACCGCGACGACCGACGGCTCATTGAGAACGATGCCGCGCTCGCGTACGTAAATCAGCGTGTTGGCGGTTCCAAGATCGATTGAGAGGTCATTGGAGAAATAACCTCTAAGGCGTTTGAACATGGGGTGTTTTATCTGCGAAAGGGGGTAAAAAAAGTTGGGCTAATGTAACAACCGACACGACATTCAGCAAGGCAACGTGTATCATTCGATGCGCTTATTTTGCGTGAGATGGCACGCACTTTTGGGCAATCCTATGAGCCTAACCCGTCAAGACGTCGAAAAGATCGCGCACCTCGCGCGGCTGTCGATCACCGAAGATGAGATGCCGGTCTATGTGACCAGCCTGTCGAGCATCGTCGACTTCGTCGACGAATTATCGCGGGCGCAAATCGGCAATGTGGAACCCATGGCACATCCTCTCGATGGCCAACATCAGCGCCTGCGCCCCGACGTGGTGTCGGAGAGCGACAATCACGAAAAGTACCAGGCCAATGCGCCTGCCGTGCAGGCCGGGTTGTACGTGGTGCCGCGAGTGATCGAGTAGCGCCCGCGATTCCGATCGGGCCTGCTATTCTTGAGTGACGATGTTGCACACCTTATCCATCGGCGAGCTAGGCCGGAGTTTGAATTCGGGGCAGATTTCGAGCGTTGAGCTCACGCGCGCGTTTCTCGCGCGGATTGAGCGTCTGAATCCCGCCTTGAATGCGCTGATTACCCTCACGGCCGAGCAGGCGCTCGAGGCCGCGGCTGCGGCCGACCGCCGCCGCGCCGCCGGTGAGCGGGGCCCCTTGCTCGGCATCCCCCTCATTCATAAAGATATTTTCTGTACGGACGGAGTACGCACCAGCTGCGGCTCGCGCATGCTGGACAATTTCATAGCACCCTACGACGCCACGGTCGTGATGCGGCTGAAGGCGGCCGGCACCGTCATGCTGGGCAAGGCCAATATGGACGAGTTCGCCATGGGGTCCTCCAACGAGACGAGCTTCTACGGACCTGTCAAAAATCCCTGGGATACCAGCAAGGTCCCGGGCGGATCCTCCGGGGGGTCGGCTGCGGCGACCGCCGCGCGCCTGGCTGCGTTCGCCACGGGCACGGACACCGGCGGTTCGATCCGCCAGCCTGCCGCGTTGACGGGCGTGACCGGCGTCAAACCGACCTATGGGCGCGTGTCGCGCTACGGGATGATCGCGTTCGCATCGAGTCTCGACCAGGCCGGCGTCTTCGCCCGCAGCGCCGAGGACGCCGCGATTGTCCTACAGGCCATGGCCGGATTCGATCCCCGTGATTCGACCAGCATCGATGCTCCGGTCCCCGACTACCCGGCCGCATTGGGAGAGCCGCTCAAGGGTCTGAAGATCGGCCTGCTGCGAGAGTTTTTCGAGGGCTTGGAGGCTCGCAACACGGCGCTGATCCATGACGCATTGAAGATCTACGCGAGCCTCGGGGCGCACACCGTCGAAGTCAGCCTGCCGCACCTGCCGTTGTCCGTGCCCACCTATTATGTGGTCGCGCCGGCCGAGTGCTCGTCCAATCTGTCCCGCTTCGACGGCGTGCGTTTCGGCTATCGTTGCGAGAATCCGGCGGATTTGCTGGATCTGTACAAGCGTTCGCGAGGCGAGGGCTTCGGCGCCGAGGTCAAGCGCCGCATCATGACGGGCACCTATGTGCTGTCGGCCGGGTATTTCGATGCCTACTACTTGAAGGCTCAGAAGGTGCGCCGCCTGATCACCGACGATTTTCGCGCCGCCTTCGAGCAGGTTGACCTGTTGATCGGGCCCACCACCCCCACGCCGGCCTTCGACATCGGCGCGAAGATCGACGATCCGGTCACCATGTATCTGAACGACATCTACACCATCGGCGCCAATCTCGCGGGTCTGCCCGGATTGTCCTTGCCCTGCGGGTTCATCGATGGATTGCCCATGGGCCTGCAGCTGATCGGACCGCATTTTTCCGAGGCGAAGCTCTTGAACGCGGCGCATCTGTTCCAGCAGGCAACGGACTGGCACGGTCGCTCGCCGCGGGGGTATGAGTGATGGCCGGCTGGGAAGTGGTCATCGGGCTGGAGATACACGCGCAGCTCGCCACGAAGTCGAAGATTTTTTCGGGGAGCGCGACGGCCTACGGCGCGCCGCCGAACACCCAAGCCAGCTTGGTCGATCTCGCGTATCCCGGTGTGCTGCCGGTGCTGAACGCGGAAGCCGTGCGCATGGCGGTCAAATTCGGGCTGAGCATCGGCGCCGAGGTGGCGCGCCGTTCGGTATTCGCCCGCAAGAATTATTTCTATCCCGATTTGCCGAAAGGTTATCAAATCAGTCAGTACGAGCTGCCGGTGGTGAAGCAGGGCAGGCTTGCGGTCATGCTCGACGACGGCGCCGTCAAGACCATCGGCGTCACCCGCGCGCATCTCGAGGAGGATGCGGGCAAGTCGCTGCACGAGGGCCTCGCCCATGCCAGCGGCATCGATTTGAATCGCGCCGGCACGCCGCTGCTCGAAATCGTCTCCGAGCCCGACATGCGCTCGGCCAAGGAGGCGGTGGCGTACATGAAGAAGGTCCATACCTTGGTGCGCTACCTCGAGATCTGCGACGGCAACATGCAAGAGGGGTCGTTTCGCTGCGACGCCAATGTGTCGGTGCGCCCCAGGGGCCGCGATGAATTCGGCACCCGCGCCGAGATCAAGAATTTGAACTCCTTCCGCTTCGTCGAGAAGGCGATCAATTACGAGGTTGCCCGGCAGATCGAGGTGATCGAGAGCGGCGGCACGGTGGTGCAGGAGACGCGGCTGTACGACTCGGACAAGGACGAAACCCGCTCGATGCGCTCGAAGGAAGACGCCAACGACTATCGCTATTTCCCGGATCCCGATCTCTTGCCGGTACAGATCGACGAGTCATTCATCGACGAAGTGCGGGCGACGCTGCCCGAGTTGCCCGATGAGAAGGCGGCGCGCTTTGCCCGGGATCTTGGCCTCTCGACGTACGATGCCGGGGTGTTGAGCGCGAGCCGCGAGCTCGGCTCCTATTTCGAGGAGGTCGCGGCTCTCGTCGGTGCCGTCAATGGCGCTGCGCACGCGAAGCTGGCTGCGAATTGGGTCATGGGAGAATTATCGAGCGCCTTGAACCGCGACAATATCGAGATCACGGCCTCCCGCGTCGCTCCGGCGCAGTTGAGCGGCCTGTTGGCGCGAATCGTCGATCAGACCATCTCGGGCAAGATCGCCAAGGAGGTATTCGAGGCGATGTGGTCCTCTGCCAAGTCCGCGGACGCCATCATCGAGGCGAAGGGTCTGAAGCAGATCACGGACTCCGGCGCCATTGAAGGGGTGATCGACGCCGTGATCGCCGCCAATCCCAAACAGCTCGCCGATTACCGCTCAGGCAAGGATAAATTGTTCGGCTTCTTCGTCGGGCAGGTGATGAAGGCGACGGAAGGCAGGGCGAATCCGGCGCAACTCAACGAATTGCTCAAGCGCAAGCTGGGAGGCGGCGCGCAAGATGCATGACCGCGACTGCTTGCATCGCTTCCTGTTCGAGCAATACCCGATTCGCGGACATCTGGTGCATCTGGATGCGTCTTGGCGCGCGCTGATCGAGCATCGGGAGTATCCGTCGGCAATCCGCGATACCTTGGGCGAAGCCGTGGCCGCCTCGCTGCTGCTGGCGGCGACGGTCAAGTTCGAAGGTGTCCTGTCTTTGCAATTGCAAGGCGACGGGCCCGTGCATCTCATGTTGGCGCAATGTACCGGCGGCCTCGGCGTGCGGGGGCTGGCCCGATACCGGGAAGGCGCCTGGGGCGAGGGTGCCGGCACCGGTGCGAGCGCCGGGCGGATCGTCGACCTGATCGGCGCCGGCAATCTGACCGTAACCCTGGAAACCGACGACGGTGCGCAACGCTATCAGGGAGTCGTGCCCATTGCCGGCCGGCGCCTCGCCGAATCGCTGCAGGTCTATTTCGAGAATTCCGAGCAGCTACCGACGCGGCTCTGGCTGCATGCCGATGCTTCCGGTGTGTCCGGGATGCTGCTGCAAAAGCTTCCCGTTGGCGACGCGTCGCCCGGCGCGGCGGCCGTGGACCCTGCGGCGGTCGAGGACGCGTGGCGGCGCGTTCAGCTGATCGGGGAGACTCTGACGCCGGAAGAGCTGGGGACGCTGGCCGATGCTGACATTCTGCACCGGCTGTTCAACGAAGATGACGTTCGCCTGTTCGAACCGGCGCCGGTGTATTTTCGCTGCCGATGTTCACGCGAGCGGGTGAGCCGCATGCTGCAGATTCGGTGCTGGCCGAACGCGGGGAAGTCGAAGTGCGCTGCGATTTCTGCAACCGAGCCTATGCGTTCGACGCGGTGGATGTCGCGCAATTGTTCAATACGGGCGTGACGAGCGACAGCGGCAGCTCGGTGCACTGAGTCACCGGCGGGTCTGGTTGTCGCGAGATGCACCTGCCGCACGACATCCACGACCGGTATCCGGGAAAGCGCCGAAGATCGATTCGCTTCAGCGCAGTGACCGGCGGGGCCGCATTGATTTGCGCCGCTGTGGCCGGAATCGGCGGCGTTGCCGCCGCCGCCGCGCCCTTCTACGTCAATACCTTCGACAAGGTACCCTTGGCGGCGGCGATGACGGACATCGGGCGTGCGCTATTCTTCGATAAGTCACTGTCCGCGTCGGGCAGGATGGCCTGCTCGAGCTGTCACGATCCGGCTTGGGCCTTTGGACCGCCGAACGGTTCGCCGGTGCAGCGCGGCGGCAGCGACGGGCGGCGCCTCGGCGTGCGCGCCGTGCCCTCGTTGAGGTACGCGCAAAACATACCGCCCTTCACCGAACACTACTTCGACGATGAAGGCGATGACGGCATCGATCAAGGCCCCGCCGGCGGCCGCACCTGGGATGGTCGCGTGCAATCGGCTCATGATCAGGCGCGGCTGCCGCTCCTCTCGCCGTTCGAGATGGCGAACCCCAATATGGAGGCCGTGGTCGCCAAGGTGCGGCGCTCGGGCTATGCAGCGCAGTTTCGCGCCACTTTTGGCGACAGGGTATTCGACGACGGGGCGTCGGCGTTCAAGGCAGTGCTGATGGCGCTGGAGACGTTTCAACAAAGCCCCGCGGAGTTCTATCCCTACAGCAGCAAGTACGACGCCTGGCTGCGGCACGAATCATCGTTGAGCAGCGAAGAAATGCGCGGTCTCGCCGCGTTCAACGATCCGGCGAAAGGCAATTGCGCGCGCTGTCATCCAAGCGGCATGCGGCAGGGTGCCTTTCCTCGGTTCACGGATTTCGGCTACGCCGCGGTAGGCGCGCCGCGCAACCCGGGAATTCCGGCCAATGCCGATCGGCGCTACTACGACCTCGGGTTGTGCGGTCCGCTGCGCACCGACTTGGCGGACAGGAAGGAATACTGCGGTTTGTTCCGCACGCCCTCATTGCGCAATGCGGCCACCCGCCGCGCGTTCTTTCACAACGGCATCTTTCATCGCTTGGAGGACGTCGTGCGCTTTTACGCCGAACGGGATACGCAGCCCCAGAAGTGGTATCCGCCGGGCAAGCACGGCGTCACGCTGAAATTCGACGACCTGCCGATCGAGTATCGGGCCAATGTGGATGCTCAGGCTCCGTTCGATCGCCATGCCGGCGATCAACCCGCATTGAGCGAAACCGACATCATGGACATCGTGGCGTTCTTGAGCACGCTTACGGACGGCTACGAGCCACGGCGGGACCGGATTCCGCCTCCAGCGCCAGCGTCTTGATGTCGTTGAACATCACCTGCGGCTGTAAGAAGGCCAGCGTGTAGATCTCCCGTACCTCGCGGTGAGCGTCGATCAAAAACATCTTCAGCATGTGATGCAAGGTACGCGTCGCGCGGCCGCTCTGATCCAAGTCCACGCTGACGTCCTGCCCGAAGTCGTCGAGCACGGGCAGCAGCTCCGGCACGCGGCGCGCCGTCGCGAAGCGCCATTCGAATGCCGGATCGGCCGCAAATTCCCGGCCGTAGCTCGCGATGGCCGCGGGTGTGTCGTGGGTCGGATCCAAGCTGATACTCACGAAACGCACGCGCCCCGCGAGCGAGCGGTCGCCCGTCACTCGATCGCGCAAATTGGCCAGAGTCGTGTGCGCAAACGGGCAACCCAAGGGATCGACGCAGTACGTATAGAAGAACGTCAGCAGCGTGATCTTGCCTTGCGTCAGCGCCGAGAGTCTGACGGCAAGGCCGGCGCTGTCGAGCAGCATAGCCTCGGATACAGGCTGGATCTTCTGGAGCTTGTAAGTCCCCGGCGGAGGCGGGATGAATTCCATGCGCGGTGCCGTCGCCTTGCCGGGGTCTTCGGCCGCGCTCGCCACGCCGGCGGCGGCGCACAGCAGCGTCGCCACAGCGCCGGCCGCGCCTCCGGCGCGGCGCACCAGGGCTGCTGCCCGGCGCATCAGCGCACCGATGCGCCCGTCAGCGAGGCCGTGCGCTGCGGATTCGCCGTGAACTTCATGTGATGCGGACGGCCGAGCCGTTCCTGGGTGAAGTCGATCTCGAACGCTGGGCTAAGTTCATGGCCGTCCCAGTGGAATGCCCGCAGGAACTGCTCGTTGTCCTTGCCCGTCTTGTCCCATTTCGAGAGCAAGCTCGAGGTGATGTAGACGCGCCGCCCGTCCCAACTCTGCGACACCATGTTCACCTGCGCGCCGGTGTGCTTGGCATAGGTTTGCCGCGGATGTTCGGGGTCGGTGAGATCGAAGTAATGCGTGGTGCCGTCCATGAAGGTGTTCACCCACAAGCCCTTCGCATCGGCCGTGATCGAAATATCCACCGGCAAAGGAATCTTGGCCGGGTCGCCGATCGCCGCGACGTCCTTCGCAACCCAGGACCCGCGGGCGTCGCGCTTGACCAGCCACAACTGCGAGGTCAGTGCCGCGGCGGTGATCGCCCAATTTTGACCCTCGGGCAGCGCCCAGCGAATCTCCAATGGTGCGCCCGGCACGGCGAGAATCTGCTCCGGCTCCATGGTCTTCAAATTCCACATCACCATGGTGCCGCCGAAATGCTTCATCGCCCCGGGGTCCTTCACTACCTCACCGAGATCGCGCATGTAGTTGTCCCAGCCGGTGAAGCTCGAGGTCAACAGCGCGTTCTTCGCGGGATTCACCGCAATGTCGTAGCCATAGCCATCGCCCTCGATGCCTTTGATCGCGGCGGTGGGCATGTCGTACTTGGCGACGAAGTCGCCCTTGTTGTTGTAGAGCGCCATGCCGGTGACGCCGCCCTTGTCCGCGACGTTCGATAGATTGCCGATCAGCATGCGGCCGGGCAGTGCGTAATACGTGTGCGGTCCCACGTAGCCGGTCTTCGCCGGCAGATCACTGATTACCTTGACCAGCTTGGGATGAGACGGGTTGGTGCCCACATCGAAAACGTAGATTTTGCCGTCGTCGAGACCGCCGGCCCAGAGATATTTGCGATCGTCCGTGAACCCCATGTGATGCGCCTCACCGCGCCCGCCGACGGAGATCTTGTGAATCACTTTCCCGTAGGTCTTCGAGGCGGGATTCACGTCGATCGTAACCAGCTTGTCCGATCCATCGCCCACGCCCGGGACGCCGAGCGTCCACACGTGCACGTAATCTTCCTGGCCCTTGATCAGCCCCGACATGTAGGGCGAATTGCATGTCTCGTCCGCATGCGATCCGATCGCGGCGACGCTCATGATGGCGGCAACGCCGAGGCTCAGGATCAGCCGGCCATGGATTCGCATGATGACTCCCCTTGTCGTTGTTCGAGCAGCGTTCGCTAAATTTGCGGCCGTGACCATGAAAAAGCAACCGACGGCCGTGTCCTTGCCGGCCCCGTGCGCCGGGCATGGGATGGTGCGGCGCAAGACCGTGCAAACGAAAATGTACGCCGGATCAGACTTTGTCCAGCGGCGTGTTGCCCCCCGTGAATTGCGTGCGCGCCTGCGCCAGCCGGTACTTGTGCTCGGCACGCCAGCGCCGCCACCCACGCAGGCCGGTGATCGCATACACCAGCTTGAACAGCTTCAGGCGCCACAGCACTTTGGGGGTGTCGAACAGGTCGCCGGCCAGCATCGAGATCACGCCCTGCTCCAGCTGCCAGGTATTGCGCGGCTGGCGGAACATCTGCTGCATCACCGGCCCATTGAAGCGATAGATGAAGAACGAGAACCGGTCCATGCCGGCGCGCTGACGCTTTTCCAGCTTGCGCAACCGCGCCGCCTCGCGGGATGGTTCGCGCAACGCTGCGTCCACCGCGTTCGCCGCTTGCTCCGCGCCGCTCATCGCCAGGTACACGCCCGAGGAGAACACCGGGTCCAGGAACGCAAAGGCATCGCCGATCAGTACCCAGCCCGGGCCGCCCATGCGGGCCGAATCATAGGAGTAGTTGCCGGTGACGCGCACCTCGTCGTCGATCAGCGCGGCGTCTTCGACGCGTCGCCAGAGCGCCGGGTTGCGCCTCAGCGTGTCGAGCAGGAATTCCAGAGTGCGGCCCTTGCGCTGCTTGAGGTAATCGGGGCGGCAGACGGCGCCGACGCTCATTACACCGTCAGGCAGGGGAATCATCCACATCCAGCCATGCTCGAAGCCGTAGATGCTGATGTTGCCCGCGTCCTCGCCCGCGCGCCGCACGGCGCCGCGGAAGTGGCCGAAGATGGCCGCGCTTTGGTGTCGGTCGTTCTTGCGCCGCAATTTCCTTTTCGTGGAGATGAAAGCGTCGCGACCGCTGGCGTCCACCAGGTAACGCGATTGAATGCAGTAACTGCGGCCGTCGTCGGCGCGCACGTCGAGCCGCGAATCGCGCGGGCCCATCTGCTTCACGGCCACCACTTCCTGGCCCTCGCGCGCGTCCGCGCCGCAGTCACGGGCATGGTCGTAGAGCATCTTGTCGAAGTCCTGGCGCCACACCTGGTATGCGTGCGGCGGACTGTTGCCGATCGCGCGGGCGAAGGCATAGGTGTTGTAGCCGCGTTCGTTGTCCGCCTCGAAATCCGCACCCGGCTTGAAGACGCCGAGTGCGCGCACCTTGTCCAGAACGCCCAGCCGCTCGAACACCGGCAGATTCATCGGCAGCAGCGATTCGCCGATGTGAAAACGGGGGTGACGTGCCTTCTCCAGCGCGATCACCCGGTAGCCGCGCCGCGCGAGCAATGCCGCGGCGGTACTGCCGGCGGGGCCGCCGCCGATCACCGCCACGTCGCATTGTTCGGTCGTCGTTCCCGCTGGATTCGTCATGCTCTCCTCGCCCATGGTCCGGCCCCACCGCCGTCCTGACACGCCGCAGTGTAGGATATGTTCCGTTCCGGAAACCAGCGTATTCTCGTGTTGCAACGGTCCGGATTATTCGTCTTCGCGGCCGCGCTCGCAGGCGAATTCATCGAGGAACGGCGTTCGCGGTGCGGGCACCGTCGGTGAACGGCCGGGACCCGTCAGTAAATGGCCAGCGACTGGATCTTGCCGTTTGTGAGCACGAAGGTGTAATGGAGCTCGGTGGGGCTGCCGGGAAAGTCACCGGCCAAGCGAGCGTGCAGCTTGACGTGCCTCTCGGTCACCGCGACGCCGAGAGGCTCCACGGTGTGCCTGGCCGCGGTCCGTTCTTTCCACGACCGTATGGAGTCATGGCCTTGGTACTGGCGGCTTTCTTCGTGCACCTGCGCGTCGTTGGTGAAGCACTGGCAGAGCTTGTCCAGGTCCTGCGCCTCGTCGGCGGCCAGGTAGGCGGTCACTACCGCGGGTAGTTTGGTGGTCATGTCGTTCCCCTGCGCGTTGGAGATGATGATTTCGTCCTATTTTTGAGCAATCATGATAAGGAGCGGAGGGCACCTGCCCACCATTCGCATTCTCTACGATCTTGATGTAGGTATCGTCTGACGCCGCGGCGTGCACCGCTCATTGAACGCGAGCCGCATGTCCGAGGACTAACGAACAATATGCCGGGAGTGGTCTGAAAATGAGCAGCACGGGCCGGACGGGACGTGACGTGTCGAACAGGCAGCGCATCGCGCACAGGATGCGACGCGGGAACGCTCTGCTGTTCGCCCGCAATTTTTTTCTTCATCCCCGGATGCTCGGTTCGATCGTTCCGAGTTCCCGGTTCTTGATCAAACAGCTGCTCGAGCCGATCGACTGGGCGCAGGCGCGCGTGATCGTGGAATACGGTCCGGGTGTCGGCGGCATCACCGCGGAGATCCTGCGGCGCATGCGCCCGGACGCGAGCCTCATCGCCATAGAAATCAACCCGGAATTCGTGAGTTTCCTGCGCTCATCGACCGAGGATGAGCGCCTTCACGTGGTCGAAGCTTCCGCCGAATCGGTCGCCGAGATCCTACGGCAGCACGGCCATGAGAGGGCAAGCTACGTCATTTCCGGCATTCCCTTCAGCACCATTTCGGCGCCGGTGCGCGAGCGGATCTTGCGCAGAACTTGCAGCGTGCTCGAGCCGCACGGCTGCTTTCTCGTCTATCAGTTTTCGACCCGTGTTCTCCAAGATCTGCGGCGGATCTTCCGCCATGTCCGCCACCAGTTCGAGCCTCTCAACGTCCTGCCCGCGCATCTGTTCTTTTGCCGATCCGATCCAGCCTTACAGAGCTGACACCCCGGTCAATTCGGTGAGGCTCTGGGTGCGGGTCAAGGCGATGAACTCCTTTATATACGAGGCGTCGGCGCCGGCGCGGGTGGTGGCGGCATAGAGTTCGCAGCGCAGGCCGCTTTGGCCGATGGGGCGCGACACCACATAGCCGCGCTCGATGTAGTTGCCCACGGTCCAGGACGGAAGCGCCGCGATGCCGCGGCCGCTGGCCACCAGCTGCAGTATGGCCACGGTCAGCTCGGCCGTGCGCCGTTTGGGGTTGATCGCGGCCGGCGTCAAACAGTGCTTCATCACATCCAGCATTTCGTCAGGCACAGGATAGGTGATGAGCGTTTCGTCCGCGAAATCAGCCGGCTCGAGCCATGGCTTGGCCGCCAGCCGATGTCGCGGGCTCATCAGTGCGACGCTTTCATAGCGAAACAGGGGGCTGAAAACCACGTTCGGGTGCGGTGCCTGAAGATCGTGAATGACGGCGAGTTCGGCCTCACCGCGATCGAGAAGGGGCAGCGGATCGACGACGAAGCCGGAAATGATGTCGAGCTCGACTTCCGGCCACAGAGACCGATAGGCATCCATGGCCGGCATCAGCCAATCGAAGCAGTTGTGGCATTGCACCGCCACACGCAGGGACCCAGCGTGACCCTGGGCCAAGCGGGCAACGTCCCTTCCTGCTTCGGCTACCTGCGGCAACACCGCACGGGCCAGGGTGAGCAGCCGCTGACCAATGGCCGTAAACCGCAGCGGCCGAACGTTTTTTTCGACCACTGCCGCCCCGTAGTGACTTTCCAGCGCTTTCAGCTGGTGTGACAGCGCGGATTGGGTCAGAAACAGGCGAGCTGCCGCCTTCGACAGGCTGCCGCACTCGGCGAGCGCCAGTAGGGTTTCCAGGTGTCGAAGCTCCAATGCCGTCGATGACATGAGCCGGATTCATCCTTTGTATGAGAATAATGAGCTTGGATCATAGCTTAGGCTCTTGCATGCTTATCGTCGAGAGCATCCCCAGGAACGTGCGATGTCGAATCCAGTGGCCGTGTCATTCGAATTTTTCCCTCCCGGCGACGAGGCCATGGGGCGGCAACTGTGGGAGTCCGTCCAGCGGCTTGCCCCTTTGCAGCCGAATTTCGTGTCGGTGACCTACGGCGCGGACGGCTCGACCCGCACCCGAACACATGACTGCGTGCTGCGAATTCTGCGCGAAACCCATCTCACGGTGGCGCCTCATCTGACTTGCGTGGGCGCATCCAGCGCCGAGGTGCTGCGCATCGCGCGGGACTACTGGCAGCAGGGGGTGCGGAACTTGGTCGCGTTGCGCGGCGACGCACCTGCGTCCCAACTCTCGCCGGATGGACGCTATCGTCCCTACGCCGATGGTTTTGCCTACGCGTCCGATCTGGTCGCGGGACTCGCGGGAGTGGGGAAATTCGATCTGTCGGTGGCGGCGTACCCGGAAGGCCACCCAGAATCCGGCACCGTCGAGGCGGATCTGGAGAACCTGAAGCGCAAAGTGGACGCGGGCGCCACCCGCGCGATCACGCAGTTTTTCTTCGATACCGATGTATTTCTGCGGTATCGCGACCGGTGCACGGCGGCCGGCATTCGCGTGCGCCTCGTACCGGGTATTTTGCCGATCACCCGCTTTCCGCAATTGCTGCGCTTCGCCGACCGCTGCGGGGCTTCCGTGCCCGCGTGGTTGCGGCAGCGCTTTGACGGATTGGATGACGATCCGGAGACCCGGCGCATGATTGCCGCGAATGTGGCGATCGAACAGGTGCAGCGCCTGCGCGAACACGCCGTCGAGGAATTTCATTTCTACACCTTGAATCGCGCGGAACTGACCTACGCCATTTGCCACGCCCTGGGCCTCCGGCCCCGGTCGGCCGAAGCGCGGGTGGCCTGACATGCCGCTGGAACAGCAAGTGGCCCGCGCCAGGGCGTTCATGGATCTCCTGTCCGAGCGCCTGGTGATTCTCGACGGTGCCATGGGCACGATGATTCAGCGGCACGCCTTGAGCGAGGAACAATTCCGGGGCGAGCGATTTGCGGCATGGAGCAGCGACTTGCGCGGCAACAATGACCTGTTGTCGATCACGCAGCCCGCCGTCATCGCGGGCATCCACCGCGAGTATATGCTCGCGGGCGCGGATCTGATTTCCACCAATACGTTCAATACCAATGCCGTGTCGCAAGCGGACTATGGAATGCAGTCATTGGTCGGCGAACTCAACCAGGCGTCGGCGCGTCTGGCGCGCCGGGTTGCGGACGAGGTCGGCGCCGAAACCGGGAAGCCGCGGTTCGTCGCCGGGGCGCTGGGTCCGACCAGCCGCACCGCGTCGTTGTCCCCCGATGTCAACGATCCGGGGTTTCGCAATATCAGCTTCGATGAACTGGTTGCCGCCTACACGGAGGCTACCCGCGCCCTCATCGAGGGCGGTGTCGATGTCATTCTGATCGAGACGGTGTTCGATACCCTGAATGCGAAGGCGGCGCTATACGCGGTGCGCTCGGTCCTGGACGGACTCGGGGCGGATCTTCCCATCATCGTGTCGGGCACGATCAGCGATGCGTCGGGCAGGACCCTGTCGGGCCAGACCACCGAGGCATTCTGGAATTCCATCCGACATGCGCGGCCCGCCGTCGTCGGTCTCAATTGCGCGCTCGGCGGCAAGCAATTGCGCCCGTATATCGAGGAGATGGCGAGAATCGCGGATACCTACGTGTGCGCCTACCCGAATGCCGGGTTGCCGAATGCATTCGGCGAATACGAAGAAACTCCGCAGCAGACCGCCGAGATCCTGGGCGAATTCGCGGCCAGCGGGTTCGTCAATATGGTGGGCGGCTGTTGCGGCACCACCCCGGAACACATTCGCGCCGTGGTTCGCGCCGTCGCAGGCCGGCCGCCGCGCGTGTTGCCGAGCATCGAGCAGGCCTGCCGTTTGAGCGGCCTCGAACCGCTTCAAATCGACGCGAACAGCTTGTTCATCAATGTCGGTGAGCGCACCAACGTGACGGGCTCGGCCAAGTTCCGCAAGCTCATCGAGGCGGGCGACTATGCGTCGGCGGTCGACCTCGCGAGGCAACAGGTGGCCAACGGCGCGCAGATCATCGACGTGAACATGGACGAGGGCATGCTCGATTCTCCCGCGGCCATGACGAAGTTCTTGAGCCTCATTGCCGGTGAACCGGATATTGCGCGCGTACCCGTCATGATCGATTCGTCCAAATGGTCGGTGATCGAAGCGGGTCTCAAATGCGTGCAGGGGAAGGCGATCGTCAATTCGATCAGCCTGAAAGAGGGCGAGGAAGCATTTCTGGCGCATGCACTCAAGGTGATGAGCTATGGCGCCGCCGTGGTCGTCATGGCCTTCGACGAGCAGGGTCAAGCCGACACGATCGATCGTAAAGTGGCGATCTGCGAACGTGCCTACGGCCTCTTGACGGAACGCATCGGATTCGCGCCCGAGGACATCATCTTCGATCCCAACATCTTCGCCGTGGCGACCGGAATCGAGGAACACAATCGTTACGGTCTCGATTTCATCGAAGCCACAGCCGCCATCAAGCAACGCATGCCCGCGGTGCATGTCAGCGGCGGCGTCAGCAATGTGTCGTTTTCGTTTCGCGGCAACGACCCCGTGCGCGAAGCCATGCACTCGGTATTTCTGTACCACGCGATTCGGGCCGGGTTGACCATGGGTATCGTCAACGCCGGCCAGCTCGCGATTTACGAGGACATACCCGCCGACCTCCGCGAGCGCTGCGAGGACGTCATTCTGGCGCGGCGGGCCGATGCCACGGAACGGCTGCTGGAAATCGCTCAAGCGTTCAAGGGCGGCGCGGGCTTGCCTAAACGCGGCGATGATCTCGAGTGGCGCAAGCTCCCGGTGGAACAGCGCCTGCAGCACGCGCTGGTCAAGGGACTCGATGAGTTCGTCCTCGAAGACACCGAAGAGGCGCGGCTCGCTGCCACGCGGCCTCTCGACGTGATCGAAGGGCCGTTGATGGACGGGATGAACGTGGTCGGCGACCTGTTCGGCGCCGGCAAGATGTTCCTGCCGCAGGTCGTCAAGTCGGCGCGGGTCATGAAGAAGGCGGTCTCCGTCTTGATTCCCTACATCGAGAAGGAGAAGGACGGCACGAGCCGCTCCAACGGCAAGGTGGTGATCGCCACCGTCAAAGGCGACGTCCACGACATCGGCAAGAACATCGTCGGCGTGGTTTTGCAGTGCAATAACTTTGAAGTCGTGAACCTGGGGGTGATGGCCTCCTGCGAGAAAATTCTGGAGGCTGCGACCCGCGAGGGCGCCAATCTCATCGGATTGTCCGGATTGATTACGCCGTCGCTCGATGAAATGGTGCACGTTGCAAAGGAAATGCAGCGCCTCGGCTACACGCAACCGCTATTGATCGGCGGCGCCACGACGTCTCCCGCCCACACGGCGGTGAAGATAGATCCGTACTACGAAGGTGCCGTGGTCTACGTGAAGGACGCGTCGCGCGCGGTCGGCGTATGCCAGCAGCTGGTGACCAAGAGCACACGCGACGTCTATATTTCCGGCATCAAGGCGGAGCATGAGCGGCGCCGAGAGCAGCATCGCAACAAGAGTGCCAAAGCGCCTCAGCTATCGTTGCCGCAGGCACGGGCGAAGAAGCTCAAAATCGACTGGTCCGCCTATACGCCGCCCGCGCCCAATTTCCTGGGAGTACGCTCTTTCGACGACTATCCGCTCGATGAGTTGCTGCCGTATATCGATTGGATGCCGTTCTTCAATGCATGGGAATTTGCGGGTAAGTTTCCCGACATCTTGAGGGATCCGGTGATCGGCGAAGCAGCGTCGAACCTGTATGCCGATGCGACGCGCATGCTGAAACGATTGGTGGAGGAAAAGTGGCTGCGGGCCCGGGCCGTGGTGGGATTCTTCCCGGCCAACAGCAGCGGCGATGATGACATCGTGGTGTTCACCGACGACACCCGCCACACCGTCAGGGTTCGGCTGCATCATCTACGGCAGCAAAAATCCAAGCCGCAGAATCAGGAACAGTCCTGCCTGGCGGATTTCGTCGCGCCCTTGAGCTCTGGCCGCGCCGATTACCTGGGAGCATTCGCGGTGACCGCAGGCGTGGGCATCGATGAACACGTGGCTCGTTTCGAAGCCGCGCACGATGACTACAGCAGCATCATGCTCAAGGCCCTGGCCGATCGACTGGCGGAGGCATTGGCCGAGAGGATGCATGAGCGGGTGCGGCGCGACCTCTGGGGCTATGCCCCCCACGAACAACTCGATGGCGCCGCCCTGATCAGTGAGGAGTACCAAGGGATTCGTCCAGCCCCGGGATATCCAGCCTGTCCCGAGCACACGGAGAAAGGGACCCTCTGGCAGCTGCTCGATCCGGAACGGAACGCGGGCATCCGCTTGACCGAATCCTTCGCGATGTTTCCGACGGCCGCCGTCAGCGGGTTTTATTTCTCGCACCCTCAGGCTCATTATTTCGGGGTGGGCCAGATCGACCGCGATCAAGTGGCGAGCTACGCGCAGCGCAAGGGGTGGACCATTGCCGAAGCGGAGCGCTGGCTCGCGCCGAATCTGGGCTATGACCCGGAGGCCGGCGACGCCGCGGATGCGGCCTAGGAGCCAGGCCCGCTTGCAATTGATAGAATGGGAGCATGGGATCCCGAGTAAAAGTCTCGGGGCGTGCTGCCAAATATGGACGACCAACCATGATCCGCGTCATTACCCTCGCATCGATCCTCGTCTTGGGGCTCGCGGCCTGCGCACCGTCATCGCACATCTTGGTAGGCACGGCTCGCCCGCCCATCCTACCGTCGGACGTGAAGGTCTACCTGCAGCCGCCGCCGACGTTCGAAGAAATCGCAATCCTGAACGCTTCGGCCAACAGTATGTTCGGCACCGGGGGACAAGGTTCCGTCGACAAGGTCATCCAACGCCTGAAGGAACAGGCCGCCAAACTCGGCGCCAACGGGATCATCTTGCAAGGCATGTCCGATCGTCAGACGGGATCGCTCGGGGGCGGCAGCGGCTCCACCTCTTATTCGAGCAACTCAGCCGTCGGCGTGGGTGTAGGCGGATCGTTGGGGATTTTCAAGAAGACCGGCGAAGCACGCGCGATTTTCGTTCTCCCCGGATCGGCGCCGGCACCGCCCGGGTCGGCGCCAGTACCCGAAGGCGCCGCGAAATAGCTCCTCACTTCAGGCCCAAGGCATCCAGCAGGGTGCGGGCAAACTCGGGCCCCTTTCCTGCCTCCTCGTGCTTGAAGTACACAAACACGTCGCTGCACCCGGATGTTTTGTCGCGAATCGTATCGGCCCATCGCCCGATGTCCTGGGGCGTGTATCCCTCGTCCCGCAATCTGAAGTAGGCATAGTCCGCCGTGATGATGGCGGGCACTTTCAGCTTCTCGCTGTCGGCTACGCAGAGCGCCAGGTTGCGGACCTTGAGCCGCTCATACACCGCATCGTCCAGCCACGAGGCGTGGCGGAACTCGAAAGCCGCGCAGGTGTGTTGCGGAAACGTTTCCAGGAACGTATCGAGCAGCGCGAGGTCCTTTCTCAGGTAGGGCGGGAGCTGGAACAGAAGGGCGCCGCACTTCGGGCCCAGAGTCGCCGCCGTCTCGCAGAAGTGGCGCACGCGATCTGCGCAGTCTCGGAGGCGCGCATCGTGAGTAATCCGTTTCGGCGCCTTCAAGGTCAGCTTGAACCGCTCCGGCGTGGCGCGGCTCCAGCCTTCGAGAATTTTCGCGTTGGGAGTGCGATAGAAGGTGTAGTTGATCTCGACGGTCGCGAAGCGCTCCGCATAGTACGGCAGCATCTTCGTTGCAGGCATGGTCTCCGGATAGAAGCTTCCCTTCCATTCCGGATAGTTGTAGCCCGACGTTCCCACCCAGACGGCCATGCGGGCTCAGGCGGCCCTTGGCCGGTGAATCATGGCCCGAGTATACCCTGGCGGCGTTCGCTCGAGCGCCTGGCGCAGTGCCGCAAATTCGATTCAAGACACGAGCGGCGCCTTGCGCGAGACTACCCCTGCGCCGTCCAAACAAACAAATCAGCCAAGGAGACAACATGCCGAAATTCGTCATTGAACGGGATATTCCCGGCGCGGGCAAATTGAGCCCGGCCGAGCTCAA
>WNFR01002380.1_pt1 | contig 24779 bp, 23 predicted proteins | sample 5400221 | NCBI WGS metagenome assembly WNFR01 (sample SAMN13153357, study PRJNA577476) | soil metagenome | isolation source: 40 cm soil under Madrone tree | place: USA:California | collected 2016-06-14 | reverse complement strand
CTGGCGCTGCAATTTCAGCTGGCTGTTTAGGACAGCACGGGCACAACCTGAACGGCCAAACACACACGACGCAAACAAAAACCCAATCTTTTCGACTCCACGATGGTCCAACCTTGTCTAATTTGGACAGCCTTGGGGCGAGCCCCGCCCCTACATGATTTTTCGGTTGGGGAATGGGAGAGGATCGGTTACGCCGGGAGTGTCGTTGGAGTTGGGGTCGGTGGGATCGGCGGGTTCGGTTGCGGCGGGGGGGGGTGGGGGCTCGGGTTCGTTGAAGGCATGCACGTGCAGGGGCGGTCCTGGTTAATGGACATAGTGGTTCTCCGGAAAGATTGAATTTTGGATTTAGTGGGGAACCCGCGCAGGAAAAATCGCGGGCACACTTTTCTATGAGGAAAGCGTGACAGTTGGGCATGGAGTTGTCAAGTAGAATGTTGGTTACGGGGTGCGGAGGAGGAACAGGGAGCTCAACGCAGAGGCGCAGAGGACGCAGAGAAGAGCCCTTCGGCAAGCTCAGGGGTAAACGCGCGGCACCCGGCAGGACGTCCGTGGGACGCCCTGCCAGGTTCGATGAACTGCTTTCTTTGTTCTTTATTGCGGCTGCTGGTTAGTGCTTGGTTGAGTCTGGCTGCCGTTAGCGTCGGCATCTACATGGGCGGCCACTGGAGTGAGGGTGCTGGCCGCACCGGATGCCGCGAGTTCGGACGGTTTGTACTTCGGCGCGCTGACGTAGCCGTGGATCAGGTTCTTTTCGATGCGGTTCACGACGATCTGTACGGGTTGCGATTCATTTTCAGTGTGGATCCAGATCGGCTCGTAGAGATTCACTCTCTTCTTGCTCATCTGGTTGTCGTCCACAATCATTTCGATGTCGTAGTTCTTGTGCTTGGTGTCGGCCTTGCGCAGCGAGAGAGTGATGGGTCCGATTCGTTGGAATTGCTTGGCCCTCATCAGGTCAAACTCGGTGTAGCTGCGCTCTCCGCGCTTTTGTAGCACCACCAGTTCCTCGTGAGTCTTCGCAATCGAGCCGTTCAGCTCATCCTTCGTTGAACTGATATTGCCCTCAAGATCGGTGCGATTCTTTGCCACCAGGTCCTGCGTGTCTTTCAATTCCTTCTGTTGCTCGGCGAGTTGCGATTGCAGTTGTTTGTAGCGCTTGTCCGTCACGCTCGCCCGCTTGGCGCCGGTCCGCGCCGTGCCTGCGCCCGCGACTGTTTTCTTGTCAGCCTGTTTCGCGGCTTCCGCTTGCGCTTGAGCCTGTGCTTGCGCCTGCGCCGCGGTCATGTCGTTCAGCTTGGAGGTCACAGCGCTCAATTGTCCCTGCATCTGGCTGATGGTGGAATCCGCCACGGACTGTTGCGCCGTCAAATGGCCGACCAGCGTCTGCTGCCGGTAGCCGTAGCCAAATGCCACGCCAGCGACTGCCAGCAGCGCCACTAGGGCAATCACCAGCCAACGATTTGTGCCCGTCGCGGCGGCTCCAAAGCTATTTTCGTGTTCGTTCATTTCGTCGTGTTCTCGCATTTCCTGCCTCCTCAAGCTTTATCCCGTTTCCTGAACGACCGGTGTCCTGACTTCGGCGTCCGCTCATGTACAAGAAAACTTCTGGACGCCCTTTAGCCCACACAAATACTCCCTGTTCAGAAATTTCATAGCAAGAGTAGGGCCGAGTCAGGCCTTTCCCGTGCGTCGCTAAAGCATGAACTATCAAGGAGGAGCGGAGCGTGGAAGGAAGAGGTGCGAAAACAGGTAGTACTAGTCCTGGAATTTTTTCCTTGATGCAGGGCCGACTTTCCTCGAAAGTACGCGCAGCCCATAGGATTGGGCAGCCCATAGGAGTGGAGCGTAACGAGGTTTCAGTTGGCGGGACAGCCCTCTTTGTCCAGTTCCGCCAATCGCTTGATGGCTGCCGCGTTGCGTTTTTCAGAGGCCACCAGCAGCAGCACTCTTGCCTGGGCGCAACTTTGAGGGACGCCCTCGCCCTTGATATAAAGCTCGGCCAGGGCCGCCGCCGCAGTGCTGTTTCCAGCCTGCACAAGGGTCCACAGCTGATCCGGGGTCAGGTTGTTTTTTAGCCGGCTTGCGTGACCGGCGGCATCGGCTGGTGGAGAAGCTGCTGCGCGAGCCGGCAACCCTGCTTTTTTCTGATTGCTGATCGCGAAGACATCCGTCGTAGGACCGCTGGCTGCGGGCGGTCCGAGCGACGCGGAACCGGTAGCCGGTTCCGCTGGCGCCGGTAATTCGGCAGGGGGCTTTGCCGTGGCTCGATTTTCCTGGATGTATCGTGAAAATTTGATTGCCGCGAACGCAGCGATACCAGCCGCACACGCGCCGATCAATAAGCCGATGATCAGTTGGCGCCGCATCACCGCAAGATGGCGTTGCATCGGCACCAGGACCCCGCCCGTCGCGGCTCCCGCGGTCAGCTGGAAGGGGATGCTCGTATCCCTTGTTTCTCGCTTTGGGGCGAACAATGTGGATTGCCGAGGACGGGCCCTGGACACGAAGGTAGCCACGGCGTCCATACCGCGAGTTCCAGTTTTTGCGGGAGCTTCTTGCGGGGAAGAGCGGCCGATGTACTCGCGAATCTGGTTGCGGCCCCCTTCAGAAAGGCTCAGGAACTTCAGGCCGCCGGACTTTCGCTCCGCATCCGTCCAGGCGAGTTCGCCCCAGGCCTCGATGCGTTCCCGCAGATTCAGAGAAAACCAGAAATGAATTGGGCCGTGTTCCTGAATGGGTGCGAACGATTCAAAGCGCACACCTCCCTCGGAAATGTCCAATACCGTTCCGCCGTCGTCCTGCTCGAGTTGCAGGAAAGCAAACTCGTCCGGTACCTTCCTCGATTTTTCGCGGCGTTCCAGGGTTATGTTTCTCAGTGTCATGTCTTTTCGGAGGCTTGTATATTTTCGGAACGCCCTTCAACGGCGGGGAGGTGAAGGTCTGCCGAATTGGTGGGCCTGGGGAGGGTGCGAAGCCGAGCCTCCCGGCCTCACGTGAGCCATTATACTCTTCCGCGCGGGGAATGAAACCGGAGGATGGTCCATCGAGCGGAGCGGTGTGTTTAGACGGTCCAAAAGAGTGGGCCGAAAAGCTGGCTTAATGAGGTCCTGGCCAAGTAAGTGAGGGGGAAATCGAGAGGCGCTGGCCGTTTTAGTAATTAAGTCAAATACCGAATGATTGACGCTATACAATATATTGTATAACATTAGGCTGTGTTATCGAACCTCGAAGACGCTGAGATTGAATGGATGGGTAACTCGAAAGAGGTTTTGTCTTCATGGCCCGATGAGATTAAAGCCACCATTGGTTTTGAACTTCGTAAGGTTCAGAGGGGTGAAATTCCGCGAGATTCTAAACATCTCCCCGGTATTGGCGAGGGCGTGCGGGAACTACGGGAGGCGGGTGCTCACCTTTGGTATCGAGTGGCTTATCTACCCAGGAAGGGGGCCGTTGTCTATGTCCTGCACGCCTTCGAGAAAAAAGGTGCGAAAACTCCAAAGGATGCAGTCGCAACCATCCTGCAACGACTCAAGGCAGCGCGGAGAATGATGCAACAGAAAAGCGAGAAGGAGAGATCATGAGAACCAAAGGCGATGTGTTTGATGCCATTTTTCCCGCCGAACAGGCAATCGTGGTCAAATTCAAGGCAGACTTATATGAAGCCATCTTGAAAGTGGCGGCACAATACAAACCCAAAGAGCTGGAAATCATCCTCCACGAATCACAGCCTCGGGTAAGCGAACTTCTTAATGGCAAGCTTGGCCAGAAAAGTTTGGAGAAATTGCTTATCTACGCAGGGCGGCTGGGGATAGAACACAAGGGGAGTTTCCGCCAAGTCCACAAAGATGCGCCGAAGCGGGAATTGGAGACGGCGCAGGTCTAGCCATTCGAAAACCCACGATCTGTATCGGAACTTTTGGCGGCAACCTGTTTGCTACAAGAATGAAATGGAAAGAATCGGTCGTGACGAGGTGATATTCTAAAGGCGCATTACCAGTAAACCGAGTCGCATTGTTTGGAGAGAAACTGCCCCCTCCTGTGGCTTTGCGCATCCCACGGATAGTTGACTGAGGAGCGAGCCCCTACGAATGGCTCGCGAAAAGGAACATGGCTAAATCCCTGCGCCCGATTCTGGAGATCGTCAAAAAGCTGGAACTTCCCGAAAAATATTTCGAACAGATTGGCCCGTATGGCGGAAAGGTGCGCCTGGACCTGTTGGATGACGGCGCATTCCCGCGGCGTGGCAAGCTGATCCTTGTCACAGCCACCACGCCGACGGCGAGCGGCGAAGGCAAGACGGTCACATCCATCGGGCTGACGCAGGGGCTGGCGCGCATCGGCAAAAAAGTGATTGTTACGTCGCGCGAACCGTCGCTGGGGCCGGTGTTCGGGATGAAAGGCGGAGCCGCGGGAGGCGGCGCATCCACGATCGAGCCGGCCGCGAAGATCAACCTGCATTTTCACGGCGATTTTCACGCCATTGCCGCGGCGCATAATTTGCTAGCGGCCCTGGTTGACGCACATATTTTTCACGGCAACGATTTGAACCTGGACCCGGAGCGCATCACCTGGCCACGCACGATGGACATGAACGACCGCGCGTTGCGCGATATCGTGGTGAACGCGGGAAGCAAGAAAGGTATGGCGCGGCGCACGGGATTTGTGATCACCGCGGCATCGGAAATCATGGCCATCATCGCATTGGCCAAGAGTCGCGAGGATCTGCGGCTAAGGCTGGAGAATATCGTCGTAGGAGTCACGCGAACCGGGAAGCCCGTGTTCGCGAAAGATCTGCAGGCAACTGGCGCGATGATGGCGCTGCTGACCGAAGCGATTCAGCCGAATCTGGTGCAGACTGTCGAAGGAGTGCCGGCGTTCGTCCATGCCGGCCCCTTTGGAAATATTGCGCATGGAACCAGCAGTGTGATTTCGCAGGAGATGGGGCTGCGTTTGACGGACTATGTTGTGAATGAGTGTGGCTTCGCGGCGGATTTGGGTGCGGAGAAGTACATTGACATTGTGTACCGCTCAACGGGGGTGAGCCCTGCCGCGGCGGTGCTGGTGACGACGGTGCAGAGCCTGCGGAACCAGGGCGAAGGCGATCTGGAGAAGGGAATTCCAAACCTGGTGCAGCATCTGCAGATTCTCCGCAAGTTTGGATTGCCGACGGTGGTGGCGATCAATCGTTTTCCGAAGGATTCGGATGCGGATCTGGAGCGGCTGGAGCGCGCGTGCCAGGAAAATGGGGCGCTGAGTGCCCGGCACACCGCGTTTGCGAACGGAGGAGCGGGAGCGGAAGAGCTGGCGCGGCGGGTGGTGGAAATGATTGAGAAAAATCCGGGGGTCAAGGCAAAGCATATTTACGAACCGGATGAGACTTTGGAAGCGAAGATCCAGAAAGTCGCGCGGGAAGTTTATGGCGCCCGCGGAGTGACTCTGAGCGAAAAGGCCAAGGCGAAGCTGCGGGATTTTACGAGTTGGGGCTTCGGAAAATTGCCGGTATGCATCGCCAAGACGCAATATTCGTTTTCGGACAATCCGAAGTTGATGGGCGCGCCGAAGGACTGGGAGTTGCATGTGAGCGACGCGTCACTCTCGGCAGGTGTGGGATTTGTGGTTGTGATTGCCGGGAACATGATGCTGATGCCGGGACTGCCGAAGGTTTCGCGCGCGGTGGAGGTGGATGTGGATGCGGCGGGAGAGATTGTGGGGGTTTGAGCGGCGAAGAAGGGATAAGATTCAGAATTAACGCTGAGAACGCTGAGCTCGCGGAGGACGCAGAGAAGATTGACCCAAGAGCACAGGCTGAAGCCTGTGCTACCCGTTAAGTTCTATGAAACGCGAATGGCGTTTCGCGGCGTCTAAACCACAGGTCTCACCTGCGCAGCAGCGGAGTGTGTCCAGGCCGCCTTGCGCTCCCGCCCACGAGAGGGAACTCGAGGAGAGTTGTATGCAAAAGCTGGGATTCGAAAGATGTAGTGTTTTCGCCAGGATTGTCGCACGAACGGGAATCTGCCTTTGCCTCGCGATGATAGGCGCGGCTTTGAGTTTCGCGCAAACTGGACAGCCCGCGGCTGCTCCGGCGAAGACCCCGCCGATCCTGGGCACCATTAAAACGATCGCCGGTGACTCCTTGAGCGTAACGACCGATGCCGGTGCAGAGACCAAGGTGACGGTGACCTCGGCGACCAAACTGTTGCGTGTGACTCCCGGCTCGAAGGACCTGACACAAGCCGAGGCCATTCCATTTTCCGAATTCCAGCAAGGGGACCGCGTGTTGGTGCGGCTGCGCTGTGCCGGAGACCCGCCGGTTTGCGAAGCCGGAACGGTGATCGCGATGAAGAAGAATGATATCGCGGAAAGGCAAGCACGCGAACGGGAAGAGTGGCAGAAACACGGGATTGGCGGGCTGGTGAAAAGCGTGGAACCCGCGCAGGGCGCGATAACGATCAGCACGATGAGCGCCGCGGGAAAGAAAGATGTGACGATCGAGATCGGCAAGAGCACGATGATCCGGCGTTACGCGCCGGGTTCGGTGAAATTTGACGATGCGAAAGTGAGTAGCCTCTCGGAAGTGAACCCGGGGGATCAGTTGCGCGCGCGCGGCGTACGGGGCGCCGATGGAGCAAGCTTTACCGCGGATGAGGTGGTGACGGGAGCGTTTCGGAATATTGCAGGAATCATTTCGGCGGTGGATCCAGGCGCAGGGACGATCACCGTGTCCGATCTCGCAACGAAGAAGTCTGAGGTAGTGAAGGTCGGTCCGGATTCGCAGTTGAGAAAATTGCCACTGCAGATTGCACAGATGATTGCGACGCGGTTGAGGGGCGGCACAGAGGCGGAGAGTTCAGCAACTGCAGGGAAGGCCGCGCCTCCAACTGGCGGCGCGCCGGGAACACCGGGCGGCGGGATGGGCGGAAAGGGTCGCAACGGAATAGGAGGAGATTTGCAACAGCTATTGGGCCGGCTAACGGCGGCTCCGTTGGCTGATTTTCAAAAAGGCGAGGCGGTGATGATTGTCGCCACAGGAGAACTTAAGGATGTCCAAGTCACGGCCATCACCGTGTTAGGCGGAGTGGAACCTCTGCTGCAGGCTGCGACGCAGGAACAGGCATCCAGCATTTTGACGCCGTGGAGCTTGAGCAATGGCGGAGGAGACGCGGCGGCGCAATAGTGCTGGCGCAGGCGATGGAGATTGCAGGGGGGCGGAATTTTCGAGCGATGCGAAAGAACGTAACGGAGAAATCGAGGCGAAGCGGGGTTTTATTGTTGCTGTTGGCGCTGCTGGTGGCATTGCCGTGCCGCGCGCAAAGCCAAACCGGAGTGATCCGCGGCCAGGTGACGGACCCATCCGGGGGAACGCTGGTTGGCGCGACAGTGTTGCTGACCACGCCGTCCGGCGCTTCGATGGATACGACCACAAACAAAGAAGGCATGTACGAATTCAAGAATCTTGCCCCGGGAACCTACGAAATCAAGGCCGTGGCCGCGGGTTTCGCGCTATTCGATAAGAGCGGCGTTGCGCTTGCCGCGGGTCAAATTCTGCGCTTTGACGTTCCTCTTACGCTGGAAGTCCAGCAGCAAAAAATTGAGGTGAATTCCACCAGCACGCAACTGGACGTCAGCCCGCAAAACAACGCCAACAGCATTATCCTGCAGGGGAAAGATCTGGAAGCGCTCTCCGATGATCCGGACGAGTTGTCTTCGGAGCTGCAGGCGCTGGCCGGGCCTTCCGCGGGCCCCAACGGCGGCCAAATTTATATTGACGGCTTTACGGCAGGACAATTGCCGCCGAAAGCGTCGATCCGTGAGATTCGCATCAACCAGAATCCGTTTTCATCCGAGTATGACAAGCTGGGCTATGGGCGTATCGAGATTTTCACTAAGCCCGGAACGGATAAACTGCACGGGCAACTCCAAATGCAGGGTAACGCTTCGGCTTTCAACTCCAGAAATCCGTTTGAAAACCTGGCGCCAGGCGTCTCGCCGCCGGACTACAACTCCGAGCAGTACAGCGGCAACATCGGCGGGCCAATCAACAAGAAGGCATCCTTTTTCTTCAATATTGAGCGGCGCAACATCGGTGCGCTGAACGTCGTCAGCGCGACGGTGCTTGATCCTGCCAACAACTTCGCTATTGTTCCCGAGAGCCTCGCGGTTCCGAATCCGCAGACCAGAACCAACCTGAGCCCCCGGGTTGATTTCCAGCTCACGCCGAATAACACACTGACCGTGCGCTACCAGTATTTTCGTGACGTCGTGACGAACGCGAATGTGGGGCAATTCAATCTTCCGGAAACGGGGTCCGACACACTCGGAGTGGAGCACACGTTTCAGGCAACGGACACCCAGATCATCGGAGCGCATGCGATCAACGAGTCGCGGTTCCAATTTGTTCACGCCGATAACGAGAACACGCCGCTGCAAACCGGGGCGACCGTGGATGTTGGCGGAGCGTTTAGAGGGAACGGCAGCGGCGGGTTCGGCACATCCGACATTCAGAATCGCTACGAATTTCAGAACACCACCTTTTTGAATTACGGCAAGCATGCCTGGAAATTTGGCGGCAGGATTCGCGCCACCAACGATCGCGACCAGGTCAGCAACGATTTCAACGGCACGTTTTCTTTCGGCTCGCGGCCGAATCCCGATCCAACCTGCATCCCCTCCCCAGCAAACAACAATTGCATCATCACGCCGATCGTGGCGTACCAAATCACCGAGCAGGGCATCGCCGCGGGGCTTCCGTTTGCCACCATCCAGACGATGGGTGGCGGCGCGAGCAATTTTACGCAGACGTTCCAGACAGCGGGCGGCGCGCAGATTATTCCTTCGACAGTGACGCTGGTGGATGCCGGGCTGTTCCTGCAGGACGATTGGAAAGTCCGGCCGAATGTTACCTTAAGTTACGGTGTGCGGTTTGAGACCCAGAACAACTTCAGCGACAAATCCGATTTTGCGCCGCGCGTCGGACTGGCCTGGGGCATTGGGGGAAGCGCCAAGAATCCGCCGAAGACGGTGCTGCGCGCAGGTTTTGGAATATTCTACGACCGGTTTACCTATGATCTGGTGGAAACGCAACAGAGGTTTAACCTGCTGAACCCGCTGCAGCAGCAGATGCAAATCCAGAATCCCACATTTTTCCTGCCGGTGCCGAATCCAGTGCCGGCCGGGACTTTGGTTTCGACGCAGTACGAAAACAACACCAATCTGCGCACGCCCTATACGATCCAGACGGGTGTGACTCTGGAGCGGCAACTGACGAAGTTTGCAAATATCGCCGTGACGTACCTGAATTCGCGCGGTGTGCACCAGTTTTATACGAACAATCTCAATCCGTTCCTGCCGGCAACCGCTACTTCGGCCGCCGGGCGTCCTCTCCCGTCGCAGGGCAATGTTTTCCAATATCAGTCGGAGGGAACCTTCAAGCAGAACCAGCTGATCGTCAACGGCAGCGTGCGGATGGGAGCGAAACTCTCCCTCTTCGGCTATTACACCTACAATCACGCGAACAGCGACACTTCGGGCGTAAATAGTTTCCCGTCGAACCCGCTGAATCTGCAGGAGGATTATGGCCGCGCGATTTTCGACATTCGCCACCGGCTTTTCCTGGGCGGAACAATTGGCCTGCCAAGAGGTTTCCGCTTGAGCCCGTTTGTGATTGCAAGCTCGGGAATTCCTTTCAACATCACCACCGGAACAGATCCTTTCCAGGACAATTTGTTCAACGTGCGACCAGCTTTTGCGACTTGCACTTCTTCGAACCAGACGAAATTCGGATGCTTTGACGCGAACCCTGCGTCAGGCGCTACGCCGATCCCCATCTATTTCGGTGAAGGGTCGGGGCGCTTTTCCATGAACTTGCGTGTCAGCAAAACATTTGGATTTGGCCCCACGGTCGAAGGCGCTTCCGGCGGCGGAGGAGGGGGCGGCACGAGCGGCGGAACATTTGGAAGAGGGCCAGGAGGTTCGGGGCGCGGCGGAGGTGGCGGCCGCGGAATGGACGCCGGCGCAACGAATCGCCGCTATGCGCTGACCGTCGGCGTCATCGGGCGAAATATATTCAATAATGTGAACGTGGGCACACCGGTCGGCAATTTGGGCTCGCCCATTTTTGGCGAGTCGAACGGGCCGGCTGGTCGGCCATACAATGATCCATCTTCAAATCGCCGGCTCGATCTGCAACTCACGTTTACTTTCTAAGTTCACGCCAAAAGACACGACTGCGGCCTCTCTCAGGCCGCCGTTATTTAGGCTATCCTCTTAAGCGCTGTTTGGAATTTACGCTGCTGCTTCGAGCAGGGGCGGCCACACTCATATCGGAGACGCGCGTGAACCACGGGAAAAGAGATCGAGAGTTGGGAATGCAACGCAGTATCGCTCGGCGAGATTTTTTGAATGGGGTTGGCGTTGCCGTTGGAGCGTCGCTGGTAGCCCCGAGTTCGATTCTTTCCGAAATGCTCAATGCGGCCGAGGCCGAGTATGCTCCAGAAAAGCAAGCCGGCTATTATCCACCTGCAAAGACTGGCATGCGCGGCAGCCACGACGGCTCTTGGGAAGCCGGACACGCCCTGCGTGACGGGAAGAAGTGGGACCAAGCCGCAAAAGATAAAGAGACGTTCGACTTGATCATCGTGGGTGGCGGCATCAGCGGACTGGCCGCAGCGCATTTTTATCGCCAGCAAGTGGGAAACAAGGCGCGCATTCTGATTCTCGACAACCACGACGATTTTGGCGGCCACGCCAAGCGCAACGAATTCACGAGCGGGGGAAAGAAACTGATCGGCTACGGAGGAACGCAGGCGATTGCAGGTCCCAATTTGTATAGCGCCCAGGCGAAGCAGTTATTCAAGGATCTGGGAATCGAAGTGAAGCGCTTCGAAACTTACAACGACCGGAAGTTTTACGCGCGGCACGGAATGGGCCAGGCTGTGTTCTTCGATAGGGAATCATTTGGCGTGGACCGGCTCGTTCGTGGTTACAACGGCTACGCGCAAGCGCCCTCGGCGGATTTCCTCGTGAGCGCACCGCTCTCCGATGCCGCCAAAAAAGACCTGGTGCGGCTGTGCACGGAAAAGGTGGACTATCTCGGGGGGATGGATGCGGCCGGGAAGAAAGGCTACCTTGCGAAGACCAGCTATCAGGACTACCTGCTCAAAAATGTAAAAGTGACACCGGATCTGATTCCTTATTTCAAGCCTTCGATGCATGGCCTATATGGAGTGGGAATCGATGCGGTTCCGGCGGGCGACATGGCGGGTTTGGGCGAATTGCCGGGATTCGCGGGCTTGGGCATTGTAGATCGCGACGGACCGGGAATCGGTTTGGAAGTTACGCGGCAGGACGACGAGCCGTACATTTACCACTTTCCGGACGGCAATGCTTCGATTGCGCGGCTGCTCGTGCGCACGCTTGTTCCCGGGATCGCTCCCGGCAGTACGATGGAGGATGTGGTCCTGGCAAAATTCGATTACGCAATGCTGGACCAGAAGGACGCACCGGTGCGCATTCGCTTGAATTCAACGGCGGTGCATGCGCGGAACCTCGGCGACCCTGCCCATTCCCAAGACGTCGAAGTAGTATATGTGCGCGGCGGCGAGGCCCGCGCTGTGCGAGCGAAGGCGTGCATCCTGGCCTGCTGGAACATGCTCATCCCCTACATGTGCCCGGAAATGCCCGAAGTGCAAAAACAAGGATTGGCGTACAACGTGAAGGTGCCGCTGGTTTACACGAATGTTCAGATTCGCAACTGGACGGCCCTCGAAAAGCTAAAAGTGCATCGGGTGTATTCGCCCGGCTGCATGTTCACCGGCTTCGAAATGGATTTTCCGGTGAGCATGGGGGGCTACGAATTCACCCAGAAGCCGGAAGAACCCTGCGTGCTGCACATGCAACACGTTCCTGTGGGCCCCGGAGCAAATGCGCGGGAGATGCAGCGCGCGGGCCGCGCGAAATTGTATACAACAAGTTTCGAAGCATTCGAGCGCGCCATTCGAGACCAGTTGGCCCGGGCACTGGGTGAAGGCGGCTTCGATCCGGCGCAGGACATTGAGGCCATCACTGTCAACCGCTGGCCGCACGGCTATTCCTACGAATATATGTCGCTGTTCGATCCGGAATGGCCCAAGGGACAAGCGCCGCACGAGGTCGGACGCCAGCCGTTCGGCAAAATTCACATCGCCAACTCGGATGCCGGCGCGTTTGCGTACACAAATGAAGCGATCGATCAAGGCTGGCGTGCGGTGAAGGAGATTGTGGCGAAGAAGAATTGAAATGGTGAAGCGGAAGAAAGATCGCCTGGAGAAGGGAACGGAAGCGCGGCGCCGCGCCCGGAAGTCCGGCTTGGCACCGGCCGGTACGCGCGTCATTCCCGACAAGCGAAAAAAGCCGGAGAAGCACAAGCCGGATCTTATTCAAGAATTGGATTGAAGAGCAGCCTGTCCCGAGAAGGTGAACGTTTGCGATTTGCGTTAGGTCCCGACCGGACCTAGTTTTTCGCGCTTCATCCCGGCTTTTGGGCCGGGATCACTTCATCCGGTCGAAAGAGCGGCGCGGCAGCAATTTTGCGGCGCTGCGAGAGTTCACCGGCAATTTTCTCCAGATCGCCTTTGTCAAATCCCATGCAACTGATTTTCACCTTGCCGTCCGGCTCGATCAGGAAAATCGTGGGCACCATGCTGAGTCCGTACGTATTCGAAACGGGGTAGCCCGGCTCATCCAGCAACGTAGGGAACGTCACGCCATATTCACGATTAAATTCTTTCGTGCCGCGCGCGTCATCCTGCGAGATGGCGATGACCGTTGCGGAGTCGCCCGAGTATCGCTCGGCCAGCCGCTGCAGATACGGGAATGTGAACTGGCACACGGGGCAAGAGATTTTGAAGAAGGCTGCGACCACCGGGCCTTTCTCCAGCAATTTTCCAAGTGAGTATTCCTTGCCGTCCAGCGATTTCAGGGTAAAACCAGGTGCAACGTGTCCCACCGCGATAGTTGTCAAAGGCGCCTCCCACCCGAGCCATCTTGAAAGTTTGCGTGATAAGGACATCGAAAGAGTCCAGCGCAAGTCCGGAAACCCGGAATCCCGCGAAAAATTAATGAATAGTTTTCGTTTTGCGTTGCATGTAGTCCATCAGCAGGTACTGGCCAAGATTGTAGGGCGTCGTGAAATACGCTTTGCCCTTGCACATCTGCGTGATTTTCTGGACGAACTGCACCAGGCTGTAATCCGTCGCCAGCATAAACGTGTTGATCATGATCCCGGCGCGCTTGCACTTGTTCACTTCCTCCAGCGTCTCGCCCACAACGAAGGGATCGAGTCCAAACGCATTTTTATAAATCCGCCCGTCTTCGAGTGTCAAGGCCGAGGGCTTTCCGTCAGTGATCATTACGATTTGGCGCATGTCTTTGCGCTGGCGCAGAAGTATCCGCTGCGCCATGCGTAAGCCTTCGCGCGTGTTGGTGTAATAAGGACCAACCTGCACGCGCGCAAGTTGCCCGAGCGGCACTTCTTCAGCCGAATCGTGGAACAGCACCAGGCTCAGCGTGTCGCCGGGATATTGCGTGCGGATCAGGTGCGAGAGCGCCATGGCCACGCGCTTGGCTGGCGTGAAGCGGTCCTCGCCATAGAGAATCATGCTGTGGCTGCAATCGAGCAGCAGCACGGTCGCGCAAGAAGAATGGTATTCGCACTGGTGAACCATCAGGTCGCGATATTCCATCTGCAGCGGGACTTTCACACCTTCGCGGCGAATCGCGTTGGAGAGCGTCTCGCTGACGTCCAGGTTGAGGACATCGCCAAACTCGTAGGGGCGCGAAATGCCGCCGGACTCCACACCAGTGGAGAGATCGCGAGTGTCGTGCCGTCCGAAGCTGCTGCGGCCCAGCGAACCGAGCAAGTCCTGGAGCGTTTTGAAGCCGAGGAAATCGATGGCCTTGTCCGTAATTTCGAAGCGCGCTTCCGTGTCTATGTCCCGCGGCTGGCCCAGTTGTCCTCCCGGGGTGTTTTGCGGAGGCGGCGTCACTTGTGGCGGCTGCTGGGGATTGATGAAGCCCTCTTGCGCCATACGCTCCACCAATTTATCAATCAGTTCGCGAATCTCCTCGTTGTTCAGCGCGCCGGGATCCTGCAGCATCTCGCGCAGCTCATCGCTCATCGCGTCTTCGGGGAAGAGGTCGCCTTCCTGCAGTGCGCGCAAAATTGCTTCGCGCAATGCTTCCATCGAGCGAGACGCATCCATCTCGGAAAGCCCGTAGAATTGCGATTCGAAGCCGCTTTGCAGCAGGAAATCGCCGAGGCGCTTCATCAGTTCGTCGAGGTCGACGGCGTCCGCCGGCTCTCCTACGTACTTCCCGTATTTGATTACTTTCATTCCGTGGCCTTCTTGGTCCTTTGCTTCTTGTGCTTCTGGGCTGGCCGGTCTAAAGACCGACCACTACATTTCTTGGACTAAAACCCGGCTGCTGGGGTTGAGATCCTTCGTCGGTCGCCGCGGCGACCTCCTCAGGGTGACGACCCTTTGTCGGGTCGTCAATTGTAATTGCGTCGCGGGCGGCTCACGGATTCCCGCGGCTCCGGCGCGCGCTGCTTTTCCGCATAGAAGCCGCGTTCTTCGCTGCGGCCTATCCGGCGGTGCGCCCATAGCCCTTCGAGAATCATCTCGGCGGCCGCGGAGGCGTGCGCTTCGTCTTTACGGTTGGCGACACCGAGCTTCGCAACGTGCTCCAGCAAGCACTGGACCTTGGCGAGTTGCCCATAACGCTGGCCGGTGGAAATCAGATCGGGAATTTTCAACTCTCCGCCGGCTTCGAACCACTGCACTACCGGCTGAAAGCTGACTTCAGCGAAATATTTGGAGAAAACACGGCCGATGGCGGTGCGGATCAGTTCGCGAGCGATGACTTCCGCGCCCTTGAGTTCGCCTTCGTACTCCAGTTCCATTTTTCCAGTGATCGAGGGAAGCGAGGCGTATAAATCGGCGACGCGCGCAACTGCGTGACGCTCCCCGGCGCGCGCGGCGTGCTGTTCCGTGCTGCTCACCAAGCTCTCCAGCGTAGAGATCGGCAGGCGCTGGCTGACGCCGGAGCGCCGGTCCACACGCTTGTCTTCACGCGCCTGAAAGGCGATCTCTTCCACCACTTCACGCAGGTAGTCCGGCACTTCCACGCCGATGCCGGAGTCGCGTGCCGTCCAGGCTTCCTGCGTAGTGATGGCGATGCCTTCTTCGACCGTGGAGGGATAGTGGGTGCGGATTTCGGCGCCGATGCGATCTTTCAAAGGCGTGATGATTTTGCCGCGGGCGGTGTAGTCCTCAGGATTGGCTGAGAAGACGAGAAGCACGTCGAGAGGCAATCGCAGCGGGTAGCCCTTAATCTGAATGTCGCCCTCCTGCATGATGTTGAACAATCCGACCTGGATTTTGCCGGCAAGGTCCGGAAGTTCGTTGATGGCGAAGATGCCGCGGTTGGCGCGGGGCAGCAGGCCATAGTGGATGGTGAGCTCGTCGGAAAGGTCGCGGCCACCGCGTGCGGCGCGGATCGGATCGACGTCACCGATGATGTCGGCGATGGTCACGTCCGGTGTGGCCAGTTTTTCGACGTAGCGCTGGTCTCGCGGCAGCCAGGCAATCGGCGTGTTGTCGCCTTCGGCGGCGACCCGTTCGCGGCAAGCGCGGCAAATGGGTTGCAGGGGGTTGTCGTTAATTTCGCAGCCGGCCATCACTGGAATTTCCGGGTCCAGAAATTGCAGCAGGCCGCGCAAAATCCGGCTCTTGGCCTGGCCGCGCAAACCCAGCAGAATAAAATTGTGACGAGAGAGCAGGGCATTCACGATCTGCGGGATCACCGTGTCTTCATAGCCATGAACGCCGGGGAACAGCGGTTCATTGCGCTCGATCGCCCGCAGCAGGTTGCGGCGAATTTCATTCTTCACCGAAACGCTCGCGGAACGCGAATCGAAGTCCGGAATGCGCTTCAACTCACCGATGGTTCGAGGTTTCGGATGTCCTGCGGAATGTCCTGAGGTACTTGGCGTCATGGAGCCCCTGTCTGCGGACCACTCGCGATAGTCCGCGCATTGCTAATTCAAACCGTGCCCGTCGCTACCGGCACTTTGTCGCATTGCCTTCTCTTTGAGTAGATGCGGCGCCCAGTCGCAGAGGTACCTGAGCAGGCGTTCCTGCCGTTCGCGTTCGGCGCGCAATTCAAGAATCTGTTGCTTGCAAAGCAGATCGATGGGCAGGGTAGACGCAATCGCGTAGGAAAGCTTTCCATCCGGGGATTCTTCAACGTTGGGGGGAAGGCTGTTGAAGATCAGGGTGTGGCAGGTCTCGTACTCCTCAATCAGCTTGCGTCTGCACTGAGCCTCAACGGGAGCCTCACGGTCTTCCAGATAGTCGACATGCCCTTCGAGTAAGGGATCCTCGGTGAACAGTTCCACGACGCGGAAAGCGTCGCGCCCGACGGTAATGATGTCCATCCGGCCGTCGGGATAGCGCTTGACCACTTCCAGAATTTCAGCGGTGCAGCCGACGTGGGTGACGCCATCCTCCATGGCCAGCAGCATGCCGAATGGAGAGCGGGCGTCGAGGCATTCACGCACCATGCGACGGTAGCGAGGCTCGAAAATGTGCAGGGGAAGCTCTTCGCCGGGGAAAAGTACGACGTTCAGAGGAAAGAGCGGTATGCGATCGGGCCGCATGGCTACAGATGCCCATCATAGCAGAGCCACGAAGAAAGGGTGAAACGGGCATAATCAATGGCTGTGGACGAAGTTTCCGGCCAACGCGTTTATGAAGCTTGCGGTTTGCGTCTGAGTACAGAGTGACAGGGGTGCAATAGCTTCGGTCTGAATGAAAATCGTGTCAACAATTGTGCAGCCAGCCATTCCGGGCGTAAAATGCTGACCGTTCTCGATTCAGAATCGAGGCTGAAATGGCCGAGGACAAATTACGACACCACTTTGACTACTATCTGGGCAAAACCGAGATAGTTATCTACACCGTTCTCGCAGTGATGCTGGCTATCGCGGCCTTTGTGACCATCGCAACTGCCGGCCAAATACTGTGGATCGGGCTCAATCATTGGACGGTTGCAGATCAGACTTTGAAGGTATTAAACCAGCTCCTGATTGTGCTGATGATGGTGGAGATTCTGCACACTGTACGTATCTCCATTCGCTCTCATATTCTGGTTATGGAGCCCTTCCTTATAGTCGGACTGATTGCCTCCATTCGCCGCATTCTTGTGATTACCCTGGAAGCATCCACACTCACCAAAGATGGCGCTTGGGCGACCGAGAGCTCAAGCGGCATTTTTCATTCTTCGATGATTGAGCTTGGTTTGTTGGGCTTGCTGGTTCTTGTGTTGGTAGTTTCCATCGCAATTTTGCGCCGCTACGCTCCCTCGTCGAGCGTCATGCTCGAAGGCTGAGGCTCGAATCTACTTTCCCCGTCGTGCATTCAGACAATCAGGTTTTTCTTTCCCCGCCTCGACCCAAATCGGGTGGCGATCAAGGGGCCTTTGTGCCCTCGCGTGCTGTCCAGTCGCCGGTCGGATAGTACATCTGGATTCCGATCAGGAAGGAATTGTCCTTGTACGGTTGACAATGAACAATGCGGGCGCGTGAATACAGGTTTCCCCGAATCGATCGGACGGACAGCTGTTCATCTGGCCGCCAGTTTCTCCGGGTCACAACCCTGGCGCCGTGGCAACTGATGTCGATGGTAGGAGCGATTTCCGACGATGGATTGTCAGGGCTACTCAGTTTCACAAACATCTTCAACGGGATGCGCTGCTCTTTTCGGCTTAGGAGTGGAGTACGTTCCACCTCTTCTCCTTTGGGCCGGGGGGTCCAACATCGAAAGCCTACCACCGGGGAAATTCAGCACAATGGTACTAAAGGGCAACGAGTTCCTAGGCTGCAACCCGCGCCTACCGCCGCATCCATTGGCTGCGCAACGCGAAGCGACTACAATACGGCTGCCCGGTAAGCTTGCCCGGGCTGTCCAGATGAGGGGACGTTCGTCTGATGGCGCTGCCCAACGCAAAGAGCAAGATCATCGAACATTACGACGTTGTGAGCCCCTACTACTACAAATTGTGGGGCGAGCATCTTCATCACGGGTACTGGATCCGCGGCGATGAATCCAAGGAGAAGGCGCAGCAGCAGTTGATCGAGTACCTCGCGCGCCTCGCAAAGATTCCCCAGGGCGCGGCGATTCTGGACGTCGGATGCGGGTTCGGCGCCAGCAGCCTCTATCTCTGCAAGCAATTTGGCGCCACATCCACCGGAATCACCATTTCCCAGGTGCAGGTCGAAATGGCCAATGCGGCGGCAGCCAGGGAGCGTGCCGATGCTCGGTTCTGCCTGATGGACGCGGAGGCCATGACCTTCGAAAAGCCGTTCGATGTGCTCTGGTCGGTGGAATCGATCTCTCACTATCAGGACCGGGAGAAGTTTTTTGCTTCCGCGGCAAGACTTCTCAAGCCCGGCGGGATAATTGCTCTTACGGATTGGTTCAAGAAACCCAATCTCCCGCGCGCGGAACTCCGGAAATATATTCATCCCATCGAACAGGGGATGTTTGTGCGGCTGGAGGAGATTGGCCAGTACGAGGAGTTTTTGCGTTCGAACGGAATGGAAATCCTGCGGCGCGAAGAGTTAAACACCCACTGTGCCCGGACGTGGGACATTTGTTTGGAAATCATCGGAGACACGGCCTTCTGGTCTCTGGCTGCCAAACTAGGCAAGAACTTCGTGCGCTATCTGAACTCTTTCCGGGCGATGCGCGCGGGGTTTTCTTCCGGGGCGTTTGTTTACGGATTATTGGTGGCTCGCAAACTGGACCCGGCTAGCCAAGTTGAGTCAGCAAGCCTTCCATTTCTGAGCGGGCATGCTGATTGCCCTGCCGATTAGCCGCTGCAATCCCCCTGCTGAGCAGCGCCTTGGCTTCTTCCGCGCGGTTGTGTTGCGCCAGGGCCTGCGCGTACATCTGATAGCCTGGAACGTAATCGGGGTTTGCTTCCAGCAAGGTTTTGAAATGCGTTTCGGCGGCCGGAATATCGCCTTCGCGCAGGCATTCGAGCGCAATGCCGTAGCGCGAAAACGCATCGTCGGGATTCTGGGTAAGAAATTGTTCCAGTTTTTGCCGCCGGGTATTGTTTTGTTCGGTCATGGGAGTCTTGCGTATTATACGTGTAGAGCGATACCCGGCCAAAGGCGCCGCGCAAGGGAGAGCAATGAGGGCAAAGGAAAAAGCGACAGCTGCATTGATGGATGAGTGGAGAGTGAAGGGAAAGCCGGTGGGCGCTTCGGCATCGGAAATGGCGGAAGTGGTGCTGCCGGCGCAGACCAATGTTCTCGGCAAGTTGCTCGGCGGGCACGTGATGCACATGGTGGACATCGTAGCGGCCATGGCGGCCAGCCGGCACGCCAACAGCTACATGGTGACCGCTTCGGTGGACTACATCGATTTCCGGAATCCCGTGAACCTGGGCGAAATTGTGATGCTGAAGGCGCAGGTGAATCGCACCTGGGCGAAATTGTGATGCTGAAGGCGCAGGTGAATCGCGTGTTCACGACGTCGCTGGAAGTCGGCGTGGAAGTGTTTTCGGAAAACCTGCTGACAGGAGAGCGCAAGCAGACGACCACCGCGTTTGTAACCTTTGTGGCGATTGACGAATTCACGCGCAAGCCGCGGCCGGTGCCGCCCTTGATTCTCCGGACGGCGGAAGAGAAGCGCCGCTGGAAAGAAGCCGCGAAACGCAGAGAGATTCGACTTGCCCACCGGCTCAGGGAAAAGAGCTAATTGGCAAAACTGACGCGGACTTCGCCGGCGACTTTCAAGGCGTGCTCGACGCAAGCGCCGATCGCCGGGCCGTTCAGGTAATTCCCCGAAAAATACAGGCCCGGAAAACGGGCGCGCAACGCCGTGTGGCCTAAATTGTATTGGGGGATCGCGCGCTTCCAGATCGTTACGTTGGTGAACACCGGTTCTTTGCGAAGGCCCAACGAAGGAATCATCTCGCGGTGAACCTGGGCGGCGAGCTGCTCCGGCGATTTGCCGATTGCAGCGGGATTTGTCGCGCCTCCCACGAAACTGGTGAGCAGCACTTCTCCTGCCGGAGCGCGGCCGGGAAACAGCGAAGAGTTCCAGACGGTGCCGAGGATACTGAGGCCGGAAGAGCGCGGCACAAGAAAACCGAAACCCGCCAGGCTGTCGCCAACATCGCCCCTGCGGTAGCCAAGCGAAACCACCGCAACACCCGAGTAGGCAATCGCGCCGAGTTGCGCCGCGAAACCCAAATCGAGCGGCTCAAGAAGCCTGCCCGCGGCCTCCGTCGGCACGGAGAGAATCAACCGTTCGGTTTCCAGGGTCTCATCACCCCTCGGTCCGCGCAGGCTCACACGAAAACGCACTGCGTTGGGTTCCTGGCCGCAGTCGAGCGCTTCGATACGAGAAATTTCCGCGCCGCAGGTCAAACGCTCGCCCAATCGCGCGGCAATCGCACGAATGAGCGTTTCATTGCCTTCACGAAACGTCTGCAGCGTAGCCTTTTCCTTTGGTGCTGACGCCTGTGTGCCGTTCGCGTCTTTACGCTGCTTGATCACCTTGAAGACGCCGCGCGTTATGCTTCCTGCCGCTTTTTCCGCTTCATACAAAATCGGGAAAGCCGCGCGGAGGCTCAATTTTTCCGGATCGCCCGCGTAGATGCCCGAAACGAATGGGCCGACCAGGCGATCGAGAAGAGTTTCAGAGAATTTACGCCGGGTGAAGCAAGCAACTGATTCATCGGGCTCCGGCGATTCACTCTTTCCAAAAATATCGCGAAGAATCGCGGCGCGCGTTCCGCCGCCGAGGAACGAAGAAGCCAGCAAACCCGGCCCCATCGGGACATTCTGGAGTTTTCCGTCAATCAGGACGTAGCGCGGCGCTTTGGGAGCCGCGAGAACACGCTCCTCCTGAATCCCCAGGTCGCGGCACATCGCAGAAATGGAACCGTTCCCGCTGAAGCTTTGCGGGCCGCACTCGACGAGATATCCGTCGCGCTTCACCGACTGAATTACGCCTCCTGGGCGCGGCGCTGCTTCAAGTACCCGCGTGGCGATTCCCGACTTCTGCAAGGCATACGCCGTTGCGAGCCCGGAGATACCCGCGCCCACAACCAGAGCTTCAACTCGATCGGACATTCGTGTGGCCCCTGCTGAGGCTAGAGGGTCTTGGAAAAGAGCGGCCGCGCGGCCAACTGCTGCTTCTCCAGATACGGATCAAAAACCATGGCCAGGTTGCGGATAAAAATGCGGCCCAGCCACGCGGTGCGGATTTCCTTGTCGTTGATTGCCACAAGGCCATCCTCTTGCGGCGTTTTCAGGTGTTCGAGTTCGGGAGCGAAGTATTCGTCGAAATGAATGCCGAATTGTTTGGAAATTTCGTCTTTCACGATCACCGTGTGGCACAGCAGGCGGCTGATCACTTCGCGGCGGATGATGTCGTCTTGTGAGAGCCTGTAGCCGCGCATGGTGGCGATGCCGCGCTCCTGCACGGCTTTTTCCCACGACGGCAGATCGCGGTGGTTCTGCGCGTAGGTTTCCTGAATGCCGCTGATGGCCGTGATGCCCATACCGTAAAGATCCGCGCCCGCTTTGGTGGTGTAGCCCTGAAAATTACGGTGCAGCGTCCGGTTGCGCTGCGAAACGGCCAGTTCGTCGTTTTCCTTGGCGAAGTGGTCCATGCCGATGTAGAGATACCCGGCTTCCAGGAATTTCAGCAAGCCGCTGCGGAAAATAGCGAATTTTTTCATGCCCTCGGGCAAATGCGCCACAAACGAGCCTTGCTGCTTCTTGAGCCATGGGACGTGCGCGTAGCTGAACATGGCGATGCGGTCGGGCGAGAGGCTGACAATCTGCTCGACGGTGTGCGCAAAACTTTCCGCGGTCTGATATGGCAAGCCGTAAATCAAATCCACGTTGATGCTGTCGAAGCCTAGTTCCCGCGCAGTGGCGATCAGGTCGCGGGTCTGTTCGTACGGCTGGATTCGGTGGATGGCCTGCTGGACTTCTTCCTTGAAATCCTGAACGCCCATGCTCAGGCGGTTGAAGCCCATCTTGCGCACGATTTCCACGTGGGCGCGCGAAGTCACGCGTGGATCGACTTCGATGCCGATTTCCGCGTCCGGCGCAAAGTTGAAGCGCTCCCGCGTGTAAAGGAATAAATCTTCTATCTGTTCCGGCGAAAGATACGTGGGCGTTCCGCCGCCCCAGTGGAATTGCGAAACCTGGCGATCGCGCGAAACCCGGCTGGCGATGTGATCGATCTCTTTTTTCAGGACACTCAAATACGGCGGCGTGACGCCCTTATCCTTGCGGATGATGACGTTGCACGCGCAAAACAGGCACAGGCTTTCGCAAAAGGGAAGATGCATGTACAGCGAAACCGGGCTGCGTTTCTTCTCGGCGGTCTGCATCGCGGCTTCGAAATCGTTCGGGCCGTAGGCATCGCTCCACACCGGAGCCGTGGGATAGCTGGTGTAGCGGGGACCCGGGCGGTTGTAGCGGGTGACGAACTCTTCTCCCACGGAGAGTTCTTCCTGCATCTCCCGCAACGATAGGTTCATGTTAGACACGGCGGCTCCCTCCTGCGCTCAACGACGCATTTACCGCCGGCTGCGCTTGATGAAGCGGGGCTTGCTGGCCGGTGTGAATGAACAACTGCGCACTTTCCACGGGCGTGTGCTGCAAAATCCCGTGGCCAAGATTCAGAATGTGTCCATGGCCGGAAAGCTCGGCGGCGATATCAAGAGTTGCCTGGCGAATTTTTTCCGCGGGGGCAAACAAAATGGCGGGGTCGAGATTCCCCTGCAGGGCCACGCCCGGGCCGGCCATTTTGCGAAGTTCGGCAAGTGGAATGCGCCAGTCCACGCTCAGCACGTTGGCTCCGGCGCGCACCACCGCGGGCAGAAGATGATGCGAAGCCTTGGTGTAGTAGATGACCGGCACCTTGTTGCCAAGTCCGGAAATGATTTCCTGCACCGCGGGCAGCACGAACTCCGTGTAATCTTTCAAATCCAGCTCGCCGCACCAAGTGTCAAAAAGCTGTACGGCGGAAACGCCCGCCGCAATCTGGGCCTTCAAGTAAAGAATTGTCGCATGCGCGATTTTGTGCAACAGTTCGCGAAAAACTTTCGGTTCGCTGTAGAGAAAATTCTTCACCGTCGCGAAGCCTTCTTTGGTCCGGCCTTCCACCATGTAGCACGCCAGCGTCCACGGCGAGGCGGCAAAGCCGAGCACGGGCACTTCCGGCCCAGCTTGTTTGACGGTGCGCCGCAGCGCTTCCATCAGGAAGCCAGTCTCGACTTCCGGATCGAAAATATGCAGCTTGCGAACGTCGGCTTCCGTTCGCACAGGGTCGGGCAGATTGGGGCCTTTGTCTTCAAGCTCCAATGGCAGGCCCATTGCTTCCGCGGGAATCAGAATGTCGGAAAAAATAATGATGGCGTCCACGCCGAGGCGCCGAAACGGCTGCATAGAAACTTCCACTGCCAAGTCCGGCGTCTTGCAAACCTCCAGAAACGAATGTTTCGCGCGGATTTCGCGGTATTCGGGCAGGTAGCGCCCCGCCTGCCGCATCATCCATACGGGCAGCCGCGGAACCGGTTCGCACCGTGCAGCGCGAAGAAACAGCTCCTTGCGGGTCAATGCTGGGGCTTCGTTCGTCATAAGTCCTGACGCCACAGAATAACAAATCTCCCAGCTTCCCGCTTTGGAAGAAAGGTTATACGTCACAGCGTCTGTGTGCGGCTAAACGTAAAATTCCTTAACGGTTGAGAATGCGGAGCCAATGGAAGATAGCTGCGACTACGCTATACTGAGCCTATCTGAGATGTCGCGCAGGCCGGAGGACGAACACGCTCCCTCTGGGCCTCGACTCGGCAAGGACTCAAGCCGATGAACCATATGTTCGTGATGTTGACCGTGCTGGCTTATCTCCTGAGCATGGGCCTGTACATGAGCTTTCTCTACACCGGAAAAGAGGTTACCGGGCGCCTCGCTACCGCGTTGATGTTTATGGGTTTAGCGTGCCATTACCTGGCCCTGCTTGGCCGCGCGCGAGCCATGCATTCCGTTCCTTACCATGACCTGCAGGGTTCCATGTCCCTCTTTGGCTGGCTCCTCGCGGTTACTTACCTTTGCCTGGAAATCTATCACCGCCAGCGCACTGTTGGCGCTTTCGTGGTTCCGATCATCCTGGCATTTTTTCTCGCCGGTTCCTTAGCGCCCGAGCATCCCGCTCCGCCGACAGAAGCCCATGGCGTCGTCTTCGCCCTGCACGTCACGCTCAGCATCCTTGCCTACGCGGGTTTCGCGCTGTCCTGTGTCCTCAGCCTGATGTTTCTTGGGGAAGAGCGGCTGCTGCGGATGCGCAAGGTGGGTGACGTTGTCTGGCGCCTGCCTTCGCTGGAACTCCTGGAGCGCATGAGCCACACCAGCGTCCTGGTGGGACTTGTCACCATCGCCGCTGGCACAGCTCTTGGATTTATCGCGGTGGATCGCCAGGCCGGCCAGCACTGGTATTTCGACCCCAAATACATTGTCACGCTGGTGGTGCTGCTTCTGTACCTCGCCTATTTCCAGCTGGCGCGGACAACGGCCTGGAGAGGCGCGCGTGCCTCCAAATTGTGCGTTTTTAATTTTGTTCTCGTGGTGCTCAGCTTTACGGTCGTGAACCTCTATTTTTCTTCGCATCACAGGTACTTTTAGGAGCGCGCTTCGCGCAGCATGGAGA
>WNFR01001586.1_pt1 | contig 24779 bp, 20 predicted proteins | sample 5400221 | NCBI WGS metagenome assembly WNFR01 (sample SAMN13153357, study PRJNA577476) | soil metagenome | isolation source: 40 cm soil under Madrone tree | place: USA:California | collected 2016-06-14 | reverse complement strand
ATGCGGATCCAATCTGGCAGGTCGTTGGGACGATGACGATTGCGCTTGCGCTACCGATGGTCTTCGCGCGGCTGCGTCCATCGTCATCTCTGAATCCGCAAAGACAGGAGGTTCAACAGTTTTCGCGCCCAGCACTCGCGCATCCTGTGGGTGCAGGTACGCTCCTGCCTTCCGTCCGGTTTCCCGTGTATTGTGAGAGTCACTTCATCTATTTAGACTGACCGCTCGGTGGTGTGCTTTTCGATTTGCGTCTGTCGTATGGACATGGTCATTCCCTCTGGTGCCCGGCTGGAGATTCAGGAGTGACCGTTTATCGGTGTGTTCAAGCCGCAGGGATTGAAGCACCGTTCCACTTGGCCTCAACAAATAGCAACTAGGCGTCCCCATTGGCCTTTGCCAAAGCTCGAAGTCACCAGGGAGAACCGCGTGTTAACTGACAGAGTTAGCAAGGAAGTGCACGTCTCTTTGATTCTTCGTTCTTCGATGATCTTGCTTCTCTTGGCGTCCGGTACGGCAGCGCAGAATGTGACCACGCAGCACAATGATATTGCGCGGACGGGCGCGTACACGACCGAGACCGTGCTGACGCCTTCCAATGTGAACGCGAACACGTTTGGCAAAGTCTTTTATTATGTTGTGGATGGCTATGTGTACGCGCAACCGTTATACATGGCGAATATCACTATGGGGACCGGTACCCCGCAAGCCGGCACCTGTTCGTGGCCACCGAGCATGACACCGTGTATGCGCTGGATGCCGACGGTAACCTCGGCGCGAATAGCAAACCCTTGTGGCACGTCACATTGCTCGATTCCGCGCATGGGGCCGTTGCTGGAGCGACGCCGGGGGTGCCGACTGACGTTGGATCCACGGATATCGTGCCCGAGATTGGGGTCACTGGGACGCCGGTGATCGATCCGGGGGCGAACACAATGTACTTGGTGAGCCAGAGCAAGGAGAATGGGGCCTATGTCCAGCGACTGCATGCTTTGGACATAACCACCGGTGCGGAAAAATTCGGCGGACCCATTGTTCTTACCGCTTCGGTGCCGGGGAACGGCCAAAGCAGCGTAAACGGCATGGTTCCCTTTGACCCACGGTGCGAAAACCAGCGTCCGGGCCTACTTCTTCTAAACGGCATCGTCTACATTGGATTTGCAGCCCACTATGGATGCGGTAAATGGCATGGCTGGGTCTTGGCCTACAGTGCCGCAACGTTGAAGCAAACCGGAGCATGGTCGGCAAGCCCAAACGGATTTGGCGCCAGCCTGTGGGAGTCCGGAATCGGTTTGGCCGCGAACGTACCTGACCCCGTCGGTAATCCTTATGGGTATCTTTACGCAGCAACGGGAAACGGAACGATTGATCCTGCCGTGCCCTACACCAATTCCATGGATTACGGCATTTCTGTAATCAAGCTGAACTTGGCCAATGGCAAGCCCACGATACTCGATGACTTCACACCCTTCGACGCGGTGTCATTGAACGGCAGCGATAAGGACCAGGGCTCCAGCGGTCCCATTGTTCTTCCCGATTCCGTTGGCGGCGGAAAACATCTTTTCGTGCAGGCGGGTAAGAGTGGACGCATTTATTTGCTGGATCAGAATAACCTCGGAGGCTACAACCCCAACAACACGTCCGACCCTCAAGCTAAGGCGTTGGTAAACGCAGTGTTTGGCAATCCCGCGTACTGGAATGGAAACGTCTATTTTGGGGCGATCAACGACAAGCTGAAAGCATTTTCAATTACAAACGGGGTCCTTTCCTCGACGCCGACGTCCGCCAGTCTCGAGACGTTCGGTTTCCCGGGTGTGTCGTCCTCTGTCTCCTCCAACGGTACCAGCGGTGGAATCGTCTGGAGTATACGAACCGATGCTTTCGGCACACCTGGGCCGGCGATTCTGTATGCGCACGATGCCACGAACGTCGCAAACCTTCTTTATTCCAGCAGCCAGAACGCCCCTCGAGATACTGCCGGCAACGCCGTCAAATTTGCCACGCCTACAATCGCGAATGGCAGAGTCTACGTTGGAGGGCAATACAACCTGAGCGTCTACGGAGAGCTCAACGGCGCAACCCAGGCCGCCCAGCCGGCTATCAGTCCGACGGGGCAGCTATTTCATCCGTCGCTCCAAATCACGATCACGGACTCAACGCCAAATACGCAAATCTTCTACACCACGGACGGAAGCGCGCCCTCAACGGCCTCCACTCTGTACACGGGCGCATTCACTATTTCGAGCAGCCAACCTATCAAGGCCATCGCTGTTGGTAGCGGCAGTCTTGCGAGCACTGTCGCGAGCGAGACGTACACCCTAATCAACCAAGTCCCGACACCTACTTTCAATCCTGCCCCCGGCGATTTCACATCGTCGCAATCGGTCGCGATCAGCGCCAACTGGTCAGGCGCCACGATCTACTACACGACGGATGGCTCAACGCCGACGACTTCGAGCGCCGTGTACACCAAACCCGTGACGATTAACGCCACATCAACGCTCAAGGCGATTGCGACTGCGCCAAATCTAAGCAATAGCGCGGTAGCCAGCGGCCTCTACACGATCGTTCCGAACGCCGCGAGTTCCGTCGACTTCCAGAACGGGTTTACATCCGGTGGTATGACGCTAGTAGGCAAATCGAAGCTCAGCGGCACGTACCTGCGGCTCACGGATGGGGGCACCAGCGAAGCATACGCGGCATGGCTTCCCACTCAACTCAACGTGCAAGCATTCTCAACAGATTTCACGTTTCAGCAATACGGCGGAACTGTTCCCATCGGTGACGGATTGACCTTCGCGATTCAGGGTGTGGGAACGACGGCTATAGGGCCCTACGGCGGAGGTCTGGGGTACGGGGCTCAGTTACCCGGAGGCACGGGAGGAATCCCTAACAGCATAGCGGTGAAGTTTGACCTTTTCCAAAACTCGCATGAAGGCAACAATTCCACGGGCTTATACATCAATGGCGCTTCGCCCACGAGTCCTGCTACCACTCTGGGCGGCGGCGTAAACCTGCAGAGCGCCGACGTTTTTGCGGTGCACATTGGCTATGACGGCACAACTCTTACGATGACGATCACGGACACCGTGACGAACGCAACGTTTACGACTTCATGGGCTGTCAATATTCCGGCAACTGTGGGAGGGAACGCCGCGTTCGTAGGCTTCACGGGCGGGACCGGGCACTATACGGCGGTGCAGGACATAAGGAGTTGGACCTACGTGTCCACGACCACAGGAGGGCAGCAAACCGCTGCAACTCCGGTCATCTCGCCTGCTACTGGAACATTCACGTCTCCACAGACGGTGACGATCACGGACGCTACTTCTGGCTCCACGATCTTCTACACATTGGACGGGAGTCAGCCGACAACCTCGTCCACGCAATACGCGGGGGCATTCACGGTCAGCACGACTACCACGGTGAAAGCTATCGCTACCGCGCCAAACTTTTTGTCCAGCGCTACGGCCACTTCGGTGATTACCATCAGTCAGCAGTCTCAGACCTCGACGCCGCTGATATCGCCGGTCACCGGCACGTATTCTTCGTCGCAGACGGTGAACATCACTGACGCGACCTCCGGTTCGACGATCTTCTACACGCTGGACGGCAGCCAGCCGACAACCTCGTCCACGCAATACGCGGGGGCATTCACGGTCAGCACGACTACCACGGTGAAAGCTATTGCCACCGCTCCCAATTTCACGCAAAGCAATACGGCCACTTCCGTCATCACCATTCAGAGTGGCGGCACAACTGCCATCAACTTCGGCTCCGGCTTCACCGCTACGGGCTTGAGCTTCAACGGGCGCACAAAACTGAGCGGTACGCGTTTGAGGCTAACCGACGGCGGTCAGTCTGAAGCGAGCAGCGCCTGGTTCAGCACGCCCGTGAATGTGCAGAGCTTCACGACAGATTTCAGTTTCCAGCAGACGAATCCCAACGCCGACGGTATGACGTTCGCCATCCAGAACACCGGAACAGGCGCGCTGGGTTCGGCGGGCGGAGGGCTGGGCTACGCATCGTCCGTGTGCGGCTCGAAGTCGGGAATTCCGGTGAGCGTAGCCGTGAAGTTCGATCTGTTCCAGAACTGTCAGGAGGGCAACAACTCAACGGGCTTGTACACGGGCGGTGCATCTCCGACCGTGCCGGCGATCGCGCTGGGCGGCGGAATAAATCTGCATAGCGGCGATATCTTCCATGTCCACATGACCTACAATGGCGCCACGCTCACCATGACCATCACGGACACCGTGACGAACGCAACGTTTACGACTTCATGGTCTATCAACATTCCGGCAACGGTGGGCGCGAACACCGCGTTTGTTGGCTTCACGGCGGGCACCGGTGGTCAGACCGCGACGCAAGAAATCATCACCTGGACGTATGGCCCGTGATGATGAGGTTGCTTGCGCAAAAGGAACTGATTCGTTTCGGCTCGACGCGATCGCGAAGGTAGTCCAGTTTGACCTGTCCTCCCTCATCCGCTATAGTCATGAAGCGGGGTGGAGCAGCCTGGTAGCTCGTCGGGCTCATAACCCGAAGGTCGTCAGTTCAAATCTGACCCCCGCAACCATGGGCGCTTACGAGGCGAATCCTCTAAGCGCCCTTCTTATTTACAGTTACGAGTTGAGTCGTAAAAATTTCTTCGCCTAATTTGACGCTGGAGAGTTGTTCCTGTTCTCGATATTGGGAACAACTGGGAACAAATCGCCCTAGATTGCCCGTTCTAATGCGATTGCAGCGCCGCGTTCCGCTTCCGCAGAAGTGTGCGTGTAGATGTCTGCGGTCATCTTGATTGTGGAGTGCCCAAGGAACTTCTGTGCCAGCTTCAGGTTTCCAGTTTGCTCGTTAACGATACTCGCAGCTGAATGCCTGAATGTGTGAAAGCCTGACGCGCCCTTCTTTCGCGGAATCCCTAGCCGGTCCAGCATTGGGTAGAGGGCGTCCTTTCGAAGCACGTCCGGGTCTAACGCTGACCCGTCCCTTTTGCAAAACACGAAGTCATCCGGCCCCTGATGCAACGACCCAAAGCCTCTGAAACGTTCCGTGGAATAGCTTCTTGGCGCGCTCGAAATTCGTGTCGCGGGTTGCCACGTAATAAAAGCGGATCTGCGAGAGCTTCGTGAAAAACGTCAGGTACGATCCAGATGAGTCTTGAAGCTATCCATGCTCTCAAAGCCAGGATCGATGAAACTGAAGGTCATGACAGGGGGAAGAGAAGCAGTAGGGTGGTAAAACATGGGGAATTTATCGACGAAATAGCGGTCGGTAAAGTCGCCTTTGATAGCCCCCGAGTAACGTTTGTGGGGCAGAATTTTCTTGTCGATTCCAAGCTGGTCGCAGAAGAAAGCGAGCTTCTGCTCCTCGGATTCAAGATAGGTGAAGCCTTGATTCCGGAGAATGAAGTCGAATGCGATAAGCCGGGTTCGGATGTATTCGGTCGAGTGTGCGCGCCGAAAACGGACATTCTCCCTGCCAATAGCTTCATAAAGATTCCGCGAGAAAAGATGAAAGACGCGGCCATGTCGGAGGTATTCCTTCGAGCTAGCGTGCTTCCTTTCCACGACTTTTCGGGCAAAGGCAACGCTGCGCTTGCCGGGTTTCATCTTGATGAACTGAAGAAACTGCTGGCAAGTGAAATACCCGGAATGCGTAGCCACAAGGTAGAGGAAACGGGACTCCTCTTCCGTATAGCCGAAATACCGGAGCGCTTCCGTGTGGATGGGGAGGATTTTCATAGGGCAAAGATCCTCGCGCTGATTTCCTGGGTGTCGAGAACGCGGCGCAATTTGGCGTGGTCTTGCTCCCGGGCGAACATGTGAAATCCGGCCTTGGCCTTTTCGCCGAGGCCCTGAGGCCGATGCTCGCGTGTAGCGATTTCGAGATCGAGACGGCGAACATCTCGGCAATCGTCTTCATACTCGATCCGTAAGTCGGGAATGGGAATTTTGCCATCCACCACTTTGAGATCGAACTGATTCGCTACGAAGATTCTTTCGTATCGAGGGTCTTTGTCGGGCCGCATCCGGGAAAGGGCTTGGTACAGGTCCTTCTTAATCTCGAAGTCGAGGAGGACTCGACGAACCTTGCCGCCCGAGCGCTCGATTTCTCTGGCGACTTTCTGGTAGAGCCGGTAGAGATCGGCGTCGTGTCGGGCCTCCTTCGGCTTCACAAGGCCATGGTAGGTAGCCTGCCGACTGGAGATAAGCTGCGCTCGATCAAGGATCCTGTGGCCGTCCTTTGTTAGAGTTAGAACCTTCGTCGAATACGATGAATGCCCTTCGATGGTGCGCTGTTCGACGAGCCCCTGCCGGTGAGGCTGCGAATGTCGCTTTCCATCTGCGTATAGTTGCCTTGGTATCCAAAGCGCGCGAGGTCGGATTCCGGCACGACGCGGAACTTGCCCAAGTCTGTGAGTGTACGAACCTCAGATTCGCGTAGGGAGTATTCCCGTTCTCGACCGCGATAGATCGTAACCGGGCGGTCGAAACCGCCGCGGGACCGAGCGGAATTCGATTCCTTGCCCCGTCCGGTTTGGCTCTGCTCTCTGTCTGCGCGAGAACCCTGACCGGCCCTCTCCACCAAGTCGGGGCCGGATTCCCGGTCCCATCGGGATGGGAATGCGAAGTCGGAAATGCCATAGGGACGGTCCATGATGAGACTCCTTTCGGCTCACCTTCCCTCACTGAAAATAGAGATCGATGCCATCGAAAGTCGTGGCCCACACCATTAAGAGGCCTCGAAAATGGAAAAGCTCAATAACAATATTTGCCGCCTGACCTACAAGAAATCGCAGCCAGTCCCTTTGTCCTAGGAAGTCCGCTCTGGCCCTCTACTTACTAGGGAACATCCAAACGGGAAAAAGTGAGAAAAACTCTAATCCCTCGGATGGTCCGGGCTGGAAGAGAACCTCCTATCACAGGCCTCTACTTATCTAAGGAACATCCAGACGGGAGAAAGTAAGAAACTATTTTTATCCGTCGGAAACATTCCCGGCTCGTAGGGGAGTCCGGAGCCACAGCCCCATATTTAGTTAAGGAACATCGAGAAGGGCAAAACGGAGGAAAAATCTTGGTACCAGTACGTTTTTCTCGGAGTCGCCCGGCAGCTCTAGGCCCATTGGCCGCAGCAGTCTGTTGGGGTAGACGCAGGCTGAGTATTGGTGTTGGTCTAGCTTTGTCCGGCTGTGTGATCTTAACGGGCGCGGCATGAACTCATTCGACACCGAAGGCCGCGAATACTTGCGGCGGACAGCCTTTGGGAGTATTTATAGAAAACCTCTCCGCGAAGCAGTTCTTCAGTTTGCGAGGTTTTTTCTCGGGAACGGCCCGTGCGGCAATAAATCAATACCCCTTCTATTGATTGGCGCCTTGGTGCGCCAACTCAAGTACTGACTCGCGTCGGCGGACACGTCAGGGCGTCCTGTTTTTCGGACAGCCAAACGAAACTCGGCGACGGGTTCACCGCCAGTATGTCGAGCCCGATCAGAAAGTGAGAGAGCTATGAGGTCCAGCCTCTTCGACAGTTCCATCTTGGCGACGGCGCAGCAAGCGGTTGAATTCGTGAGCAATATTCTCGAATCCTCAACCGAATACTCGGTCATCGGCAAAGATCTCGACGGCAAAATTCTTTTGTGGAACGAAGGCGCTCGGCGAATGTACGGGTATGAAGCCGAAGAAGTGGTCGGAAAGTTGAATTCGAATGTTTTGCACACGCCCGAGGATGTTGCCGCCGGAAAGCCACGCGAGATCATGGAATCCGCACTGCGGGACGGCAAGTGGGAAGGAGTTATTGGAAGAGTCCGCAAGGATGGGCGGCGCATCAGTGCCCGGGTCGTGATAACACCGCGGCGCAACAGTGAGGGCGAATCCGTCGGGTTCCTACTCATCTCGAAGGATATTTCCCACGAGATCCGCTTCGCGGAGGAGATTCGCCGAACCAAGCTATTTGACAACGCTATCGTCGGAAATGCGAAGGAAGCTGTCGATTTCATTGCGAACATTCTGGAATCCTCGACAGAGTACTCAATTATCGGTAAGGACCTGGACGGGAAGATTCTTCTATGGAATGAAGGCGCACGAAGGCTCTACGGATACGAGCCCGAAGAAGTCGTCGGAAAGGCAAACTCTTCCATCCTGCACGTGCCGGATGACGTCGCCAGTGGCAAACCTCGCGAACTGCTCGACGCGGCTCTCAGAGATGGAAAATGGGAAGGTACTCTCCACAGGCGCCGCAAAAACGGACAGCAATTTACCGCGCGCGTTGTGATCACACCCCGCCTGGATTCCTCGCGCAAGACCATCGGCTTTCTCCTTATCTCGAAAGACATTTCCGATGAAATCCGCCTTACCGAAGAAGTCAAAGCCACGCAGTTTTATACGCGGTCGTTGATCGAATCAAATATTGATGCGCTGATGACCACCGATCCGCTGGGAATCATCTCCGACGTGAACCAGCAAATGGTGGCGTTAACAGGTTATCCGCGTGAGGAGTTGATTGGTACACCATTCAAGAATTTCTTTACGGACCCCAACCGGGCCGAGGAAGGAATCCGGCTCGTGTTGCGGGAAGGCCGGGTAACGAACTACGAGCTGACGGCAAAGTCCAAAGACGGCCGCTCCACAGTTGTCTCATACAACGCATCCACATTTCGTGACGCGGCGGGAAAGCTTCAAGGAGTATTTGCCGCGGCGCGCGACATCACCGAACAGAAAAAGCTGGAACAGCAACTGCGGGAATCGGAAGCCTACAACCGTGGACTCATTGAAGCTTCGGTGGATGGTTTGATTACAGTCGATCCATCCGGGACAATTTCCGACGTCAATGAGCAGATGTGCCGGATGTCTGGCTACTCCCGCGAGGATCTCATCGGCACTCCCTTCGCCGACTACTTCCAAGACTCCGAGCGCGCCACCGCCGGCGTGAAAGAAACTTTCGACAAAGGGGTGGTCACAGAATACGTTTTGGTTCTGGCGCGGAAGTCCGGTTCACCTTTACGTGTCTCTTTCAACGCTTCCGTGTTTCGTGATCCATCAGGAGACGTCAAAGGGATTTTCGCCTCGGCACGCGACATCACTGAGCAAGCTCGTTTGCAATCGCAGCTTGCTGAGGAGCGCGGCTACAACCGAGGCCTCATCGAAGCTTCCCTGGACGGGCTCATCACCGTTGACCCAGTCCTCAGCATCACCGACGTAAATGAAACCATGTGCCGCATGTCCGGCTATTCACGATCGGAACTGGTCGGAACCGCTTTTCAGCAATACTTTACGGACGCCAAACGCGCGGCCGACGGCGTCCGCCAGACACTCGACAAAGAAGCGGTCACCAACTATGAACTGACACTGCGGAGAAAAGACGGCCAGGAATTGTTGGTGTCTTTCAATGCTGCGATTTTTAAGGACGAATCGGGAAAAGTCCGAGGGATCTTCGCTTCCGCCCGGGATATCACCGACCAAGCGCGGCTGCAGACCCAGTTAGCCGAAGAACGCGCATACAACCGTGGGCTGATTGAAGCCTCCGTCGACGGCCTGGTGACCGTCAACGAAGAAATGATCATCACTGACGTGAACGAGACGATGAGTCAGATGGCCGGGAAGTCCCGCAGCCAGCTGATTGGATCGTCCTTCCCAGATTACTTTCTTGAGCGGGAACTTGCGGCGGAAGGCGTCCGCCTGACGTTTAAGGAAAACTCAGTTACGAACTATGTGTTGACGCTGCAGGCCGCAGGCGGAAAGCAACTTCCCGTGTCGTTTAACGCGGCCGTGTTCCGCGACCCGAAGGGAAATGTACGCGGGATATTCGCCTCCGCCCGGGACATCACCGCGCAGAAGCAGCTCGAGGGTCAGTTGCAGGCTTCGCAGTTCTATACGCGGTCGCTAATTGAATCGAATATCGACGCGCTGATGACCACCGATTCTCTCGGCATTATTACCGATGTTAACCAGCAGATGGAGGCGCTGACCGGCTGCACGCGCGAGGAGTTGATCGGCACGCCATTCAAAATCCACTTCACCGATCCGGCCCTCGCAGAGCAAGGGATTCGATTGGTATTGGAGAAGGCCAAGGTAACCAACTACGAGCTGACCGCACGATCAAAAAAGGGCAAGGAAACGGTCGTCAGTTACAACGCGACGACTTTTTACGACCAATCTGGGAAACTGCAAGGGGTGTTCGCAGCGGCACGCGATATTACGGAACAAAAGAAGTTGGAGCAACAACTACGCGATCAACAAGCTTACAACCGAGGGCTAATCGAAAGCTCCGTGGACGGGCTCGTGACGGTGGACCCCACGGGGATTATCTCCGACGTGAACGAGCAGCTCTGCCGTATGACCGGCTACGGCCGCTCCGAACTGATTGGCAGCCCCTTCGCGGGATATTTCACGGAACCGGAGCGCGCCACGGCGGGCGTCAAGCAGACCTTTGACACGGGAGTTGTCACAGAATACGCACTAACACTCATTTCGCGTACGCGAAGGCTCTTGCAAGTATCGTTCAACGCCTCGGTCTTCCGCGATCCACTTGGCAACGTTCGCGGAATTTTCGCTTCTGCACGCGACATTACCGACCGAGTCCGCCTGGAAGAAAAACTACGGGAACAACAGATTTACTTGCGCGGTTTGATTGAGAGTTCTGTCGACGGCCTGATTACCGTCGATCCCACCGGATTTATCACCGACGTGAACGAGCAGATGTGCCGCATGACCGGGTACACCCGCGAAGAACTCATCGGTTCGATTTTCAAGCAGTATTTCACCGAACCGGACCGCGCCGACCTGGGCGTGAAGCGCACTCTGACCGAAGCGAGCGTAACCAACTACGAACTCGTGCTCAAATCCAAAGCCGGGCGCAAAGCCACGGTGTCCTTCAACGCCTCGATTTTCCGCACGCCGGATGGACAAGTTCAGGGAATTTTTGCTTCGGCGCGCGATATTTCCGAACAAGCGCGGCTTGGCTTGCAGCTCACCGAGCAGCAAGCGTACAACCGGTCCCTGATCGAAGCTTCCGCCGACGCGCTCTTCGCTATCGCCCCCGACGGAACGATTACCGACGTAAACGAGGAAGCTACCCGTCTCACCGGCTATTCCCGGAAGCATCTCATCAACTCGCGCTTCGCAGAATATTTTACGGAGCCCGAACGGGCCCGCGCCGGAGTTCAGCAGACCCTCGCCGAAAAAAGAGTCATCAGCTACGAATTAATTCTTATCACTCGCTACGGACGGAAAATCCCGGTGAGTTTCAATGCCGGCGTATTTACGGATGCTGGCGGAACGGCCCTGGGGATCTTGGCTGGCGCTCGCGACATCACCGCACAAAAGGGGCTGGAGAAACAGCTTCGCGATTCGCAGTTTTACACCCGCTCGCTCATCGAGTCCAACATCGATGCGTTGATGACCACCGACCCGCTCGGCATCATCTCCGATGTAAATCAGCAAATGGAAGCGCTGACCGGGGGCACGCGCGAAGAACTCATCGGTACTCCTTTCAAGAATTACTTCACCGATTCCCGGCGCGCCGAAGAAGGCATCCGTTTGGTCTTGCGTGAGACCCGGGTAACCAACTACGAACTGACGGCTCGTTCAAAATCCGGGCGTGAGACGGTCGTCAGTTACAACGCCACCACTTTCAACGATCAAGGCGGCAAACTGCAGGGCGTTTTTGCAGCCGCGCGCGACGTTACCGAACGCAAGCGCTTTGAGCAAACGCTGCAGGAAAAGAACGTCGAACTGGAAAACGCCAGCCTGGCGAAAGACCGCTTCCTCGCGAGCATGAGCCACGAACTGCGCACACCGCTCAATGCCATCATCGGTTTCACCGGGACCTTGTTGATGAAGCTTCCCGGCCCCCTCACGGTCGACCAGGAAAAGCAACTGCGCACCATCCAGGCCAGCAGCCGTCACTTGCTCTCGCTCATCAATGATTTACTGGATCTGGCCAAGATTGAATCCGGCAAAGTGGAACTGAACCTCGAAACCTTGAATTGCCAATCGATCATCGAAGAAGTCAGCACGACGTTGCGGACGCTGGCGGAGAGCAAAAACCTGAAGTTCGACGTATCCGCCCCTGACGGGGACTTCCTGATCAAGACGGATCGCCGTTCGCTAACACAGATTCTGATCAACTTGGCGAACAATGCTATCAAGTTCACCGACAAGGGGTTGGTCCGGATCGAACTACATGGGCGCAGGGATAACGGCAATTCCCTCGCGGAAATCACCGTCGTGGATACGGGAATCGGAATCCGTCCGGAAGATCAGGCAAGGCTCTTCCAGGCATTCATGCAAGTAGACGGCTCTTCCACTCGGGCCTACGAAGGCACGGGCTTGGGGCTGCATGTCAGCCAAAAACTCGCCGGCATGATTGGCGGGCGAGTTTTCTTCCAGAGCGAATATGGCAAGGGCAGCCGCTTCACCATCGCAGTTCCCGCGCTCGAGGAGGTTCCACGGCTCGCATACTCGTAATTGAAGATAACCCCACGAACCTGCAGCTCATGGTGTATTTGCTCACTGCGTTCGGCCATGAAGCCCTGGAAGCTCACGACGGAAAAGAGGGCATCGAGCGAGCACGCTCCGAAAAGTTGGACCTTATCCTCCTGGACATCCACATGCCGCGAATGGATGGCTATGAAGCCGTGCGTCACCTGGGACAAATGCCGGAGTGCAACGGTATACCCATCGTCGCGGTTACCGCACTGGCTATGGTCGGTGATCGCGAGAAAATCCTGGCTTCCGGTTTCAATGGATACATCGCCAAACCGCTTGACCCTGAAACCTTTGCCGCACAAGTTCAGGGCTACCTTGGAACCGCGCATCCCGCCGTCTCTCGCCGGGCAATGCCGTTGCAGCAATCAAATCACGCCGCCGCCAGTAGTTCGCCGGGCAAAAAATTGGCAGTCGTCCTTTTTGTCGACAATACGCAGACAAACATCGACCTGGTGCGAAGTGTGCTGGAGCCTTCCGGTTACGAAGTCTTTGCAGCGCTTTCCGCAAGAGAAGGTCTGGACCTGGCGCAGCGGACCGACCCGGACCTGATTGTCTCGGACGTTCACATGCCGCATCAGGATGGCTACGAGTTTATGCGCATGGTGCAAGCTGACGCCAAGCTCTCGAAGATTCCGTTCGTCTTTCTGTCGTCCTCCGTCTGGTCTGTGCGCGAACAGGAACGCGCCCTTGTGCAAGGGGCGAAAAAATTTATTTCGCGCCCTATCGAGCCTGCGTTGTTGCTCTCCGAACTCGAACAATGCCTGCTTGGAAAAAAGGGAGCGTAGAAATGGCTACCATTCTTGTGGTCGATGACAATGCGCTGAACCGCAGCGTTTTGACAACGCTTCTCGGATACAAAGGCCATCGTTTGCTGGAAGCAACCAACGGGGAGGAAGCTATCACGAGTGTTGCCGCGGAAACACCCGAACTCATCATCACGGATATCTTGATGCCCCATATGGATGGCTATGAGCTGGTTCAGAAGCTCCGGGGCCTGGAGCTCTCCAAAAAGGTTCCAGTAATTTTCTACAGCGCAACATACCTCGAAGAAGCGCAAGCCCTGGCACGCGCTTGCGGGGTCTCCCGTGTTATCTGCAAACCGGCAGAGCCCGAACATATTTTGAGGGTGGCGGGGGCCGAGGCGTTTCTTCAGAAACCGGTGGACAATGTGGAGTTTCTGACAGCCATTGAAGGAGCGCTTTCGAAGGTGGATCGCCCTGCGTAGAGCCGGCAGACATTGATCCTTGTCCCACACGGAAAAGAATGGAAGTGGTATGGCGTCAATATTGATCGTCGATGATGACATTCAGACTCGGCAGCTCTATTTGTCCCTGCTGACGCACTTCGGGCACGAAGTGATTGAAGCGGTCGATGGGAAAGACGGGCTGGAACGAGCGCAGCTAAGCAAGCCAGACCTCATTATTTCCGATATTTTGATGCCCACGATGAACGGCTACGAATTCGTTACCGCCCTGCGCAAATCTCCCCCGCTGGCTAAAATTCCCGTAATCTTCCACAGTGCCAGCTTCTTAGGGACGGAAGCTCGCTCACTGGGTGCCTCTTGCGGAGTGTCCCTGTTCATATTGAAGCCTTGTGAACCCGAGCAAGCTTTGGCGATTATTCATCAAGCCTTGGGCCTCAAAATCGAGAAGCCCGCTTCACCTGCGCCCACTGACCCCATTCCATTTCTGATTGACACCGTTTTCGTCAAAGGGAAAGAACTCGATGCTGTGAGTGCGCGGCTGGCCTCCCTTTTGGAGTTCGGACTGGATTTGGTTGCCCCCTGTCCGTTGGAAGCGCTCCTCGACAAAGCGGCAAGTGGAGCGCGCCAAATTATAGGAGCCAACTACGCAGGCGTCGGAATTTTAGAGCCAGACGGAAAGCGCCTGCAAAGCACCAGGTTTGCCGGCATCGAATCGCGTTTGCTCGCGAAGCTTGTGGATGCCACGTTCGAGGGTTTCGTCTTCAGAGACGTCGTCTCGGAGCGGAAGCCGCGCCGGATAGCGATTCCCGTTGGCGAACTCTCTCAAACCGGGCTTCCTCTCGATCATCCACCGGTTCAGAGCCTACTTTGTGCTCCTCTTGGAGTGAAAGATGCTGTACACGGCTGGATTTATGTGGCGGACAGACTGGCCTCCGCGGAGTTCACCGAGCAAGACACTCAGATCCTCATGACTCTGGCGGCCCAGGTGTCCCTGGCCTATGAAAACACGATGTATCTCGACGCTATCCAGGGACACACCCGTGAGTTGGAAATGGAGATCGAAGAGCGCTGCCGGGCGGAACACCGGTTTCACTCCCTAGTGGAAACTGCACCCACTGGCATCGTCATCGCCGACGAACGAGGCTGCATTGTCGAAGTGAACGCCCAGGCGCTGCAAAGCTTTGGCTACGCCAGGGAGGAACTTCTCGGCCTGCCCGTCGAAACACTCCTTCCCGAGCGCCTCCGCCAGGCGCACCAAGGTCACCGCTCTGGCTACATGAAGAATCCACACGCGCGACCCATGGGAGTGGGAGTGGAGCTGTTCGCGCGACGGAAGGACGGTACGGAGTTCCCTGTGGAGATCAGTTTAGGGCCACTCGTCACTATAAAAGGCGTGCTGGTTTCAAGCACGATCGTCGACATCACAGAACGCAAGAAGATGGAACAGCATCTGCGCCTTTCGCAGCGCATGGAGGCCATCGGTAAATTGGCTGGGGGCGTGGCGCACGATTTCAACAACCTCTTGGCCGTCATCCTCGGTTGCTCCGATGTGCTCGTGGATGCGCTCCCGCCAGACCATCCTGGCCTAAGAAAGGTTGAGATGATCAGAAAGGCAGGAGCCTCGGCCGCGGATTTGACCCGGCAACTCCTCGCGTTTAGCAGACAGCAAATGATCCAACCGCGAGTGTTGGACCTGAAGGAAATCATCGAGCGAACGCAAGGTTTGCTGCATCGCCTCATCGGCGAGAACATCGAGTTCACTATCTCAATGGAGCCTTCGCTGGGGCGGGTGAAGTCGGATGCGGGACACATCGAGCAAGTTCTCATGAACCTGGCGGTGAACGCTCGCGACGCCATGCCAAAAGGGGGACATCTCACGATCGAAGCGAAAAACGTCGAGTTGGATGATTCCTACAAGCAAGAACATCAACAGGTCATTCCCGGCCAGTACGTCATGCTTGCGGTAGCGGATACAGGATGCGGCATGGACCGCGAAACACAATCTCGAATATTCGATCCGTTCTTTACGACAAAAGAACTGGGCAAGGGCACCGGCCTGGGATTGGCGACGGTCTATGGAATTGTCAAGCAGAGTGGCGGATACATCTGGATCTACAGCGAACTCAACAAAGGCACAGTCTTCAAAGTTTATCTGCCGTGTGTCGACGAGAAAGCGGATGCGATTGAGCAGAAGGACCTCGACAATACAACATCACGCGGCTGCGAAACCGTCTTAATCGCTGAAGATTCAGATTCGCTTCGCGAAATGGACGGAGAGTATCTTATAAGTGTTGGCTATACCGTCCTACAAGCGGCCTCCGGCATGGAGGCGCTGCAGCGGGCGAAAGAATTTGTGGGCCCGATCCACTTCTGTTAACCGATGTGGTCATGCCGGAAATGAGCGGGCCAGAGTTAGCCTCCCAAATGGAATCGCTTCGCCCCGGAATAAAGGTCATTTTCACGTCCGGCTACACGGACGATGCGATCGCCAGACAGGGTGTCCTAGACCCGGCCGTCGCCTTCATTCAGAAGCCCTATCGCCCCAAAGCACTGGCCAGAAAAATCCGGGACGTGTTGGATGAAACCTTTGAACTGACAAGCAACAACCTTCACTCAGGCGTATTGGCGACAAAGACCCGATGAGCGAGATGGAACAACGAAAACAAGATGGGAAGCAAGGAGCCGAACGAGTCGCAGCGTCCGAGAAGAGAACAGCAATTCCTGCGGCCACAATACTGGTGGTTGATGATCACGCTCCCACGCGTCAGTTTCTGATGACGTTGCTCGGTTACAAAGGGCACCGTCTTCTTGAGGCATCGGACGGCGTCGAAGCGCTCGCCATCGCCCGAGCTGAATCGCCTGATCTCATCCTCAGCGACGTATTGATGCCGACGATGGATGGTTACGAGTTCGTTCGCCAATTGCGGAATGACCCAAGTATTTCAAGAACGAAGGTGGTCTTTTGCACCGCGATGTATCACGTCGAGCAGGCTCGCGCACTCGCCGCTGCTTGCGGCGTCCTTCATACCATCTGCAAGCCCGCTGAACCGGAATCCGTTCTTCAGATCGTCAATGCTGCACTGAGCGAGGAACTGCCTCTTGCACCCGTCGCCGTGCCGGAAGAGTTTGATCGTGAGCACCTGAAGCTGGTCACGAATAAGCTCTTCAAGAAAGTCTCGGAACTGGAGCGAGCCAAACTTCAGAATGCAGAGATTTTGGACATTGCCAGGCAGTTGGCTTCCGAAAGGAGTTCTCAAGACCTGCTTCACAATTTGTGCCTCGCCGCGCGCAAGCTAACCGGGGCTCGCTTTGCGGCAGTGGGATTGATAAAGCCCGGCGAAACTGTTCTCCAGTCTTTCTTCGTTGCGGGTCTCGACGCTCCAATGATGGAGCGCCTGCAGCCGCGGCCGACTTCCTCGGGGCTCCTTGAACAGACATGTCAGAGTCGCCAGCCTGTCAGAGTTGCGGACAGCGGTAGCGATCCGATCACGGCGGGGTTTCCACGGCCCCACGGTCTCACGCGTCCCTGTTTGAGCGTGCCCTTGAACTCCGGCGCAGCGCTCTATGGAGTTCTGTACCTCGTGGAGAAGTTGGGGGCAGACAGCTTCACCGAGCATGACGAGGCGATCGCGATCAGTTTGGCGGTCCAGGCAACGGTTAATTACGAAAATCATCGACGCCAGGAAGAGCTCAAGCAATATGCCTTAGAACTCGAGTTACAAATAGCCCAAAGAAAGCAACTAGAGGAAAGGGCTTATATCCTGAGCCGCGCGGTGGAAGGCAGCCACGAATTGATCGGTATCGCTGACTGTGACGGTCAATTCACCTATGCGAATGATGCCTTTCTTCAAGTGCTTGGTTTTGCGTCAAGGAAACTGATGGGTCAGCATTTCGCAGTCGTCTTGTCTCGTAATAATCCGGCGACGTTGAACGAACAGATCGGCGTCCGCAGCTACGAGGCGGGAGGCTGGAAAGGCGAATGCCTTATGGCGCGCGAAGACGGATCTGATTTGCAGGCCTATTTGCGAACCAGTCAGATCAGGGACGAGGAAGGCCGTTTGCTGGGAAGTGTCGGTATAGCGGAGGATATTTCAGAGCGCAAGCGCTCGGAACTTGAGTTGTTCCAAGCCAAGGAAGCCGCCGAACTCGCTAATCGGGCCAAGAGCGAATTCTTGGCCAACATGAGTCACGAAATCCGCACACCGATGAACGGCATTTTAGGCATGACCGGCCTGCTGTTGGAGAAGAGCTCACCGCCGAGCAGTCCGAATATCTACATATGGTAAAGGGATCTGCCGACGGACTACTGACCATTCTCAATGACATTTTGGATTTCTCCAAAATCGAAGCCGGAAAGTTAGAGTTGGATTATTTGAGCTTCAACTTGCGGAAGAGCTTGGCCGAAGCGGTCAGGACTCTGGCCATCAAAGCACAGCAGAAGGGTTTGGAACTCATCTTCGACGTTCGTCCAGACGTACCCGACGGGATCATTGGTGATCCCGCTCGACTTCGTCAAGTCTTGGTTAACCTGGTAGGTAATTCAATCAAATTTACGGAACACGGCGAAATAGAAGTCACTGTGGGGCTCGACGAAGCCAGTGCAGATGGGACTGTTTTGCGTTTCAGCATCCGCGACACCGGAATCGGGATACCGGAAGACAAGCAAGACAAGATTTTTGGCGCTTTCTCTCAAGCAGATTCTTCCACCACTCGGAAGTACGGCGGCACCGGACTAGGCTTGACCATCTGTGCCCAGCTCGTGGCCCTCATGGGCGGCAAGATGTCGGTCGAGGGCACGGAAGGAAGGGGGGCGACATTTCACTTCACGGTTAGCGTGGGCCGGGATGCGACTCCCTTGTTGCCAGGCTTGCTTGACGCGTCGAGCCTTACGGGCATTTCCGTGCTGATCGTGGACGACAACGCCACGAATCGGCGCATTTTCGAAGACTCCGTTCGCCGCTGGAAAATGTTGCCCACGGTCGTAGATGGGGCCGCGGCGGCGATTCAGGCGCTTCGCAAGGCTAATGCAGCAGGTGTCGCATTTCCATTGGTTCTGACGGACGCTCATATGCCCGAGAGGGACGGTTTCGAACTCGTCGAATGCATTCGCAAGGACCCATCGATGGCCAGTACCAGAATCGTTCTTCTCACTTCGAATGCCGAGCGAGGTGACGCGATCCGATCCCAGAAACTCGGCGTGGCTGCCTATTTAAGCAAACCCTTCGACCGCCTGGAATTGCGTGAAGTCTTGCTCCGGGTTCTAGCCGGACCTGCGGTCAGGCCGGAGGGACAAAGCTTGGTGACTCGCCATACCGTTTCGGAACAACAGAAATCGCTTTCTTTTCTCGTCGCGGACGACAACCCCGTCAATCAGAGACTTACTAGCCGGTTGCTAGAGAAGCGGGGCCATACGGTCGTATTAGTGCAAAATGGATTGGAAGTGTTGGAAGCCCTGGAGACACGCACCTTTGACATCATCTTGATGGATGGACAGATGCCGGAGATGGATGGTTTTGAAGCGACAAAACGGATCCGCGAAAGAGAGAAAGTGAACGGTAGCCACTTGCCAATCATTGCCTTGACCGCCATGGCCATGAAAGGCGACGAGCAACGTTGCCTCGCGGCCGGAATGGACGGCTACGTTTCGAAACCAATCAAGTTAGAGGAACTTTTCTCGGTCATAGAAAACGTGGTTCCGGGCATTACTCGCCGCGCAGCGGTTAAAGATACGCCTCCCATGGAATCACTTACATCGTCACACAAATAAGGGATTCCCGCGGTCATCGAACAATCACAGTAGCGCGACGACATCCTCGACAACGCCACGGTCACCTGGCTGGACGAACCCGGCGCTTTCTAGCGCCTGTCTCAATTGGGAGACTCGGAGAACTCGCGTATTTCAATGCCCAAGGCCTCTCCATCCCAGTTGCCGTGAGTGTCTTCCCTGACGGCAGAGCGGGCGTATCTCAAACTTATCCATTACAAGAAGGTGGAGAAAGGAAGGCGCTTCGCAGATTGGGAGCATCCGCAGCTCTTTTCAGAGGAGGTTGGCGCGGGATTCAGATCACTACGCAAAATAGCAATAGCAGCGTAGTGGCCGCTTGGCGCGCAAATCGATAAACCTCGTGAACAGTTGGCGATTCGGAAGTTGTCCAGAAACCAGCTATGGGTACTGCCTGCGGCGCCGCAAGTGTGCCCAAGAAAGTTGTGCAATCTTAGGGGTTCACCTCACGAACTGGGAACAAATCAAGAACAAATTGGGAACAAACTACCGAAGAACACCCGTGAAATAGGTCGATCAACATGGACGTAAGTTGTTGAGAAGCAAAGACGGGCTAGTATTTTATCCGGCTCATAACCCGAAGGTCGTCAGTTCAAACCTGCCCCCCGCAACCATGGGCGCTGCGAGGCAAATCCTCTAAGCGCCCTTCTCATTTATAATTGCGGATCGTTGTCGAACGACCCTTGAACAGCGACTACGCTGCGGAACGGTATCCGGTCGCCGCCGCTGCGAAACACCGAAGCGGTTCATCTGGCTTCTCCTGCGGAGGGTTCGCGGCGGTTGTAGCCGGATCCGAACCATATGCCAAGGCAATGAGGAGCGCTTCAAACCGCCTCTTGTCCACTTGGTCCGGGATAACAAACGAAACGCCAATCCCATATTGCGGAACAGTTCTCCGTACTAAGCCGATGACTCGGAGCGGGGCATTGAGCGACAGGTTGCCGAAGAATCTTGCACCCGGTTCCGGGACATCATCCAACTCAATGAACATACCCTCCCGGCTGATGTTCTTGACGCAATACCTGCTCGAGGCTGATCATGTTCATTGCATCTACCTTCCGGGCTGCAGATAAGAATGGTCAGAGCGGCAACTTTGAAGGGGGAGCACGATAGTGGCAAGAAGCCTGCTAAGTTGTCAATGGAACTAAGCTTATGTCGTGATTCTTTGAATCGGAGCGCGAATCCCATCGAGCCTAGAAGGAACATGGAGTCGGCAGATCAAGGGGTACGTAAGTTATTGAAAAGCAAAGACGGGCCTGTGGAATATTCACCTCATATCTGGCCCGACACGGGCGACAAAAACGTGCCCGGTTTCTACCAAGTGTTGTAATGACTCCCGTCAAAAGGCGAGAGCTTATCCGAATTGGAATGCACGTCCACAATTCCCGTGGTCGTTTGGTCCGGACTCATTACCGTGTCCCCGAAATCCACGTGCCAGTCCTTGGCATTCGTCATGGGGTCGGTCGGAATCTCGCGCAGGTATTGCGACTGCGGGTTCACTAGGTCTTCTAAAGCCTGCGGCGCGGCTTCTTTGTCCAGCGTGTAGTGGTCGATCGCTTGCCGCATCACACTTAAATCGCTGCGCAGCGTCGCTTCTCTTGCCTTGTGCACCGAACGCGTATACATCCCCGCCGCAATGCCAATCAAGATCATGATGATTGCCACCACAATCATCAACTCGATCAGCGTAAAGCCCCGAACCCCTGCGGCACCCGATCGTTTTGTGCTACCAGTTTGCATAGCGCGTCCCATCGCTAGCGGTTGCCTGCGATTTCGAGTACACATCGAAAACATTTTTCCCGGCCCAGCTCGTCGAATCTGGATCGTCTTGTACTGCGCGCAAACCCCAATCCGCCTGCCCCGTCATCGGATCCACCGGAATACTCCGCAGGAATCGAATTTTCTTGTCGTCGCCCCCGGTGCCCAGCTTGACGCCCTTCACCAGCGTGTCCAGGTCCGGCGGGTAGCCTTCGCTGCCCACTTCCACGCGAATCTTGTTGGAATCCGCGAGGTCCTTGTAACGATCGATCGCATCGCGCATCTGCCGCAGTTCGTAGTGCAGCAACTCCTCTTTCTTATGCACGATGGTGTAGCGCGCAACGGGCAACGCCGCCGAAGACAAAATCATCAGGATCGCGCAAGCCAGAATCAACTCCAGCAGAGTCATGCCTTCTTCGGAAGAACTTCGTCTGCGATCAGTTGTTCCGCGCATCACGACCTCTTGCCGGCTACGGCTGAACCTGTATCGCCGCTTCGCCCGTTACCAGCGGGATCGGCTTTTGCTGCGAGTCCTTGGCATTCACTTGCACAATGGACAGGTTCGAAGCACCTGGCGCGACCCCTTTGATCACAATTCCCATAATCGTCCCCGTGCCGCTCACTCCCGCCGTGTTCGGTTGCCGCGTCGCGGAGATGATGGCCTGTCCGTGTGGCTGATCCACCCGCTGCACGATCGCAATCTCCTGGGTCCCGCCGGACAAAAATCCGCCGTGCTGCACTTCTTCCACGCTGATCACCGCCGGGTTGTATTGCAGCAGGAAGGGAATTGAGAACAGATCGTTCACATTCTCCACCACGATACCAATCGTCTGCTGCTGGCCCACCTTCAGCGCCAGGCTGCGCGGCTCAAATCGGATTTGCGCTGCGTTCGTAGCGGTCGGCACGGTTGAAGGCGCTCCCGGTGAAGGGGGCACCGTCGCAGCTCCTGGCACCTGCTGCCCGGACGGTGCGGCGGGTTGCGCTCCGCCTCGCGGTTCGGAATTCGGCGAACGCATCTCCGCCTCGCGCCGCACTTGCACCTGCGACTCCGATCCCGAATACAATGGCCGCAAATTCGCGCGCGTCCATTCCGGCATCCGCACAATATGCGGCGTCAGAATGATCAAGATTTCGTCATCTTCGAAACTGCGAGTGTCTTCCGAGAAGAAGTATCGCAAGATCGGAATGCGCGCCAGTCCAGGCCAGCCGCTTATACTCTTTGTATCCGTTCGCGTAATCAATCCGCCCAGAACGTTGGACTCGCCTTCCTTCAGTCGTATTTCGTGATCCAATTTCCGTTGGCTGATAATCGGCTGCTGGATTCCCCCGATACTCGCCTGTCCCGTTACCGACGACACTTCCACGCTCACCTTCATGCTCACTTCGTGGTTGGGATGCACGCGTGGCGTTATATCCAAGTTCACGCCCACGTCCTGGTATTGGAATTGGGTGTTTACCAGCGGGTTCACGAATCCAGTCCCGGCTGTTCCTCCCACTCCCACGCCGGCTTGAAAGCTGCCCGTTGCAATAGGTACGCGATCGCCGATGCGCAGCTTCGCTGCTTGCCCGTCCACCGAACGCACTTCCGGGTTCTGAATGATCCTCGTCGTCGAATCGGTTAGCAGCGCATTGGCCGTGAAGCTAGGCAACGTCACCGCATAATCTGATCCATTAAGGTGTGTGAGCTGTTGCAAGTTGATCGAACCAGTACTGCTGGTGGTGGACGTGGTGCTGGTGGTGGACGTGGTGCTCGTCGTAGTTCCGGGTGGCACAACCGCAATGCTCGCCGACGTCCCCGGATTAATTCCCAGGTTGCGCGCTTTGTCTACACGCGCTTCCACCACCTGCACCTGAATCACTACTTCCGGCTTCGCTTTGTCGATGTCCTTGATAATCTTTTCCGCGACCGCCAGTTGGTCCGGAGAGGCCCGGATAACGATCGCGTTCTGCGCGTTCAACTGCTGGATTCGCTTTAGATCCAGCAATTGCCGCAGACCGGTCACCATTTCCGTCAAATCCTGTGCCTGCACCGTATTGGACAGATAAAAAGTGCGCACCACGTTTTCTTCGTAGTCGCGGCGCTTCGCCGGCTGGTCCGGAATCACGAAAATAATGTTTTCCGTCACCGGTTTCCAAAACGCCTTGCTCTGCAGCGACACGATGTCCAGCGCCTGCTCCAGAGTCACGTTGTTCAGTTCCGCTGTGATTCGCCGCGCGGGAAAGTCCGGATCGAAAACAACCGTTAATCCGGCAAGCTTTGCGATCGTTTCGAACACGATCTTCGCATCGTTCGACATCGTCAGGTTGATCGCTGTGCGAGGAAGCGACTTGAGTTCCGGTGGCATGGAGGCCAGCGGCGGTTCGTTGCTCTCGTCCTTAGGGGGCTCCGTGGCAGCGTTGTTCGCCCGGTCCCTTTCCTCGATCATCCCCACGATCTTGCGCAATTCCTGTTCGGCAATCGGGCTGGACGGATCGATCGCCACCGCGCGCTGAAACTCCGAAGCCGCTGCTTCCAGTTGCCCCCGCTCCCGCAGCTTCACTCCATTTTTTACGTGCAGCGAACTCGCTTCAAACCTTGCCTGGTTGAACTTGATCAGGTATTCGGCGTTCTCGGGGTCCCTCTTCAGCGCTTTCTGGTAGTAATCGTACGCCGCATCATAATCCTGGAGATGCTCGGCCTTTCGTCCCTGGCCGTAGTCCGTCTTACCCTTGGGATGACAGCCCGCCGCCAGTAACCCCACACCCAGACAAAGCATCAGCTTCCTACAGCGGTGCATTCGCTCTCCAATTCTCTAGTTCTCTTCAATTAGGCCACTCGAAGTCTAGCATCGGGTTAGAGGTCGGGCAAGGTTCCGCGGGTTGGCTGTCTTGCATAGAGTACCCCTCACAGCTAAGATTTAGTGCTGCCGCGATATATGATTGGATCTAGTGCCAAAACCAACGAAAAAGACCGAAAAGGCCGAAAAAAGCAAAGAGCAGGTCGTGGCGCAAAATCGCGCCGCCTCCTACAATTACCATTTGCTTGAGAAATATGAGGCCGGTCTCGTTCCCCTCCGGCCCCTGGCTTGTCAACGCTCATATCGCTCAATACATGCCCGGCGGCCCATGGAACCACGAGCCCCTCGGATCCCGGAAGCTCCTGCTGCACCACAATGAAATTCACAAACTGGCTGGCCGTACCGAGGCCAAAGGTTTGACCGTAATTCCCCTGCGGATATACTTTCGCGACGGCATCGCCAAGTGCGAAATCGCGCTGGCGCAAGGCAAGAAGACTTGGGACCGCCGCCAGGACGAGCGCACCAAGGAAGCACGCAGGGAAGCCGACCAGGCTATGTATCGCAATCGGAGGCGATAGCACAATCATGCAGATCACGTTGGAAACAAAGCCATTTGCCACGCTCGAGACCGAAGCGCTGGTCTCCTACGTCTTTGAAGAGGCGGATCCCATCCAGGGCCGCATCGCCGAAATCGATCAGCTTACCGACAGCCTGCTTCGCAAACTGGCCACCGGCGGCGAGTTAACCGGCAAGCCGCTTGAAATGACCCTGGT
>WNFR01001947.1_pt1 | contig 24797 bp, 26 predicted proteins | sample 5400221 | NCBI WGS metagenome assembly WNFR01 (sample SAMN13153357, study PRJNA577476) | soil metagenome | isolation source: 40 cm soil under Madrone tree | place: USA:California | collected 2016-06-14 | reverse complement strand
GCCGATCAAAACTTCCTGGCCATCACGAGCTATGCCCCGATTAGTTACTTCAAAGCCCACCAGTTTGCGAGCGATACCTTCCTCTTTCTGCCGAGCCAAACGCTCGCGCCCGATAAAGTCACCCTTGTTGAGTTTAGTAATCCAGCCCAGGTTTGCTTCCAGCAGCGTCGTGGTTTCGTCGATCTCATGACCGTAGAGACACATTCCCGCTTCCAGGCGCAGCGTGTTACGCGCCGCCAGGCCACACGGCAACACGCCTGCTTCTGTGCCAAAGTCCCCTGCCTCGAGAATCTTATTCCAGATTTGCTCGGCCTTGTCCGGTGCGGCATAAACCTCAAAGCCGTCTTCGCCGGTATAGCCGGTGCGCGAGATTATCGACTGCACTCCATCAACTTCGTCCTCACGAAAGTGGTAATACTTAATTTCGCTCAGCGGCGCCGCCGTCAGAGTTTGCAGGATTGAAAGTGCCCGCGGACCTTGAATAGCGATTTGGCAAAACTCTGCACTTACGTTCTTTAGCGTCACGCTTTCATCGCCGTGATGTGACGTAATCCAGTTCCAATCCTTCTCAGTAGTTCCGGCGTTAACCACCAGCAACAGATGATCTGCGGCAAAGCGATAAACCAACAGGTCATCGATCACGGTGCCTTCCGGAGTCGTCAGCGCCGAGTATTGCGCTTGACCATCAATCAATTTCGTAACGTCGTTAGAGGTTAATCGATTAACGAAGGGAATTGCATCGGGGCCCTGAACGTCGATTTCGCCCATGTGCGAAACATCGAACAGGCCCGCATGGGTGCGCGTGCGCAGATGCTCGGTCATCGTCCCGGCGGCGTACTGGACCGGCATGTCCCAGCCGCCAAACTCAACCATGCGACCGCCCAGACGGCGGTGCACGCTATTGAGCGGCGTGCGTTTCAATTCTAGTGCGGGCGCATTCATCTTTATTCTCGGATTATTCGTCCAGCCTTACGCGATAAATTAATTGCAGAGTGTGAAGTCGAAAACCTAACATGCTGATCATTGAGCGTCAAGCGAGCCTTTCCACTGGTACTGGTGCAGTTTCAACCAGTCGATGCCATTGGTTGAAGCAAGAGTAAGTCGTTACAGAACCGCGAGCGGTAGCGACCGGATGATACGCTCAACGCTGCATTCCATTGCGCTTTTAGCCTGTAGTTGAGTGTTAGCATCCGGTCGCTACCGCTCGCAGTTCTGTAACACGCGTGTCTTTCGCCACGCTTGGCTACGTTTCGGCCAATTGCAAACTGCACCTTGAGCGTCCCGTTCCGCGAGGTTGATCTCTTCAGGCAGCACTGACGCGAAGCGCCATAAACTTAACCAACATAAAAAGGCAAAGAGCCGGAATGCTTCTCAGCAGATCCGGCTCGAGCTCATAATCCAATGACGGATGTATTAGTTGACGTCGGTCTCGATCGCCGCCTTGATCGCCGCCGCTTTGCGACGTCGCCGGACGACACTGGCGAGACCAGCCAGACTTGTTCCGAATAACACCATCGTCGCTGGTTCAGGAACTGGGCCAGGATCCCTGCCAGCATAAGTGAATCGCTCAGGCCCGCCGTTTACGTTACTCAGGCTTGCCGTCAATCCAAGTCGCAGGGTGGGGTCCTGGTCAATCGCTGCCTGCAAACGGGCCGCCGCTTCGCTGTCTAATCCAAACGCATAGTCCGAGTTTGCGCCCTGGCCGTGCTTGAATTGATCCAGGGTCACGGGTCCGTCGACAAGCGAGGCGCTGAAAACCGAATTGCCGTTCTTGTCATAAGCAGTCAGGATCAGAGAATCGATCGTGATCGGCATTTTATTGCCGCCGTTTGCTTCATTAATATTAAGCAGGACCTGGAGGTCGTTGGCCCGTCCTAATCCCAAGTCGCTAAATGCGACGGTATGTTGATGAGGGCCCGCACTAATGTCTCCAAAGGCTAGATCCCCGCTGCCCGTGAAGCTTACGCCGCCGGATTCAGTTGTGCTCTTGCCGGAATGCTGAAGATTCAGAGCAGCAAGAGGTGGCACTAGCTTCTGGATGTCGGGGTTGACCAACACAATCCCGTCTGCGAAAGCGCTGCTGCCAGCCATTCCAATAAATGCGAAAGCAGCGAAGGTAAATAAGAATTTGGATAAGAGTCTCATGGTTTGCCTGTTTCTCCTTGGTTCTTTCCGATATCCGAGCCGATTCCGGTTGCCGTTAATACGGCGATGCGGGTCATCTGTTGAGGATAAAGCCCCAAAGGGCCTTGGTTTCCAGAAGGCCCTCGGCCCGTTCCCCGTAAAACTGCGGGAGAATTTGAAGAGAATCCGCGGGTTTGGCAGCTCGGTTACCAGAGGAACGACAGCTCATGTAATTGGTTTGGCTCTTTCTCCGGTCTTACGCGGAGGGTTGGGTGCATTAGGCCGGCGTTGTCTATAATCGCCGCGTCCAAACTGCTCTGAAAACTTGATGGCCCGGGGCGATTGAAGGCGAAGGAGAATGAAAGACGATGTCCTGTTGTTTGATCTCGACGGTACGCTCACCGATCCGAAGCCGGGCATTGTGGGTTGCATTCGATTCGCGCTCGACCAGCTCGCGATTGCGTGCCCCGGCGACATTGTGCTGGCTGGGTTTATCGGGCCGCCATTAAGAGAGACATTCGCGTCGTTAATGGGGACGGCCGAGGCCGATCCGATCGAGAAAGCGATGGCCTTGTATCGACTGCGATTTGCAGAGACCGGCCTCTACCAGAATCAGGTCTATGACGGAGTGCGGACGATGCTCGAGCGCGCGGCGGTGTCAGCGTCGGCGATGTACGTAGCGACTTCGAAGCCGGCCATCTACGCCGATCGCATCGTGAAGCACTTCGGCCTCGCTGGACACTTTCACAAGGTCTATGGTCCAGAGCTGGATGGCCGCCACGATAACAAGTCAGAACTCCTGGCGCATTTGCTGGCAGAAGAACGAATAGCACCGGAGGTAGCTGTGATGATCGGCGATCGGGCGGCCGATGTGCGCGCGGCGAAGGCAAATGGCTTGAAATCAGTTGGTGTCCTATGGGGCTATGGATCGCAGACCGAGCTCGCGGATGCCGGCGCCGATATTCTGTTTCATACGCCGCACGATCTTGCGGATCACTTGTCGTGAATAACCTCGCGCGAAAAACATTGAGTAGGCCTCTTTGCGCGCCTTGGTGCGACCGGCAGTGGCGCCAGACAAAAGCGCAAGGCCGCCAGATTCGGCGGCCCTTACTTAGAGTCATGACGAATTAAATTTGTCCCGCGTCTCCTACGGGAGCAACTGTTTCTCGGCATTATCGAGATGTGTTTGCGCAGAGCCCCATTCGATCTGAAGCCTGGTGGCTCGATCAGTTTCACTAAAGACTTTGCTGTTTCTAAGTGTTGTTTTCCACCAGTTTCCCGCGGCAGTGTAATCGCGAAGCGCGGAGGCAACTTCCTTTCGAAAGCGCTCGTCACCTGGAGCGTGACGGACAAAGCTGGGCAAAGTGTTATTCAAATCGGCTCTTAGATGTGCGAGCATCTGCTCATATTCTTCGAAAGTCATGTCGGTCTTGGGTGTTTCTTGAAAGTGTTTGAGCCCCGCCAGCACCTCTTTCGCCGACTCCTCACTTTTGGCCTCCTCAGTCGTGGCATCCTCGACAGGCTGTTCAGTCGCCTGCGCCGATTGCTCGGTGTCCACCTTGCCGACCACGGGTTCCGTCGCTTGCGGAACCTGGCGGCCATAGAACACTGCGAGACCGGATAAGATCGCGAGTGCTGCAACCAGGATAACGACGCGCCCGGCTTTGGATTGGCGAACCTCAACTGCATCAACTGGTGCCGGTTTTGTCTTTTTCGCCGCGGTCGACCGGCGCGAAAGGTCGGATTCGCAACGCCGGCACACCTTAGCGTCGATAAAGTTCCTAAGCCCGCACTCGGAACACTTTCTTGAGAACTTCACCACTTGATCAGCGGCAGCAGTCTTTTCGGACACGTTCAAGACCTTTCGCGGAATGTAAGAGTTCGATCAAAGAGGAGTGCTATCAGGATTGCCTGCGTCGGGACATGCGTCCTCCACGCCTAAGCCTCAATGCTAATACTCACAAACGCCCAGTACCGGCGCCGGCAACAACCCAAGCGCCGCGGCAACAGCCGCTGAGTCGTATTGCATAGTCGCATTTCCGGCGCCGTTGAAATTAAAGAAGGGCGCGCCGAAATCAGCTAACGGGGTGGGACTCTGCGCAGGCCAATCCACATTGGCGACGAAAGTCGCTCCATAGAACGCGCCGCCACCACCGCCATCGCGGTTAATTGCACCCTCACCAAGCACATAGATCAGGCCATTAAAATCTGTCGAACCATTGGTGGTTAGTTCTCCGGTAACAATCAAGAGTCCTGAACCGCTACCCGATCCCATCGTGTAATCACCTTTGACGAAAGTATATCCAGTCGGATTGCCCGAGCCACCATTGGGGAGATAAGTTGCGGTCGGGGGATCCAGGATCGCGCGGGCCATTGCCTCCTTTTGCCTTTCATCGAGCCACGCACGGGTCTTGAAGGGTGTTTGCAGAAACACTGGTAGGGAGACAACCGCCGATGCAGGCGAAGAAGTCGTATTCTGCGCAGCCTCGGTCGCAGCTTTTGTATTGTCGAGCGTGTTAGTCGTGCCGAACGCGGGCAGTGTTCCGGCAACGCCGGCATGATCGACACCACTATAAACGTGCTTGTCGCTGTTGCCGCTATCAAAGCTCATTGTGGGAGAGCCGCCGGGAGCGCCCACCAGAGTCATCATAGCGGGAACCGTCGGGTCAAAAGCAGTTCTGGCGACAATCATGCTCATCTGTTTCTTTGAGCTGTTTGGTCCGTAGCCCGTGGATCGAATAAGGAGCCGGCTTGGTTCGTTCGGTGAGGCAGGCATTACGTCGTCGTCCGCAGTCCCAAATATGCCATCAGGGCCGGGGGGAAGGGAAACGACTACTTCGTACTGAGTCGTGGGATTGGTACCCACCGTTACGCGGGTACTCGCGGTCTGGGTGGCGGAATAAGGAAGCCAGCGTGAGAGTCGCGCGGAGGTGGAAGGATCCCCACCTGTTCCATTAGGACAATCGTTAGACGATGAGGCAATGACGGCATTGCGAAAATTAATGGTGGTCATACCTGAGGGCAGGGCAGAGCCAGTGTGCGCGGCATTTCCACGTAATGCATTGAGCGCTGCTTGCAGGCCTGCTTCGGCGGCGTAGTAAGCCTGGGTTTCAGCGGTCGAATCGACGGAATTCGCCGCCGACATCGACGTTATCTGAATCAATGCGCCACCGCCGACTAAAAGTACGGTGGCGATAATGAGCGAAGTAATCAGGGCCGCTCCGCGCTCGTTCTTCCGCATCTTCGAATTGTGTGTTGATTGGACTGGGTCCATAACTATCCCCCTCGCAGTTTTCTTAAAAAAGTTTTCAGTAGTATTGAAGACTGTTGTTGCGCAATGTGACAGTTGAAACCAGTTGGGTTGCGGAAGGAGCCTGGTAACCGGGTGAGCCTACTGTCCCAACTGCCGGAAGCGTAACGTTGACGATAAGAACAATGTACTTGGCCAGATCCGGCGTCACTTCAGCCTTGACGGCGCCTGCAGCGTTGCGCACGTTGCTGATATCGCAGTTAACTACTCCTGTTGTGCAGTTACCTGTCGTATAAGTAACTAACTCGTCGTAGTAGCGGATTTTCAATCCATCGATGCGATTGGCAATCAGACCCGTCGTCTGACCCGGCTGCAGATCCATTCGCACAATGAAGCTGCCATTAGCATCGTTAACCAGCACGTACTTGATATCTTCGCCGCTCGCGCCCGTTGCTCCCGACAAATCGAGATCTGAGCGGACACGTATCTGGTTGAGACCGGAATCTCCGGCGACAACGCCATTTGTACTGAGGCCATAACCTGCGTTGGCGATCTCGCGTGACATTGTGTTGAGCGCGCGCTGCGCATCGGCGATGGCCGCAGACCTCTGATTTTCGCGGCCGCGAATTGCGAACGATGAAGCCAGCAAGGTCGACGCGATCGTCATGATCACCAGGGTGATCGACATTCCGACCACGAGTTCCATCAGCGAAAAGCCGGATTGCCCGGTCGACTTCATACATGATTTGTTCATAGCTTGGGCAGCTCCCGCTGCAAGTACGTGATCGGGCCTGGTCAGTGCGTCCCTTTGCTCGTGCTGGAACGTATCGTTCGAAGAATCACGGGGAAGCCGGCCCAACCGGGGCTGCTCGGATCCACTCGGATCGTAATGGTCTTTAAAGTTGGGTTTCCACTAACGTCGTTATTTGAGCCGGTCACGGTCCTCGTGATTCGATAGGTGCGACCATTGCTTATCGTGTCGGGGCTAAGCACCGTCGCTGCTGTGACGTTGAGTAGTGAATCAGTGAACTGCACGCTGCGAAGTTGTTCTATGTGTTGTTGAGCTATGCTAATAGCCACTGCCCGGTCGTTTCCACCCGAGTTATAACTTATCGAATAGGTGAACAGAGAAACTACGCCGAGTCCGGCGACCATCATTACCATCATGGCGATCGTTGTCTCGATCAGCGTAAATCCCCCCTGGCTGTTGGCGGCGCGCGCGCTTTTTGATTCAGTTGATTTCATCAATCGTCTCTCCTGCTGCTCTCATCAGTAATTCATGCTCTTAATGCCCGCCGTGGTACTGACTGTGGTTTGAGGTGTCGGAGTGCTAACGGGTCCGGACACTGTGGTATCGGTTGAAACATCGCCGACCGCACCGACGGACACGGTGCTGGATCCCACGCCTGTAGTTGAGTCGGTGACGGTGATCAAGACCTTGCTTCCCGCCCGCCCGCGCCAATCATAGGTAATCGTCAATGGGGTGGTGGCAGGGTCGATGCTGGTGGTCGCAGGCGGCAAACTGTACTGCAGGCTCGTTCCCGGAGGCAGGGTAATCGTACGCGCGGTGGCGGAGCCGGTACCGAAATCAATATTCACTGTGTAGCTGGTGGCGCTGTTGAGATTTATGGTCGCGCCTCCGTGCCGGCGCACTGAGTCGACGTGAGCCTTTTCCAGATAAGTGGAAAGAGTACGCGTGGCGCCGGAAAGCTTGGCGCTCTTGCCGGCGGTCAGAAAGCTTGCGAGAGCAAACGAAGAAACTACGCCGATGACCACAATTACGACCAGCAGCTCTGTCACGCTGATGCCGGCGTCACTGCTCCGTTTTGATTTTTTTTTCGGTGGGTTGATCACTGGTTTGCCCATGTGGAGCTATCACCTTTTGCTGGACTGCGAACTCTTCTCATCCGGGGCGGGTCTCGTCCGAAGACGAGCAAACACGCTCCGGCTATCGCAAGCGCGATGCCATCATCGTTTCCTGTTGAAACGTTGACTATCTACCGGCGCGGGGCGATCAGAGCTTTGGCTCATCGTCACCCGTGGTTACAGCATGGGAACTTTGCTTCCACATTATCGCTCGGGCTCGTACGCCCTCGGCCAGGCACGGACTTCGGCATTAATCTGTCTGGAAATGGGGAGATTTTGATCAACGTCAGAGCATTCGGCCAGAGCGCAAGTCGTGGTTTACCGCAGCGGCCAGTTCGGATTCGCAATTTGAACGTCGAGCCTGCGGGTTCGACAAAAAGAGGATTATATACTTGACATCCCCAGTAGAATCGAATCGGCGTGGCAGGCGGAAATGTCTTAGCGGGTCTTGGCGGGGACGGATTGTTCAGGCACCGAAGGCTGCGTAGCAGGAGCGGTTTGAGCCGCAGGCGAGAGCCGATTAAAGATGGCTTCAACAATCGGCTTTCCGAAGATTCCAAGTAGTGCTCCGGCGAGAGCGATAAAGGCTAAGGCTGTATAGACTTTCCTGTTTATAGATTCTAGTTTTTCGTTGATAGCCTCTAGTTTCTTGCTTTGATCTGTTCGTGATTCTTTTAGCCCATTTACGGCTTCTTTGAGCTCACCCATGGTCGATTGCATCGACATTACCATTTCAAGGAAGGAATAGTCGCCCGACGGCATTGCAGGAGGAGGCGTCTGTGCAAATCGGGTTGGCTCCGATGCTGGGCTACGCGGTTTTGTTTTATCAGGCACTTTTAACTTCCTGATTTAGTCCTGATCCACTCCCACATATCGTTTGAGGTATGTCCCCAATAGCCGCTAACTGCCAAGACGATAACGTCCTTTGATGGAAGTGCAAGTTCAGGTTCTGGGAAGAGCTTTATGTATAACTCTTTGGACGTGCCGCTGTATGCGACTAACCATTGGCCTCGACCAACGTCGTAGTAATCGGTGGGGAACCGCTCCGCAATGCGGCCCTTGAGGAAAGCATCATTGGCCTCGTATTTGGTGGTTATGCTAAAGATCACTGTTCGGTTCAACCATCCTTCAGGGTACGAATTAGAGTATAACGATTGGCTTGTGTCAACGTGTACGACTCTTTGGCTTAGCTGCCTTCTTGCGGACAATCTTTTTTGATGGCTTAGGCTCAGGCTTGACCATCATTAGACCTCTAAGCGCAACGGCTGGCTTCAAAGGGTGAAGACTAATAGGCCGTCCCTCACGTCCGGCAGGATTAGGATTTGCTGCTTTCATGGATCGCATTCTACCACGCTTCAATTCGGGAGTTTCAATTTGTCATCGACAAGCGTTTCCATTGGCACACGCGCCAGCCTCGCATAGCGCAACAAGACGATCAGATTAGGTTCGCCCGTTCCTCGCTCATAACTCGAAATAACCGTATAGGTCTGTTTCAATTCAAGCAGTCTCGCCATTTCGGTTTGACTCACGTCTAACCGCTCCCGAATAGCCAGTAACTTCCGACCTAAATACTTTGGCTTTTCTCGCGGAGGTTTCCCCATCAAGAGTTCCCTCCTGATAGGTGCGACTTGCGGCTATCTCTGTTTATATATAGACTGTGCGCCGAATCTGAGGATGCCCGGAACGCCCGTTTCGTCCGGGCGAGGGACATTAACCGCTTCTACCTCGTGGCTTGGTTAGCATAACGGTCAGGTAGGCACAGCATATGGAAACAACTCCCGCGAAGCAAGAATATATTTTCAGTCTTGATAACCCTGTCTATCATCTAGCTCTGAATGATCGCTTATCTCTGTGCGGTGTGTGGCTGCATGGCGCGTCGGATCACAGACGGCGCAAGGATGATCGCAGACTGTCATCTGAGAAGCCCACAGGCCAATTCGTTGCGCTGTGCAGTACATGCGAGCGGATCGCCAATGGTAAGCCCGAACCTCAAAAGCTTTCGCCGGAATTGCTCAGTCCTTCACGCTATATCGACATCATAATCTAGCGGCGTATAATCCCTGTGTAACACTTTCGGCTCGCCTTACTCACGCCTAATTAACGAGAGGAAATGGCGCGACATCCTGACGCGACGGGCGAGCCGATTACTTATTCAGGAACGGCTAACAGGAAAGCCGCTCATGACTGACGCCGAACTCGACACTCTCGCCAACGAGATACTAAGAGAAATCCTTACAGAAAATATCGGCTGGGTACGATCTGCCGTTCAAGAGCTGAGTCAAACGGACAGCGGCGAACTATATCCCACTTTCGAAGGTACAAGCACCGAGGGGCATGGCTCTTTTGTTTGCAAGCTCTTTTTACTTGCAACGGTTAAGACATTGATAGGAAGCTGTGAAGACATTTTTGATTCATTCGACCTTGAGGTTTCCGACCGAGAATCGGGCCTAACCAAAGTTAAGAAGATAAGCGAAGGGCATGATCCGAAGAGCCGCTCCGAATCTATTCGGATGATGGCTGAATGTGCCACTTATCATGTAGTGACTACGTTTAGGTCAAGATTAGGCGATCTCCTAGATGAAACAGTTGCGGATTCTAAACTGATGGCGGAATGCCTTCTTGGCGCGGTAGTCGGCCAAACTCTAGCTGACGCGATACCTGGAAAGATGACAGGCGATGCAAGAGCGGAAATTGATAAAGCAGTAAAGAGAGTGTCTGATAAGAAGCAAGGGATGTTGGTTTATTACCTTAGTCATTTGCCCTTTATTCTCGCCAAAAGCAAGGTTGGTCGTCCATCGGGAAGCAAAAAGCCAGAAAGAAAGAAAAAGCAAGACAAAGCGGAATTTGAATCCAAAATCGAGAAAACGGTTAGAGCGTTGTTTCACACTTTGGGTAGAAAACCGTTTAAGTACGAGGTAGCAGAAGCGCTAGGGATTGGCGGTCTCAGTTCCACAGGATCAGATTCACGAATTAACTCTTTCAATAACAAATTAACGCGATTAGGCATTGACTACCCCGCCATGATCAAACGTCTAAACCTACACGAATAAATTCGGAGTAGTTTTTTCGTGTAGTCCACGAATATAATTCATTCGAATTTTTCCGTGTAGTCCACTAGAAAATCTTCGCCAATTTCTAAGTTCAATTCAACTATTCGATCTCGTGATTTACTGTGCGGGATGAAACGATGTGAGATAAGAATCCGAAGCCCCACAAAAACCAAAGCCCGGATTTCTCCGGGCCTCGATTGGCTTTGCGGGTGTGGCGGAATTGGTAGACGCGTTAGCCTAGGAAACTTTCGGTCTCACGACCATGCGGGTTCGAATCCCGCCATCCGCACCAAACAGTTTATGATGCTTTGTCCGATTTGCCAATAGGATCGTGAAGCATGAGCCGCTTGCCTGAAAAGCCTTTTAGCGCGGCCTCACGTCGATCACTGTCGTTCATTTCGCGAGCATTGAAACGAAAATCGAACTCTGACAAGTAGCGATGAAGATGCTGTTTGGAAACATGATGATAGGTTCCGTTGATGCCGCGCTTGAGAAGTGAAAAAAATCCTTCGACTGAATTCGTGGTAATACAGACGCCGTCATCCCATCGGACATATTCACTTGCGGAGTGATTGACCGTGGAATGTTTTCGATCCTTTTTCAGACCATGATACAGCCGCGCGTCGTCAGTAATGATATGAGCGTCCGGCGCACAGACTTCTTTAATTGCTTCGCGGAGATTCTTTCCGAGTACGCGATCAACGTGAGTAGAGCGGACGCGACCGCCACGTTGCAGAACGGAAAAGACAGCGGCTTTATCAGCGACCGGGCTAAGCATATCCTGTGCGCGTTCGCCCGGCTTAGGTGCGTGGGTTTGATGCTTGCGGCGGCGACCACCGATATACGTTTCGTCGGCTTCTACAACGCCCGTAAGCTGCGAGGCGAGAGGTTCCTGACTCATACCGTACCGGATGCGATGCGCCATGAACCACGCGCTTTTGTACGTCACGCCAAGCATACGGTGAAGCTGGTGTGCGGACATACCTTTTTTGGACGCACACATCAAGTGAACGGCGATAACCCACTTGTTGAGCGGAATATGTGAGTCTTCAAAAATGGTTCCGATTGTCACGGTGAACGGCTTGCGACAGCCAGCGCATTTCCAGAGTCCACGGCGCGGTTTGCGGACTCGCTTGGCCTTTAGTTCGGCTTTGGTCTGGTACTCAATTTCAGTCGGTTCTTTGGCCTTTGGCGTGAGTTTATAAGCCTCGCCTACAAGCCCACAGTGCGGACATTCCGGGCCTTCCGGCCAGCGTTGCGCCTCTAGATACTCCCGTGCCGCATCTACCGTCGCGAATCGTTCCATTAAGTCTGCTAGATTCATGGCTTACCCTCAATGAAAGCCAGTTTAGCAAACCCATCTGGGAATGTCAAGTATATAATTGCGGACAAAAAGCTAGGCGGGGTCTTATGTTTTTGTTATAGTCGTTTTAGGTTCCGCGCGAATTCGCCGGAGCATGACAATTCGAAACTCAGTTGAAAGCGACCATCGATTTGCCCCGATCGATAATCCATCAATAGCCAACTTAGTTCCTTTCCCATGGACCCGACGTCCTGCTTCCCAGGTTCCACACGTTAACGATTGCTGGATGTGGGTGAATAGTCAGACAGGCAAGCATGCGTGGTCACTCCACGGTCCGGCGACGACCGGCCGCGCCGGCGAATGCGATTTGAAACATGGCCAGAATAGATGATCTCCTCAGGCAGATGAAGCAGCAGGGCGCTTCGGATCTTCACCTGACGTCGGGCTCCGCTCCCTATATGCGGATCAACGGCGATATGGTGAAGCTTAACTACCGTAACGTTTCGGGCGAGACTTGTCGGGCGCTGATCTTTGAAGTTCTTACGGAAAACCAAAAACAACTCTTCACTGAAAACTGCGATCTGGATTTGAGTTATCCGCTGCACGGAGTGGGCCGCTTTCGTGTGAACGTCTTCATGCAAAGAAACGGAGTAAGCGCCGTCTTTCGGCTGATTCCGGAAAACATCAAGACCATCGATGAACTGGATCTCCCCGAGCAGTTGGCGGGTCTAATCGACGCTTCGGAAGGGTTGATTCTGGTGACCGGTCCTACCGGCTCAGGCAAGAGCACCACCCTCGCTTCGCTGATTCATACCATTAACGAGAAGCAGCAGGCGCATATCATCACTATCGAAGATCCAATCGAGTTCGTGCATCAGAATCGCCAATGCTTGATCAGCCAGAGAGAGCTGGCCAGTCATACAAAATCATTCGGAGCCGCATTACGCGCAGCCCTGCGCGAAGATCCGGACATTATTCTCGTCGGCGAGATGCGTGATCTGGAAACGATCTCACTGGCGATCACCGCAGCTGAAACTGGTCATCTTGTTTTTGGCACCCTGCACACCAACAGCGCAATCAAGACCATCGATCGCGTGATTGACGTTTTTCCCGAAGGTCAGCAGACCCAGATTCGAGTTATGTTGTCCGAGAGTTTGCGCGGCGTCGTGGCCCAGGCGCTACTGCCGCGGCCTGATCACCGGGGACGCGTGCCGGTAGTGGAAATCCTGGTAAACATTCCCGCGGTGGCGAATCTGATTCGCGAAGGCAAGACGCATCAAATCGCCTCGGTCATGCAAACCGGCCGCGCGCACGGCATGGTGACTTTCGAAGGAGCAGTTCACGATCTAATTCAAAGAAACCTGATTTCGCAGGAAGACGGCGCCAGTTTCCTGCGCCGTCGGGTCGCTGGCAGACAGACTACCCGTTCGGAAAGTCACGGCATGCGGATCGCGAATAGTCCGGCGCTGGCTTGATCCCGCTCAGTCCTGCGTCCCCAGTTCTCTGACTACGCGTTCCCACGCGCTGCGGATCGGGAAGCAGTAGATAAGGACTATTGCGGACACTCCCACGGCCCGCAACATGTCGGTCCAATCTCCGGTCCGGATCGTGATCATAAAGCCCATCAGCGCGATCGCCCCGCCAATGCAAGCTATCTGAATAGTCGTATCCTGTAGTGTCTTCAGCAGACCCGAAACGCCTCTAAGTGCCGCCACATCTTTCAAGCGCATCGGCGCAAACTTCGTTCGTCTGATAACGAAAGCTCCCAGCCCGAATACCAGCACGGCAATCCATAAACCCATTGCCAAAGAGCGGTCACCGGGCCGAAAGATGCGCTCCCCGGCATAGAACGCAATTGCCAGCAGCACAATATCCAGAATGAGAAACGCGGTGACGACGAGAGTAGCGGTGCGATGGCGCCGCATCAATTCGTCCTGCAGGTTGGGAGAACTCGGCGTCATAACGTAACTGCGGGCTCGCGTTCGAACGGTAGTCGGTTACGGCTGGGGCGTTGGCGTTTGGGTTGCGCGCGGCCGCGTCGCCGGCGTCGTAGCGGGATTGACTCGATCTGGCAAAGATCCATTCGACGTAGGTTGAATCGAGATCCCAATTTTCTTCTTATCCGGCGTGGCTTCAGGCGACGTCGTCGGTGTCGGTTGACTTATGGGCTGGCGTGCCGGAGCTCGCTGAATTACCGGTTGCACTCCGGTAGCGGGAATCTGCCCGTTGTTGGCAATTGCCTTATCTATCAGGTCGTTGCCTTCACCCTTCTTGGTGATCAGAATTCCGTCGTGACTGGTTGTAACGTTAGCGCTGCCGCTGATCTGTTGCATCAGGTTTTGCGTAAACGTGAGTTTCTCACAGGGGGGCAGAGTCTTCTTAATAGGATCCGGATCAGGAATGGCCGCGCCGATGATGTTCAGTTGATCCTTTGCCTTTTCTACGTAGTCGCTGTTCGGATAATCGCGCACTAACTGTTGATAATACTTGGCGGCTTCGTCAGGCTCTTCTTCTTCCTGATAGGTCTTACCCAGGCGCATCAGAACTTCATCCATCTGGCAAAAGGTCTTATATTTTTCGGTAATCTCTTTGAGACGATCCTGCGCGCCTTTCAGGCCCGTCTTGCTGTGCTTGTATCGCGTGTCGAAGTAGAAGCTGGCGACCTGCAAATTGTGCATCGCCAGACTGTCCTGAGTCTCGCGTAGCCGCAGCTCAGCGTCGGGGCGAAGATTAGATTGCGGACACTGCTGCAGCATTACCTTCAAACGCTGTTCGGCTTTGCGCGCATGCGTGATGTCACGATCGGATAAACCCATCTGACGCATTTCGGTTTCCGCGACTTTCAGCATGGCATCGCAGGTGAGCGCATCAGTGGGGAAGAACGTCAACCAATCCTGGTACGCTTGTCCCGCCTGAATCAGAGAGCTGGTTGAGCCTTCCAGATAGAATGAATCGGCAATCGCCAGCTTTGCCAGAGGCAGATAAGGCGAATCGGGATAGGTTGTAATGATCGTCGTGAAGAGCAAACGTCCGGTTTCGTGGTTACCTTTGCGGACTTCGCGCGCGGCCTCGACAAAAAGCACGCGGTCGCGGCCTGGCGCAACTGCGCCGGTTAACTCGGCGTATTTGTCACTGCTCTTGCCGGGCAGTAATCCAAACATGCGGCGCTTTCCCTTTTGCGGTTTGGGATTATAGTCGGATGACGTTTCGCCGGCGGTTCGCGCCCCGGCAGTGGCCTGCAGAGCCGCCTCAACGCGAGTATTAAGTTCGGCGACCGAGCCTTCCAATCCCTCAATCTTGGAAATGTCGTATTTTTCCGCGTGCTCTTCCTTGCTTCGCAAATCACTTACCTCGCTCAGCACTGAACCGACTTCCTTGTCCAGGCCGCGCAGGCGTTCGCGCGGATCGTCCGCATTCTTTTTTTCCTTGGTGCCCGTGTCTTTGGAATTCACGGCAGCAATCGCGCTGTCGAGCGAGCGCCGCAGCGATTCGAGCTTCGAGCGCATGATGTCCAGGCGTTGCAGGTTCGACAGGCCGTTTTGCGACGATTGGTTGTTGCTGGCCTGGCCGGCTGCGACTCCAGCAGTCGCTAAAGCCAGCGCCACCACTAACAGCCAAGTGAGACCAAGCCGGCTGTGGGGATTAACTCGCACTAAGGGAAAAGACATGGAAAACTCCTCCAAAACAATTCTTTGACCGCCGGGATTGTAAACTGATGAGCGCCCAGTTACCACTCGGAAAACGTTGGCTTGATCAGGTTCGAGCTGCCACGCAAAATCGCAAATCAAAAATAGCTAATCGGCAAGGCCTAGACCCACAAAACTGTCGCCTCGCGCAGCTCACGCACGGCGATCGCCGGATCCGGGGCCCCAAAAATCGCTGAACCAGAAACAATTATCTCGGCTCCTGCGCTGGTGACCTCGGCAATGTTCTCGCTGTCAATACCGCCGTCAATCTCGATGCGGACTTTCAAACCGCGTTCGTCGATCATTTTTCGTAAACGCCTAACCTTATCGAGCGAGGCGGGAATAAACTCCTGGCCGCCAAAACCCGGATTGACCGACATCACTAAGACGTAGTCAGCAAACTTAACAGCTTCATCCAAAGCCGACAGGGGCGTCGCCGGATTGATCGCGATGCCTGCCCGTGCTCCCGCAGATTTTATTGCCGTCAGCGTTCGGTGCGCGTGCGGGTCGGCTTCGATGTGGATTGAAACCATTTGCGCCCCGGCTTTGACGAACTGCTCCGCGTACCGGCCGGGCTCCACAATCATCAGATGCGCGTCAATGGGCAATCGGGTTGCACGTGAAATCGCTTTTACGACCGGGAGGCCAACAGTAATGTTCGGCACAAACCGTCCGTCCATGACATCCACGTGCAGCAAAGATGCTCCCGCGCGCTCGACAGTCTTGATTTGTTCGCCAAGACAGGTGAAATCCGCAGAAAGAATCGATGGAGCAATTTCGATCATGACGTTTCGAGCCGTTAAGGTGTCGGTACGGCAACGGAGGGGCGGCGGTTGACGTTTCCCTTGGGCGCGGTATTCGAATTCAGGTTGCTGTGCGCCGGATTCCCCCCCGAATTAACATTCACGTTGCCATTCGTCGCGAGGTTAGCGTTGCCATTGCTGTTTCGGTTTCGGTTGGCCGGGCGGCTGGTATTCGCGTTCGAATTGTCATTGGCGTTCTTGTTGGCCGGCTTCCGTTTCGGCTTGTTATCGTTTGCGTTGGCATTGGAACTCGCGGCGTTGTTGTTCTCCGGCTTCTTTTCAGCGTTGGAGTTCTCGTTCGAATTCGCAGAAGTTGGAGTCTCGCCCTCTTTGGTCGGGCGGCTAATATCCACCGCCACCGTCTGACCAACTTTCACTATCTCTCCCGCATGGGGAAGCTGAATCAGAACCGTATCAGGCTTAGCGTCACCGGCGGGCCGCAGGGCGCGCACGCGAAAATTCAAACCCGCTGAGCTGATCGTGCTTTCGGCGGAAGTTCTGTCTTTGCCCACGATGTCGGGTACTTTGGTCTCAGAACTCCGCAGGGAAAGATAAATAGCACCCAACAGCCCCAGGGTAAAAGCGATGGCGATCCCGACTACGATGAAGATTCGTTTTAGCGCAGTAAGCGCCTGGGCTGTGAAAGACACGATAAATGCAGTCTCTTTTCGCGGAGCAAATCAAACCGGGCCAAGGTCAGGCGAAGTCTAACACCCGCGCGCAAACACCCGCAACCAATGCGGGATTAAGCCCGACGTTGAAACTCGATCATGAAAAAGCCGTCCACGTCGTGACGGTGGGGCCAGGTGCGTATGGCGCCACTCGCGGTTGCCAAATCAGCCGCGCTATCCGAGGTTCGCCGATTGGCTAAGCCCAACTGATCGAATTCGCTGTGTTCTGTCAGAAAGCCCACGGCGACGGCTTCGTTTTCATCACTTTCGAGCGAGCAGGTCGAGTACAAGAGCCTCCCGCCGGGCCGCACCATTTCAGCCGCCCGGATCAGAATTAAGCCCTGCTTTTCCGCCAGATCGGCTAAATCCGTAGGCCCGAGTCGCCAGCGAATCTCGGGATTATGCCGCAGCGTCCCGGTGCCTGAACAAGGTGCATCCACCAGAACCCGATCAAACGAACCCGGAGCAAACGGCAGCGCGATGGTCGCATCAGCGGCGACCGCCGGAAAGGAATCGGCACCCTGGATCGCGGCCAATTCGCGCAAAATGCGCACACGATGCTCGTGGATGTCGGCGGCGACAATCATTGCCCGCGGCGCGAGCGCGCCCATGTGAGTCGCCTTGCTCCCAGGCGCAGCGCAGACGTCGAGCACACGATCATTGGGTTGGATATCAAGAAAGTGGGCGACGAGTTGTGATGCTTCGTCCTGCAAGTAGATCAGACCGGCGCTGATCAGATCGCGAAAACGCGCAGGTCTTGGTCCGACCACTCGCCAGGCGTTGGGTGTAATCTTCGACGGCCGCACGTCCGCTCCCGCGGTGGTCAGCTCCTCAATGATTCGTTGCGCTGCGTCATCCTGCGCGATGGCTTTGGCCGTCAGACGAAAGGAGCCGGGCGCGGGTTCGTTATTCGCGCGCGCCAGAACACCGGCGTCTGCGAGACCTAAGGCGATAGCCCAGCGTTCGATCAACCAGGAAGGATGAGAAGTTTCAATGGCCAGTTTCTCGATGGGATCAGAAACGTTTTTCGCGGGATCGTAATTAGCTTCGCGGGCCGCCCGGCGCAGGATTGCGTTTGTGAATCCGGCCGCGGAACTCAGACCTGCCGCTCGCACAAGATTTACCGATTCATTAACCGCGGCCGCGGCTGGAATGCGAGAAAGATAACGCAGTTGGTAGAGCCCAATGCGCAGCGATAACCTGACCGGTAAGTCGATTTTTTCCAGACGACGTTGCGCGAAATGCTCAAGCACGCAATCCAGCCACAACTGCCGCCGCAATACTCCCAGCACGAGTTCGTGACAAAGAGCCCGGTCGTCATCTCGCAGGCGTTCATCCAGCGTAGCAAGCAGTGAAGACGCGTATGCGCCTTCGTCCTCGACGCGTCGCAGGATATCGAATGCGGCGCGACGGGCTGGCGAAAGTGGCATTATCTGATTGGTTGTGATTCTGGAGCTAAAGTTCTTGCATCGGACACGCTTGGACGGCACATAATTGCCAGCGTCCGGCGCGCTCAGCAAAGACCTTGATGATCTTATATTGACCCGAGAGTTCGCGTCCGTGATAAAGCCAGGTGGCCGAATCGCGGGCCGTGAGAACGGCCGTACTGCCAAAAACTCGCACGCTGACCTGTTCGCGGCTGATGTGTTCGATCTTAAGATCCCCGGAAGTGACGTCGGCGATGAATTGCGTCTTGTCGTCCCCCTCCAGCGGGTAGGTGAAGAAAAAGTCATCCGCCATTATCCGGTCGAGGGTTTCAGCGTCACCGCGCATCATTGCCTTTACCCAATCATCATTGAGTTGACGAACGTGTTGCGCGACGTCGATCGTTTCATGCGGGAGTTTGTCTGACTTATCCATCTGAGAATCCTCGGTAGAAACGCGGAACACGAGGCTTCTACGTCATTTAACGGTCCAGAGTCAACCCGATCAATGCCCGATCAATGCATGGTAACGACTCATCTTCTCCTTTCCCATGTCGTTTAAGCCAACACGATATGGGATGGATCTCTGCGTGGGCTCTAACTTTTCGTGATTAACTTTGCGTGGCATGTTCATTGCCAAGGTGTCCAGCGGAGGTAGGGAAGATGAAAATTTTTAGCGCACGAAATATTGGAGGGTCAATCCTGGGGCTGCTGTTGTTGTTGGGTAGCATGATGGTGTCGGGCACAACGACCCAGGCGCAGTATCAATATCCGTATCCTAATCAGGATCAGTATCGGCGACAGCGTGAGCGCGATCGCCAGGCAGAGATCCAGCGGCAGGCTGAGATCGAGCGACAACGCCAGCAGCGCAATGGCCAGTGGGGCAACGGACAATATGACAATGGCCAGTGGAACAACGGTCAGTGGAATCGACAGGGTCGTCGCGGGCGGAACTCGGATGGCTACCCAAACTACGGTGGCTCTTACGAGCTGCGTCAGACGGCATTGAACGCCGGTTACAATGAAGGTAATCGCGCGGGCCGAAATGATCGCCGCAGCGGACGGTATGACCCTACGCGCAGCAACGCCTATCGAAATGCTTTGAAGGACTACAATTCGCGTATGGGAGATCGTTACGCATACCAGCAGTATTTCCGGGCCGCATTTGAAAATGGCTACTCGGATGGCTACAACGGTTACTAAGCCTTAGCGCGCAAGCGTAACCGAAACGACGAGGCGGGAGCGGAGACCTTTGGTTTCTGCCCCGCTTTTTTGTTGCCTGCCATCGTCGCGTCTTCAAATTGTTTTGTTTCTGGATCGCGGAATGAGCGCGCTAATAGGAGTTTATTAGCGGTACAGAAAAATACTTGTGAGGTTGAATTCGGGTATTCGTATGTCCAAAAGAATTCTGGTTATCGAAGACAATGATGAAACGCGCGAGCTACTGCGCATGGCACTGGAGAAGCGCGGTTATCAGGTGACCGTGGCTGAGGACGGAGTACGCGGTTATGACACTGCTCTTTTCCTCAAACCTGATTTGATTGTGACCGACATTCAAATGCCAGGCGCGGACGGCGTCCATGTAATTCGTCGCGTGCGCAACACTGCGTCACTGGAAAAGACACCGATCCTCGTGACCACGGCGTTCGGTACCGGTACTGCGACTTTCTCCTTACAACTAGGCGCCAATGCTTTCGAGCCGAAGCCGATCAATGCGGAAAGTTTTCTCTCGACGGTCCGGCGTCTGCTGAGCGACCGGAACTCGTTGCAAGCCGCCTAGGTACTAAGTACTCCTGCAATCCAGCTTCAGGTCATTTCTGCCCGTCAGAACAAACGCGGCGAATTTACTTCTAAAGAGCAAACACGTGCCCGCCAGTCTCCGCCCCGGCGCAGTGCGAGATCAGGTCCTCCTCCTCGCCTAAATCAACTTCTCCGAACTATCTTAATAACAGCGAGAGCCGGCGGATTCGGTCCCGGAATGACTTGTCAGTCCGAGTCAAGCGTTCGGGCGGGTCCAAAAAACCTGAAACCTTAGTTCGTCCCGGGTCACTAACACACCGGAACATGATGAAACGGCTGTCCCATGAGTTAACCCTGGAAGGGCAGCCCGGAGCGTTCGCGGCATCTCTGATGAATAGTTCAGCAGACCTAGTTGCGCGCGCATGCCGGGGCGAACAGGAAGCGTTTCGTCTGATCTTTGAACGGTATTCGAGACCCGTGATCAGTTTTATTTACGATCTGGTTTCCGATCGAGGACTGGCGGAAGAGTTGACCCAGGAAACTTTTGTGAGGGCCTTCCGGAATCTGGGTGCGTTGCGCCAGGAAACCAAGCTCTCAACGTGGCTGTTTGGGATCGCGAAGAACGTCGCGCGGGAATCGTTACGAGCACGGATGCGAGCCAGCCGGCAGGTAGATCTGGAAGACAAGTCGGTGCTCGACTTGAGCGACCACAGTCCAGTGCCGGTCCATCAGCTTCTTAACAAAGAATTGAATGAGCTGATTCAACGCTCCCTCGCTTTGCTCGACGATGATAAGCGGCTCGTCTTTACACTGAAAGTTTTTCAGCAATGCAGTTACGAAGAGATCGCGGACATAACCGGCTTTTCGATTTCCAAATTGAAGTCGGATCTGCACCGGGCGCGATCGGAAATGCGGCGACGAATTAGTCCGTACGTGAGGTTTTAGTTATGAAGTGTGACGACTGTCAGAATCTGTTGGCAGAATACATTGACGGTGAAGCAATCGAAAGCGATGCGGAGCAAGTCAGCGCGCACCTGATCACTTGCGCCGAATGCACACACGAATTCGAGACCTTGACGGCAGAGCAGGAAGTCTTTGCCCGTTACGATCGGGAACTCAATATCTCGCCGGCGATGTGGCACGCGATCGAGGCGCGCACGACGGAGAGACGGCCGCCGGATTCGACTTCGCGGTTGAGCTTGCCAGCCTGGTTAACTGGATTGTTCGCAGCGCCACGATATGGACTTGCAGGAGCGCTGGCGGTCTTGATTGTCGGAGTGATGATTGGCGTTATGTATCTCAGAAACCAACCGCAGACTAAAACGCCAGAGCGATCTAATCGGGTCAGGACCGGGTCGGCTGATCAATCGGACGTATTATTCTCAGATATTGCTTACTCGGACATTGAAAATAAAGACACAGCGGATCACATCGCGCAGGCCCAGAACCTTCTGCGCTCAATCAGGAACATCCATCCGGGAGACAATGACGAGGAAATCGATGTCACGTATGAGAAGGCGATGTCGCGGCGGTTGCTGGACGAGAACGTAGTGCTGCGACGAGATGCCGAGACGAGCGGAAAATTTCCGGTCAAATCTTTGCTGGGAGATCTAGAGCCTTTCCTGATCGATATCGCTAATCTGCCGGACAAGACGACGCCGACCGAGTTGCGCGCTATCAAGGACCGCGCGCAAAAAACTGAAATCGTGGCGGCCTTACAGAGTTACTAAGACTCGCCCGACGATTGAAGATTGTTAACCAAGACAACAAGAGGTAAACCATGTTGGAGACACAGACAATGAATTCGAGATCAAATAAGCATGTATCGCAGCGACGGATGTTCTGGTTCGCGATTGCCCTGGCCGTCGCCGTTAGCGGGCTCGGTCGATCTGCCGCCGCCCAAAAGCCATCTCCACGCGCTCAGAAGAGCGTTGACGATGCGGCAAGTCGCAAACGCGACGAGCAGGCAGCCCCCAAAGCGAGGCCGGAAGTTCTCGCCTATCCAAGCGAAGAGACTTTCGAGTCGGCGCTGGAAGCAGTGGCCTTCGCGGACGAACAGCTGAGCAAATACAGCCTGGCGGGCAACACTATTAACGATGTCCTGACTAACTTTCAATACACGTTTAAGTATCAGGACCCTCTTTGGAGTGACGACCTGAAGGGCCTGTTCGCGCCGAAAATCGGCGGCGTCGGAATCGGCAAAGGCGTCGGATTGGGATCCGGTCTGGGCGTGATCGACGGCCACTCACAATCAGCCGACGATGATCCCTGCGAATTCAAAATCGTGGTGCTCCAGGCGCTCATTCAGAATGACCCTCCCCGAGGAATCGCCGTGGCTACTGATTGGCTTAAACCCGGATCGTCGCAGACTGTGCGTTGCAAGGGAGCGGCGCTTACTCTTCTCGCCCGCCACGCCGGCAAGTCGGCGACCCCGGTGATTCTCGGCGTCGCCAGGAACGAAACAGATCTGAAGCTGCGCACTAAAGCAATTTCGGTTTTGGGCGCGACCAATGATGACAGCGTGATCGATGCGCTGAGAGACTTTGCCCTGAATTCCACGGTGACCGATATTTCTGAAGCTGCGCTCTACGCTTTGAGTCAACACAACAGCGAGCGCGCCATGGGTGTGCTGGCCGAAATAGCTACCAGCAATCGGCCGGTGCCTTTGCGAAGAGCGGCCATCGCCAACATTTCAAGCCGGCCCGGCGAGCCGGCCGTCGACATGCTGCTGAAGATATATGACGCCGATCAGAATATTGAGATTCGCAAATCAGTGATCGGCGGATTCTCTCGCCGCAAGAGCGAACGCGCCGGCAACAAGCTGCTCGAGATCGCCAGGGGCTCCGAAAACATTGAGTTGCGCAAGTCGGCCATCAACGCCATCGCGCGCCGGAGTGGAGAGCAGGCAGTGGATATTCTGCTCGGCCTCTATGACAACGAAAAGAACGACGAGTTGAAGGACCAAATCATCGGCTCGCTGGCCGGCTCAAACGACCCACGCGTTACCCGCAAACTGATCGATATCGCCAAGAATCCACAGACCCCGATCGAACGACGTAAACGCGCCATCGGCTGGCTCAGCCGCAGTAAGGATCCCGAAGTCCTGACGTTCCTCGAGAACTTGTTGAAGCAGTAACTAAACAGAACTATCGTTTAGAAGCGGCTCTCGCCCGTGCCAGTGGGGCAATAGCCCCACTCTAAACGATCGCGATTGGACTTTGGCCGAGCCTGATGTTTGGCCGGTCATCAACCAGATGGAAAGCGGAGCCGCTGTGGTGAATAAGCTCAAGAAAATCATCTTTGCTTCGTCAATCCCGTTGGCGTTGGTAATCAGCGTCCTGGCGCAAACGAAAAACTTCATCCCGGTTGATGGAGCCAGTCTTAAAGTTAAGATCGACAACGCGGTTACCCAGGGCCGTGCCGGTCCACAGGCGAGCCGTTTCTGGGTCGGCTATCAGTTCGAAGCGCGACCCGGAGTGGCCGTTGACTTTGAAGTAGTAGACAGCAATGGAGGCGTCTACTTTTCGATGGATGGGACAGCGATGACTTTCGATTCGCGTTACGAGACTCGGGAGTTGGGATTGTTTCTGCTCTTTGACATGCAACGCGATTCGTTTACCCGTGCCGAAGTGTACAACTTGCGTCGCACGCACGAATTCAGCGGTTATCCGGTCTACTGGGCCGGCCGGGCCGGCAATGAAGAGAGTTTGAATTATCTGAAATCGTTTATCGATTCCGGCGCGCCCGAAATTAATCGGCTCGCCGATCGCGCGACATTCGCGATTGCTCTGCATGATGATGCGCGAGTCGAATCCATGCTTACCGAATTGATCCGGCGGCCGATCTCGGAACCGATACGGTCGCGGGCCATCTACTGGCTTGGCTACACGCCTGAAAGCCAGTCAAAGAATAATCTGCTGGCAGAAATCGTGCGCAACAATCAGGAGGCAGGTGACTCGCGTCAACAGGCAATGTCGGCCCTCGGAATGAGTCGGGGGGCCGCGACCTTGCCGCTGCTGGAGAACCTTTTCGAGACCATGACCTCGCGCGAGTTAAAGCGCCGGGCGCTTGGAGGGATTGCTCGAAATGACAACCACGATGGGGCCGCCACTTATTTGATTCGAGTCGCGGAGAGCGAGAAAGAGCTTGAGTTGCGCAAGAGCGCGATAGCGAGTTTAGGCCGGATCGCCGGCGAGAAAAGTCTGGGGGCTCTGGCTAATACGCTCGATTCTGATCCGGAAACTGAAATCCAAAAGCAGGCGGTCATCGCAATTGGTCGTCGTCCAAAGGATGAAGCCATTCCGATTCTAATCCGCACGGCGCGCAGCCATCCGAAAATGCAGGTGCGCAAGGTTGCGATTCAGGTGCTGGGACAAACCGGTGATGAACGGGCTGTGGGCTTCTTCAGGGAACTGCTCGCCAAGTGAATCAATTGGCACAGATTGTCGGGCGGCGGTGTTCCTCTTTTACGGGCGAGACGCTTGAGCGAACAGGCATCAATTGTAAGTTCTAATACTTTGCAGCTAATGAAACAGGGAGGTGACCAATGAGTAGTGCGGCGATTTGGAGAGGGGAAGTGCTTGCGTCAGCCCTTTCAACAGCGAAGATCGGAGAGGGTGGAATTCTGCTGCGTGAGGCAACGCTCGATAATCGGCTCGACGCGTTGAAGGACGTGGCCCTTACGCTGCTGCAGGCCGTCGATTCAATGCGAACCCCCGAGCAACCACGCGATCACAACGTCAGACTCCACGACGAAGTGCAACGCTTTGAGAGCGAGCTCATTCGTACTGCCCTGGAAAGGACCGGAGGCAATCAAGCGCGCGCAGCTCGACTCCTGGGCGTCAAACACACGACCTTGCATGCAAAGATCAAACGCTACC
>WNFR01002229.1_pt1 | contig 24800 bp, 27 predicted proteins | sample 5400221 | NCBI WGS metagenome assembly WNFR01 (sample SAMN13153357, study PRJNA577476) | soil metagenome | isolation source: 40 cm soil under Madrone tree | place: USA:California | collected 2016-06-14 | reverse complement strand
CAGCGCCAGCACGCCATCGGGTTCGAGCACCCTGGCAAGCCGGTCGAAGATATTGATCTTGGTATCCTGGTCGAAATAGATCAGGACGTTGCGGCAGAAAATCACGTCGAACGTGCCAAGATGGGAAAAATCCTGGAGCAGGTTCAGTTGCCGGTGCTGCACCATGGCGCGGATGTCGGCGTTGAGCTGCCACAGCTCTCCGGTTTGCGTGAAATACTTGACCAGCATCTGAATCGGCAGGCCGCGCTGGACCTCGAACTGGCTGAAGATGCCGGCCTTGGATTTTTCAAGAACGCCTTGCGACAGATCGGTCGCGACAATTTCAACCCGCCACCCCGTCAGCGGAGCGAATTCCTTGATGCACATCGCGATCGAATAGGGCTCTTGCCCCGTGGAGGAAGCCGCACACCAGATCCGCAGGGAGCGGCGGTTGGCGCGCGCCTGCACAAGCTCAGGCAGCACCGTCTGCCGCAGATGATCGAACGGAATCTTGTCGCGGAAAAAGAACGTCTCGTTGGTGGTCATCGCCTCGACCACCTCCAGGGTCAGCGCCTCGGCTCCGCTCCTTATTTTTGCAACCAGTTCGGCGATGCCGGAGAGATCGACCCTTCGCACCAGCGGGGTCAATCGGCTTTCGACCAGATATTGCTTGTCGGAAGACAGATCCAGGCCGGATCGCTCTTTCAACAGCTTGCGCAAGAACTCATAATCCACTGGCGTCACGAACGATCTCCCGAAAACAACCGAACCAGTTTCGGCGCGATCTGATCAAGCGGCATCACTGCGGCGCAGATGCCCGCATTCGCCGCCGCCCCCGGCATTCCCCATACTACACTCGAAGCTTCATCCTGCGCGATCACGCTGCCGCCGGCAGCGACGATCTCCTTGCCGCCGCGCATCCCGTCCGAGCCCATGCCGGTCAGCACGACGGCCAGAATGCCGCCCTCCCAAACATCGACCGCGGAGGTGAACAATGGGTCGACCGCGGGCTTGCAGAAATTGACCGGCGGTCCATCGTCGAGAGCGATCACGGCATCGCGGCCATGCCGCGCGACGCACATATGGCGGCCGCCCGGCGCGAGATAGATCTGGCCGGCCCTGATGATCTCGCCATCGAGCGCTTCGCGCGCCGGCCGCCGGCTCGAGCGCGCCAGATGCTCCGCAAGAATCGTCGTGAATGTCGGCGGCATATGTTGGGTGATCAGTACCGGAAAACGATCGATCACGGGGCCCAGTCCGGTGACCATCGCCATCAACGCCTGCGGACCGCCCGTCGACGAACCGATCAACAGCGCGCGCGGCGCTTGCGTACTGAACGCGCGGCGCATCAGTTGCGGCTGCGCGACCGGCCGGCGCAACAGCTCGCGCGGCTGATCGGACGCCGGCCCTAAAGCCGAGCTCGGTGAAGCCGGGGCTGCGCGGCGGACCTTGGCGCCGAGCTGACGAATTTTCTCAACCAGATCGTGGCGGAAGATTTCGGCCGCGCCTGCTTCGCGGGTGCTTTCGGGCTTTGGAATGTAATCCGATGCACCAAGCGAGAGCGCCTTGAAACTGATCTCCGCGTTGCGGCGGGTCAGCGTCGAGGCCATGATGATGATCAGGTCGCGTTTCTTTGCCAACAGCAAGGGCAGCGCGGAAATTCCGTCGAGGTCCGGCATCTCGATATCGAGCAAGGCAACATCGGGGTTGACGCGCTCGATCTGGTTGACGGCGTCAAGGCCGGTGCGCAGCGATGCCGCGACAACCATGTCCGGTTCCGATTCGACCCAGCGCGCGATCAACCCTCGGATAACGACGGAGTCATCGACCACCATTACCCGCAGCGGCTCTTGTCGCATCGCATTCGGGGTCGAGGTACTCGCCAACGCAATACTCATTGTTCACCCAGACGGCACACAAGCGGCACCATTGAAACGACAACGCCGATGGCCATTGAGCCGCCGGATGGCGCAGATCAGATCAGGCCGACTTCCTGGAATTTCGCGGTGACGATTTCCTTGTCGAACGGCTTCATGATGTATTCGTTGGCGCCGGCATGAAGCGCGCGCGCGATGTGTGCGACATCGTTTTCAGTGGTGCAGAACACCACCTTGGGCTGGTCGCCGCCGGGCATGCGGCGCAGATTGCCGAGGAATTCATAGCCGTCCATGACGGGCATGTTCCAGTCGAGCAGGATCGCATCGGGCAATCCGCGCTTGCAGACTTCCAGCGCTTTTTCGCCGTCCTCGGCTTCGAGGATCTGGAAATCCAGGCCTTCCAGAATGCGCCTTGCCACCTTTCGAATGACACTCGAGTCGTCGACCACCAGACATGTTCTCATTTCAGCCTCTGCTTCTTGGAGAAAAGGGACGTTTCATTGCAATTCAAGTTTACGCACGTTGCAGGCGATCTTACGCCGCCAGCATGTCGGGTATGATTTCGAGCACGCGATCGACGTCGAGCACGACCATCAGCTCGCGCTCGAGGCGATGTACGCCGCCGGCGAGTTTTGCCATGCGCGGATCGAGATTGACGGGATTTTCCTCCCTTCCGTCATCGGCGAGTCGCAAGACCTCGCCGATCTCATCGATCAAGAGGCCATAGGATTCGCCGCGCAGGTCGACGCCGACCGCCATCGGCAGCTTGCCGTCTTCGTTCTTCGGCAGGCCGAGACGGGCGCGCATGTCCACCACGGTGACGATGCGGCCGCGCAGGTTCAAGACTCCGGCGATCTCCCTCGACGCCAGTGGCACACGCGTCAGCCGCTCCGGCATGAACACATCCTGGACACGCGAGATCGGCAGCCCGAACAGTTGGCCGCCGATCACGGCGGTGACGTATTCGGCGACGGTTCCCTCAACGGATTCGGTCCTGCTGGTCATGCTTTAATCCTTCATGGCGTCCGGCTGAACTGTTTCATGCCGCCCGGTTGAGTTCGGCGGTCTGCTCCTTCAACGCCGCGATCAGGCCGGGGCGATCGAACTTGGCGACATAATCGTGGAAGCCGGCCTGCCTCCCGCGCTCGATCGCCGCCGGCGACACCATCGAGGACAGCGCGATGATCGGCATCGCGCTCAAATGCGCATCCGCCCGGATGGTTTCGGCGAACTCGAACCCGTTCATGTCGGGCATTTCGATGTCGGTCAGCACCGCGTCGAACGATTGCCCCGAGCGCAGCGCCATCAGGCCCTCTTGCGCATTGGTGGCCACCCGAACCCGGTAACCGGCTGCCTTGAGCACCGGCGCCAGCATGTTGCGGAAGAACGCGGAGTCGTCGACCAGAAGCACCGATTGCGCCAAGGCTGAGGGCCGCATTTCCCTGCGGCTGAACCAGTCGGCGAACGCCATAGGGAGGAAGTGGCCGACGTCGATCACCTCGGTGGCCTGGCCCTTGATCACAGCGGAGCCCAAAATGCCTTCTTCGCCGCCGGCGACCTCGATATCGAGTTTTTCCTCGACGATGTCGATGATCTCGTCGACCACCAGACCCATCGAGCGGCCGTCGTCGGCGAACACCAGGATCGGCTGGGCGCCGGAGGTGGCGATCGTGACGCTTTCCATCTGCACTAGCGGCATCAGCTGGTCGCGGTATTGCACCATATGGCGGCCGTTGGAGAGCTCGATCTTGTCGGCGGCGATCTCTTCCAGCCTGGTGACCAGCGCGAGCGGCACTGCCTTGGGCTGATTGGTGCCGGCGCGGAACACCAGAAGCGAGGTCAATTGCTCGGCAGTGCTGGCGCGCATCGCCGCGTTCTCGTCGACGATCTCGTGCGAGGCCGAGCCGGCGGCGCCGAGCGCCTTGGCAATGCCGTTGGGATCGATGATCATGATCACCGCGCCATCGCCGAGAATGGTATTACCGGAAAACATTTCGATGTGGCGCAGTTTTGTCGACATCGGCTTGACGACGATTTCCTCGGTGTGGAATACGCCGTCGACCACGATGCCAAAAGTCTGGCTGCCGACCTGGGTCACCACGATAAAACCGTTCTCCGGATCGGAGGAGGAGCCGTCGTCGATCTTGAGCAGCTTCTTCAGATGCATCAGCGGCAACAGCTTGTTGCGCAGCCGAAGCACCGCGGTGTCCTTGATGCGCTCGATGCGGTGCTCGGAATTGGCGCGGGCCCGCACCAGTTCGACCACCGACAGCTGGGGGATGGCAAAGCGGTCGCCTGCGGCTTCCACGATCAGCGCCGAGACGATGGCAAGCGTCAGCGGGATCTTGATGGTGACGGAAGAACCCTCGCCGGCCACCGACTTGACGTCGATGGTGCCGCCGATCTGATCGATATTGGTGCGCACCACGTCCATGCCGACCCCGCGGCCGGAGACGCTGGTGACCTGAGCGGCTGTGGAAAACCCTGGCGCGAAGATGAACTTGTGGATCTGGGCTTCCGTCAGCTTCTCGAGTTCTACCTCGGTGACGAGACCGTTGGCGATCGCTTTGGCCTTGATCCTCTCGGTATTGAGCCCGCGGCCGTTGTCGGCGATGCAGATGATGATGTGGCCGCCTTCGTGATAGGCCGATAGGCGAATGGTGCCCTGCTCCGGCTTGCCGGCGGTCAGCCGCTCGACCGGGGTCTCGAGCCCGGAGAGATCGCGCACGATCCGCGGCAGCTTCTGCCAGGCATTGCCGATCGGCTGCATCCGCGTCTTCATGACGCCTTCCTGCAGCTCGGCGGTGACGTTGGACAGCCGCTGCAGCGGCACCTTGAACTCGGTGTCCTCGTGCCGCCTGGAGATCTCGAGCAACTGGTTGCGGGTCAGCACCAGCTCCGACACCATCGTCATCAGGTGTTCCAGCGTATCGACATTCACCCGGATCGACTGGTTGGCGACCCGGTCGCCCTCGGAAGCCTCCGACTCGGCAATTGCCTTTTTCGGGCCCGGCTTTTCCTGTTTCGGCGACGCCGCGCGCTGCTCGGGCGCAGCTGCAGGCTCGGATGCAGTCTCGCGGAATGCGCGCTCCAGCTCATCCAGCGGCACTTCACCAGCGCGCAATTGCCGTTGCAGCGTTTGTGCCACCAATGTGCCCTGCTCGACCGCGGGCTTCATGGCAGCAGCCGGTTCCGACATGGCTTCCATTCCCTGCTGGACCATGGCTTGCAGCTTGACGATCAGATCTTGATCGTTGCCTTCCGGCTCGGCTTCGGTCGCCTCGAGCCCTGCGAGGATTTCCTTGATGCGGTCGATGCTGCTCAGGATCAGCGTGACGGCTTCTGCCGTCACCGGCATGCCGTCGCGGAATTTGCCCATCAGGGTCTCGCCGGCATGAGCCAGCGCTTCCAGCCGCGGCAAACCGAGAAAGCCGCAGGTACCCTTCATGGTGTGAACCAGGCGAAAGATGTTATCGAGAATCCTGGCGTTGTTCGGATCCTGCTCGAACCGCACCAGCTGATTATCGACCGTATCCAGGCTTTCGTGGGTTTCCGTCAGGAACTCCCGCAACAGATCGTCCATGAAACAGGCCTTCGAACGCAGGGGCGCGCGACTTCGACACGCCTTTCCAAGTTCGGCCAGCTTCTATGCAAAGCGTTTAATATTGGTTGAGTAATTGGAAAAGAACGGGCTCAACAAAGAGATAAGACCGACTTCATTGAGTCCGGCAGCAGGATATAAACCGCCGGTTAACCATAATTTCGCGCCGGCGCCTTTCTCCGGCAAAGTGCGCGAGAGCTTCAAGAAGCAGTCACGACCACCGCTTCGCCCTCGGGCGCAAGCACCACTCTCAGTCCGCAGGACTGCGCCAAAAGCCGCGTGTAGTAAGGCTGCACCGCATGGGCATCGATCGCGGAGGCGTGGCCCGAGCTCAACAGATCGGCGATATTTTGCGGCATGCGGGCGTTGAGCCCACTGGCGGCGACGCGAAAGCCCATTGCATCGCCTTCGCCGACCGCATCGACCGTGAGCACGCCGCCGCGCGGAATTGTCTGCTGCGCGATCACCAACATGTTCAAAAGCAGCTTGACCTTGTTCTTCGGCAACAACAGCCGCGGCAGATTCCACGCGATCGTGGTCTTGCTGTCCTCGAGATGACCGCGCGCCATCGTCTGTGCGTCGCCGAGGTCGATCTGCGCGCCCGACGATCCCGCAGCCCCAAACGCCAGACGGCAGAACTGTAGTCGCGCGGACGCGGTCTTGGCGCTCTTGCGGATCAAATCAAGCGCAAATTCGCGATCTTCCGGCTTTGGATCGTCGTCGAGCACCTCAAGCCCATTGACGATGGCGCCGACCGGACTGATGAGATCGTGGCAGACCCGCGAACACAACAGCGCCGCGAGTTCCAGGGTATCGGGAACGGGGGCGGGAGACGAAGTGCCGGACATAAACTGTTCCTGGAGATCCATGACAACCTCGGACCAAGGCGAATCACGCGTGTTCTGGTTTGATACACTGTGGAGGCGCGCCCGGCCAGCACAGGGCGGCAACGTTAAGGGAAAGACGAACAGCATATGAGGCCCGCCAATGGATGAGGCACATTCGTCGGGACCGGTGATCGATGGCGATGCCGCGGCCGCGCTGATCGAGCCGTTGACCGAGCTGGTGGTCCGGGCTGGCGCCGCCATTCTTGCGGTCAACCGCCCGGCGATGAAGGTCGAGGGCAAGCTCGACGGAACGCCGGTGACAGAAGCGGATCTGGCCGCCGACCGGATCATTGGCGAAGGCCTGGCGCGGCTTTTTCCGGATATCCCGGCACTATCGGAGGAACGCGCTCACCTGGCGAAGCCACCTTATGGCGACAGCTTCTTTCTGATCGATCCGCTGGACGGCACCAAGGAGTTCGTCGCCGGCCGCGCCGAGTTTACGATCAATCTCGCGCTGGTCACCAATGGGACGCCGCTACTTGGCATCATCGCCGCACCGGCACTTGGATTGGTTTGGCGAGGGCTGGTGGGTCGAGGAGCCGAGCGGCTAGGCACGGAGGGTTCCGTGCCCGAGCCGATTCATACCCGCACGCTGCCAAAACGCGGCGATCCCTGGATCGTGGCGGTCAGCCGCTCGCATGCAGATGTCAGGACCGAAACCTTCATCGATGGCAGGCCCGGCGCGATCCGGCAGGTGGTTGGCTCCGCTGTCAAATTCGGCCGCGTGGCGGAGGGGAAGGCCGATATCTATCCCCGCCTCGCCCCGACCAGCGAATGGGACGTCGCGGCGGGACACGCGCTCGTCACCGCGGCCGGCGGCAAGGTCACCGATGCCGGAGGCAATGACGTGCAATTCGGGAGAGGCCGCAAAGGCTTTATCGTGCCGGAATTCATCGCCTGGGGCGATCCTGACGCGGCGGGATGACTCGCTCTTCGTCATGGCGGGGCTCGTCCCGGCCATCTTCTGGCTCAGGCGCTACTGCGCCAGATCCTGCTCCAGCACCGGCCAGCGCAGCTTCGCCTGCTGCAGGAAGCGCGCCGGAGCGGCGGCGAATGCATCGCGGTTATCCTCGCGGCCGAATAGATAAAGCCGCTGTCCCGAGATCAGCCAAAACCGGGGGTTGCCGGCAAAGGTGACGCCACGCGCCAGATCGATTGGGTCGTAGCCTCCGAACTGGGGGCCGTAAATATCGGGATGGGCGACAAAAGACGCGCGATTGCCCTCGTTGCGGAAGCGCCAGACCGCGCCGGCGTCGGAGGCCTCGAACGCCGGCAAGCCGATCAGGGGCCGGGCGTCGACGAAGTAGGCGACCGGGTCGAAACCCTCGATCGCGACCCCCGAGTAGCGGTTCACGACCACCCGCTCCGTGGTCGCGGCGCGGGCCGCGAATAGCGGGATGGCCTGCGAGCCGAGGCTTGCCAGCAAAAGGAAAAAGGCCATTCCGGGGCGAAATTCCATTCCGGAGCGACTGCCGTTTCTTTCCTGCCGTTGTGCCGTCATAGTTGGTACCGATAACATCCGAGTCGGGGGACACCTGGACGCAACCTAGAGCGGTGCTCGTTGGCATCAGGTTAAGGCGGCGGCCAGGATTTCGATACCAGGGGTTCTTTGATGAATTTCGCATCACGCCTTGCCGCGGGCACGCTCGCCGCGCTGCTGTGCTGGACCGTGCCCGCTTCCTCCCAGCAAGCGCCGCCGCCGCAACCGCCTCCGCCGCAGTACGAGACGGGCGGCAATACCTACGGACCGGACGAATTGGTCGGCGCCGGACACCGGTTTTTCGGCAATGTATCGCGCGGCTTGGCCTCGGTGATCGAGCGCGCGGTCAGCCAATGGGGCCTGCCGAACGGCTATGTCCTTGGCGAGGAAGGTTCTGGCGCCTTTGTCGCCGGACTGAGATATGGCGAGGGCACGCTCTATACCAAGAATGCCGGCGATTTGCGGGTCTACTGGCAGGGGCCGTCGGTCGGGTTCGACTGGGGCGGCGACGGCGCGCGTACCATGACGCTGGTCTACAATCTGCCCGCCACCAATGCGATCTACCAGCGTTTTGTCGGCATCGATGGCTCCGCCTATATCATTGGCGGCTTCGGGATGACCGCGCTGACCGCCAACGGCATCGTGCTGGTGCCGATCCGCTCCGGTCTCGGCCTGCGCCTTGGCGCCAATATCGGCTATCTCAAATATACCCCGCGCGCGACCTGGAACCCGTTCTGACCGCACCGGGTTACGGATTTCCCAAAGCCTGCAAACGCCAGGGTACAGATCCACGCAACCGCGGCATTAGGCTGGCGTTTACCCTGTTGCCCATGGCATTGTGATCAATACATTTCTCGCGAGGAGTAGCATCCATGGTCGAACCGATCATGTATCTGGCGATCGGTTTTCTGGTCTCGATGCTGTTCGGGTTGATGATCGTGCCGCTGGTGCATAACCGCGCAGTGCGGCTGACGACCAGGCGCATGGAGGCGGCGACGCCGTTGTCGATGGCCGAAATCCAGGCTGACAAGGATCAACTGCGCGCGGAATTCGCGATGTCGGCGCGGCGGCTCGAGATGAGCGTCGATCAGCTCAAGAGCAAGACCACCAGCCAGCTCGCCGAGCTCGGCAAGAAATCCGACGCGATCAATCGCATGAAGCTCGAGCTTGGCGAGAAGAACGCCACCATCTTTTCGCTTGAAGCGCGCGACAAGGCGATGAGGGAACAGCTGCGCGCCACCGAAGAGGAATTCACCGCCAAGACCGAAGCGCTGCGCACCGCAGAGCAGGCGCTAAAGGACAAGCAAAACGAGCTCGGCAAACTCAATGCCGAATTGTCCGACCGGTCGATGATGGCGGAGAACCGCCAGGTCGAACTGATCGCGGTGCGCGCCCAGATCGACGAGCTCAAGAACCGCGTCGCTGATGCCGAAAAGGAATTTTCCACGACCCAGATGCGGCTGCAGCAGGAGCGCGGCGAATCCGAGAAGGCGACACGTGAGGTTGGCGAGGCGCGCAGCCGCGTCGAAAACCTGAGCCAGCGCGTCACCGATCTCGATCGCCAGCTGATCCTGCAGGTCAAGGAAGCCGAAATGCTCGCCAACCGGGTCAACGACCTGGAAGGTCGGCTTGCCACCCAAGGCAAACTGCTGGCCGAGCGCGACTATGAGAACAGGCAGCTGCGCCAGGCCTATGAGGCCGCCGAACGCACGGCAGGCGAGTTGCGCAATGAAATCGCCGTACTGGGCGGCAGCGGCAAATCGCCGGCGCTCGAAAAACTGCGGACCGAAAAGGCGGCGGTCGAGGAACAGCTCCGCATCGCGCGTGACGAACGGAGCAAGCTGCAGCGCGACATCAACGCCATCCAGCAGCAGGCCGAAAGCTCATGGGCGACCGAGCGCATGGAAAATGCGCTGTTGCGCGAACGTATCAACGATATCGCCGCCGAAGTCGCAAAACTCGCCATGCAGCTCGAGGGGCCGAATTCGCCGATCGAGGCCATGCTGGCAGCGGAACCGGCGATCCCGTCAATGGCGGCACGACCGGCCAATGGCAGCACAGCGAGTGGCGCGGCGGCCAGCGGCGGTGACGGCGAAGGCGGCGGGACGCTGGCCGAGCGTATCCGGGCACTGCAATCCCACGCCTCCCGCGCCCACCAGCAGCAACCGACCTGATGGTTCGGCGTGGTTTCGCGCTGACAGCTTGACACCCATGGCCTGCCCTTCGTAAATCGCCGTGAGTGACCTGTACTTTCCGATCAAGCGACCGCTTGCCGGCCTTTGATCGTGCACGAGAATCCCGGACGCATAGCTCAGCGGGAGAGCGTTCCCTTCACACGGGAGAGGTCCAAGGTTCGATCCCTTGTGCGTCCACCAGAAAAGCCTTGATTTATTAGGCTTTTCGACAGGCCCCCAAAATCTAATCGGCAGTATCGCGCAGAACACAATGCAAACATGCACGTCAGACCCGTGGAAAATCCGGGGAATTTGATCGCGATCTGTTCCTGGGGATTGGACGCAATTAGCGGCGCTGATTTAGATTTTGCGACATGCGGTCCGGTGACGTAGTTATTCGCGAATTAACTCGCATTTGAGATCCCTGGAGGCGCATACTGAGAGAATCACCGCTCCGCCTCCTAGGCATTACCGGTGACAGAGAGTGTTGCGCTCCCGCCTATTCGAGGGAAGCATCATGCCCCAGTCTCGACGCCTCTCGTCCGTCATTCCATTCGTTGCAATTGAGCGCCCCGCTTGTCCGAAGTGCAGGGCCCGGATGATGCTCGCCAGTATCATGCCAGCCCACGCGGGGGTCGACTTGCAGACGTTTGAATGCGCTATCTGCCATCACGAACTTAAGACCCTTGTCGCGTATCAAGACCCCATGAAGTCCAGGGGCCTTGGACGCTGGCTTCAAGGCGATTTGCACCCACCGAGGTAAAACCCGCCGCCTTGAACCGGCGCCCGCTTCAATGGTTCGTGGTTTTGTTCTCTTCGGTGATGACTTCACTGATGTCAGGCTCGTCGCCGCCGTTGCATCTGTATGGCATCCCAGCCCCGCACTGGCAGCCAAGCTCTACATCCCAAGCGCGATCGGGATGGTTTTCACAAACCCACCCAACGCCAAAACAAATGGGACAGTTTTTGTCCATGCCGCCCTCGATTAGACCCGAATTCGGCAACTAGTAAAATTTCAAATTGAGCCACTTGCAACGAGGCCTATCCACGCCAATTAAGCATTGCGGCGGGAATCCTGCCAAGGTGTGCGCATTAGAGCACACCCGCCGCCCAGCGACCCCGCCCTTTGCAGCCAGCAAGCCGGGGTCGTTTGGTGCGAGATCGACCCTCCAAACGCACAACGCCACCGAGCGGAATATGATCGCTCGGCGACGTTGCCCTTACGTGCTGGGCCCTCAAATCCCCAGCACCACTCCGTCGGCGGGAATTGTCCACAGGTTCGATGGTCACTCAAAAATGATTGGCTTTGCTAGTTCCTTTAGTTTGGAACTTGGGGTGGACGTCTGTCCCGTTGCACAGCCCTCACGCTCGGCGCGAAGGCCCTCAAATCCCCAGTCGTGCCGAGCGAGGGCTTGCCGCTCAAGAAAAAACCCGCCGGGCGTGAACCGGCGGGCTTTGACTGTGCGCGATAATCAAACGGCCAGATTTCCGAGCGCCTCCGCGAAGGTCGCAACCAGCGTTGTGCCCTCCTCCTCGAATATCCAGCCCTCACCGCTGTCGCTGATCTCACCAAGATACGCTGCCCATGCCCGCAAGCCGACTAGCGTTTGCGGTGCCGTCGCAATCAGTTCGTTGAATGCGGACATTGCCGCATGGCAAGGCTCTTGCGCGACCCGATGCGCGAGCGGGTCGCCGATCAATTCCAGCCGCGTCTGCTCTGCAAGGGCGGCAAGGTGTCCCGTGTGTGCCTTGCGGTGAGTTTCGATCAAGCCATATACCGGATCGGTGCCGGCCATGGCTGATGCTGAGATCGTCGCCGCAACGCTGCCGGCAACGATCTGGCCTAGGATGGCTCGTCTGCTCTGCGATCATCCCATCCTCCCGGTTTGCCAGTCCTGCGGGCCGAGTGCCACCGCAAGATTTTCGATCAGGAAATAGTGCCAAGACCGTCGCTTGGTTCCGTCATCCGAAAGGAGGTCGCGCGGCCATCCCTCGCCGTCAGTGTCCGCAAGCAGGGCATATTGAAGCAGCGCGACGACGCCAGCCCGCTCCGAGGCCATCCGCCGGCTGGTCGAGCTGGGGCTGAAGGCGAAGCCCAAGAGCTGATTTGCCAAGCCTCTCGGGGCGGCTTTTCGCGCGAATGAATAACGGGGAAATCGATCAGGTCTTTCCCGCGCCCCGCCTTTCTAGCCTATCGTGACTTCACTCGATGATTCCCATCTAGGGAGCGCGTGCGATGGGAAATAGCGCGCCTGCAAGCTCGTTGATCCGTGAGCAGCTGAAGGGGAAGATATTCACTTCGGCCGAATGCCTGGAAATCGCCGACCGCAAAATGGGAGAGGCCGTAAGCGACCGGAGGCATGGCAAAGAGCTTAGTGCGACGGCTCAAGCGTGGCTGGTTCTCGCCGAGAGGATTGCACAGGCCGAGGCGATTGAAGCGCTGGGGGCGAAGGGGAAATAACGAGAGGGGGCAATGGCCAAATGCTCCACTTGCTGCTCGATTGGGAATACCAGCACTGGATGATGATGGCCGGAGCCATCCTTGTGGCGTTCGGGTTTATCGGTCTTGCATTTCATCGAAACAGGAACGGGCCGGGCAACGAGTCGGGCCGGGCACGGGAATCCACCACCCCAACCGAACGGCTAAAGGCTATGCGGGAATTCGCATCCGCATCGGCTGCCGGCCAGCTGAAGGCGAAGGGGAAATAGCCCTACATGGTCGAAAGCCGCAGCAGCCGGTGGACACCACAGGAGGATGCCCTCCTTCGAAGGATGGCAGAGGCGAGCGTCCGCCCCGAAATCATCGCCATAAAACTGAATCGGACTGTTCACGCGGTTAAGGCGCGCGCCTACATGATCGGGCTTCCGCTGAAATGGTTTAAGCTGAAGGCGAAGGGGAAATGAAGGAGCTGGAGCCCGCCAAGACGCAATGGCTTTGGTTCGGGGCGGCGCTGCTCGCCTTCACGATCATTGCGCTGGTCACAAGCTTGCCGCGATAGTCCCACTCAATGCCCGAAGAGACCACCTACATCCGCGAGAAGTCACCAGGGAGAGCTCGACCGCCCGGAGCGCAGTAAGGGAATATTTCAAGCGATACCCTAAGGAGCAATTCCTGACCGACCTCGAGACCTGGCGCTACCTCCCGTCGCAAACCATCGAATTCGTCATGAAACGGCTGCGCGAGCAGGTCGAAGCCGGTGGCTGATCGCGGTTGGAAACGACGGTTCGACGAACCGGTCCCGTTGCCGCGCGGCCGTCAGCTCGTCACCCTCGAGGATGCCGGCAACTACATCACCAAGCTTCCGAAAGCCGAGCATGAGGCCGCTGAATGGCAGGCGGCCATGGAAGCCCTGATCCTGGTCGCAACATCGGGCGGCCCGACGATGTTTGCCCGCATTGGCGTCATGCGGGCGTTGAACCGAAACGTTGAGCGGGTATTCAATCCTGACAGGAAGGACCATCATTTGGGGCCGCCGGAAGCTGAAGAGAGACGAATGAAAAGCTAAAGTTTTAGTTAACGTTTGACTGATACCGTGCGCGGGGCTGACCAGATGGGGTCAGTATGCAAACAGTCGAAACAACCAGTTCTGTTGAAGCCCGACGCTGTCGCCGCGCCCAATATAACGGACGGACAGCAGAGGTGAGTTTGAACGGGTCAAAAGTTTTAGGCATGGTCCGGTCCGTCCAGGAAGACCGATCCAGCATCCCACAACGATGGATTGTCACGATAGTGCCAACGGTGGAGAAGCCCCCTCTCGTTGGCTGGCGGTATAGGCGGCGCTCCTAGATCGCTTCCGGTCCGCAAGAAAAACCCACCGGCGTGAACCGGCGGGCTTGGACTGCGGCCTGACCTATTCCGGCTGCGACGAGGGCTAGGCACCAACGACATCGAACGCTTGGAAGCCGATCTCAGTGATTTGGTCCTCTAGGGGCGGAAGTAAAGAATGGCAAAGGCAAAGAAACAAACCAGCCGCCGGCAGAAGGAGGACCGCGCGCGGCTCGCGGACCGAATACCCATCGTGCAAGTCACCGCGCCCGATGGTAATAAGTCACTTTGGGTGGCGGCGGTGGCGCGGGACAACGCCGCGGCGGCTGTAGCCGAGGTAATTCCAGCGAACCATATTGCCACGCTCTCAAGGCACCGGCTAACGCTTAAGCGGAGGTTAGATGGCCTTCGGCCCGGCGAAGTCCGGAGGATTAAGCTATGACCCATCACATAGCCGCGCCAAGGTTCGGTCGGCGGTCCTGATCAAGGGTGATCTTCGGCGAACAGTGCGGAGCTTCTGACCGGGTCAGAAGAGTTCAACGAAGCAGCTAGAGATTTTCAATACGTCTTGAAAATTCAAATGCACGGGCAACCGTTGCGTAGGTGGTAGTCCTTAAGAGAGCGTCACTGATAGGCTGCCGTGCTAGACTTACCCCTCTATAGTCCTTCGCCGTTGATCGTAGAAGAGCCACCGCTGTTGATCTGCGGTAGGCTTTGCGGCCCGCCTTTTCGGTGGCCGCCATGGAAATTCACGCCGACGATTACCTATGGGGGATGGCTTTCCACGAAGCAGGCCATGCAGTGGTCGCGTGGTCGTTGAACCTGCGCGTGGAAAGTATCTACATCCGCGAGATCGGTGCGGGTAATAGTGCGACAAAAACCGACCCGCCCGACCGTCTACCCTTGATGGATCAACTTGCGACGCTCGCCGCTGGCCTAGAAGCCGGACAGTCATTCAACTGGCCTTTGCCTGAACATGCGGGCGATCGTGATCGCCTGATGGCGATAAACCTAGTCCTAGAGCGTCACGAGGGCCTCGCATCGGACGAAATCCAATCGCATCTTGCAGCAGGTCACGCTCGCGCCCGTGAGTTGTTGTTAGAGCATAGGGAGAGGGTCATCCGAGTAGCCGAGCATCTCCGCGATGTTCGCCAAGTTGACGCCGTCGAATTCTTGGGTTTGATGAGCGCGTAACGCCACCGCTGCTGATCTGTGATAGGCCACATTTCGGTTGAACAGCACCCCGCCGACCTCATCCATGCCCACGCCGCCGCGACCTTGATGGCGACCAGCGCGAGGAAGATCGCCGTCTCGGCTGGCGATGGCGTCCACATCGGCGACAGTCACCTAGATCAATTCCCGCATACTGACGCGGGCGGCAGCTTCGTCGGCGAACGATTGATAGAACGCCGAGTCTAGCGATGTCCGCTCATCGGGGCAAAGCGGACCTCGCAGAATCCATGATTGGCGCAGAGGTGCTTTGGAGGCGGCGCACACTGCATAGAACAAGCCGCCCGGGCGATCGCCGGACGGCTCATTCCGCAACTGCCGGCACGGCGCCGGTTCCATCGCACATTGCTTATTTCGGCGGGGCCGTCGTCCTGGGGCAGAGCGGCGGTCCCTTATCGCGCGGTACGCATGGCCGGGTTTGATGGGGCGTCGGCCAAAATCCGCACGACTATCGATACGCTAGAACTTAAAATGCGGCTGGCAATTGCAATTTCGAATTAACCCCTTAAGGGCATGGCGCTATCGGAGCCTTTCAGCGTCGGCCCTGAGCAGGGCGAAGTTCACCGAAACGGCGGATTATTGATAGTTCGTCAACCTCGGTGTTTACCAAGCATCGTTTTCGAGCAGGCGGTGATGGGCGCGGCCCTCGACGCCTATCACTACAGCTATCCGCCGGTGCTGCTGCTGCTCACCACGCCGCTGGCGCTCATGGCCCACGTGCCGGCGCTGCTCGCGTGGCTGGCGGCGGGTTGGTACGCTTTCTATCGCGCACTGCGTCTGGCGATGCCGGGCCAAGGCGCGCGCGCCGGGCGGTTTTCATCAACGCGGTCGGCGGACAGAACAGCACCTGGACGGCGGCGCTGTTCGGCTCGGCTTGAGCCCGCTCGAGCGACGGCCGCTGCTCGCCAGCGGATTGCTCGGACTGCTGATCTACAAGCCGCAGCTCGGGCTGCTGATCCCGGTTGCGTTGCTTGCGGGGCGGCATTGGCGCGCCTCCGAGGGTGTCGCGGTCTTCTTAGGTGACCGCGATGTCGCTTATTGGCACTTTGCGGACATGGCGTGACGTCCGACTTGAGTCCGTTAACCGCCTCAAAGCAGACATGATCAACGCTGAGAAATTTCAAAAATGGTTTGGACTGCCGCAAGGCGGACCTTGCGGCATTAGCAGCGGCGACGCTTCTCGCCTTTAGGGCCTCGGGGCATTCTCTTCCTCGACCTTGCTAATAGAATAACGATAGCAACTATGTGCACTCGCCGACTATCTCATCTTTCTTCGCCGCCGCGAAAAGAGTATGAACGATCCTGATTGAGGCGACGCTTCTATCAAAGCCATGCGCCGCTTCTCTGAGCCGATGAGGTCGCCTTCCGACAGTCCCCTTACGGGACGCCAAACTTCATGTTTGAACTCGTCGTGGATTGGTTCATCGCCAAATTCTGGAATCCACGTACTTTTGCCGTCGTCAAAAAGATACTCGAATCTATCACCCAGCGCTTTTAAGACTCGGACCCGAACCTGCTGCATACCTTTTGAAGTTGCCGGCCGGAATGGCCGCACGGTTGGCCTCAACTCGGCTCGCTTGCGATCGTCGATGCTCCAATCGGCGTCTAGTTCTAGGCCACCTCGGCCCACCTCAATGCCTTCTGTCTTGCATAGAAGTGCGACTGATGCGCTCGATAGTGCGGACAGAGCTTGGGAGGGCCCAGCAGGCAACGTATTGAACACATGGATATGAACTTCGGTATCTAACGAACGTATTTCCCTCAGTTCTTCTTCAATTTCGAAATAGATAATGTCACTAGGCTTTGGGAGAGGCCCGTTCGAGATGGCGGCAAGAATGACGATTGTCGGCCTCGCCTCAGAGTCTTTTGGAACGTCGCTGGCTTCAATCCGAAGGCCCTCAAAGTACTCTCTCGTCCACCAGGCATATGCCTCCTTCAAAGTGGGATCATACGGGACTGCCTGTGAGAAGCTTTCTGCGATATGCTGACGAATGTCGGCAAACGCGGCATCGGAAGAAGCTCCCTCTAGCAACACGCCCGCCTCACCGTTCAATCCCCGGAGCGCGAAGCCGGTCATGTTGTGAGATCCGACTAGAGCTGTCGCCGAGCCGTTAGGCATCTCGAAGAAGTAGATCTTGCTGTGCAACATTGGATGATAACGGTGGAAGAGACTTTTATTGACACTCCTCGACCGGTTGTGACCAAGGTGAATGCGCACTCGATTCGAAGGCACGCCTGAAGCGAGTAACGAATCAACGGCCTCGAAAGCGCGATACGTGCCTGCCCCGATGACAAGCTGTGACAATTTCGTAGCATGCGCAGGCAAAGCAAAGCCAGCCGCCTCGATACCGTCCGGAGTCACGAATCCAGCTACAATGGAAGCGGTGCGGCATCTTTCGAAGCGATCCCGCAACAATGAGGCGACCTCAGATTGAGGACGGGAAAAAAGGACCGTCGGCGTCAAAGGCAATCTACTCCTGGTGCAGGGTACAGCCCCGTTTCCAGCCACGGGACTGGACGAGCCTCTGCCAACGTGCTTCGGCTCACGGAACTGGTGTTGTTGGGCGATCGTAAGTAGCGGAAAAGATAGTATCGGTCAGCCACCGCTTGAATTCGGGGTTATCGCTGAACTGCTTGAACAGCTCGGTATCATCCTTCATCAATCCGACGATCACGCCTGCCAGTGCCTTGTCGTGCTCGATGCGAGCGTTTTGCTTGTCCGAATTCTGCTTGGCATTCTGGTAAGCTTTGTTGGCTGCAACTTTGTTCGGAATCTCTGAACCGATCAGTTGCTTGATGCGATCGGTATCTGCCCAGGTAATATTACCGAACAGATCGTTGAAGCCGCGGATGATGTTCGAGAGGCGATCAAGTTCTGGCTCCGCCTTATGCCCACCGCCATCGGTCGGGACCGGATCGATTTCCGCGTCTTGATCGGTCAACTGGACGCGCTGGGCTGCCTGCTTTTCGACCCGGTAGCTGTCCATATCGATGGCTTCGAGAATGCCCTTGGACAGGTCATCTTCGCGTGGGGCCGGCAGCTTGGGCACCAGGAAATTCAGGAAAATTGATAGCTTCTCCCACTCCGCATTCGTGAAAGGCAGAATGGACGAGATGAATGCGTATGTCCGGGTGAATGCCTTGGCTTTGCCCTTGAAATCGACCTGGCCATCCTCATCAAGAGCGGTCTTGTATGTGGCAACACATGCATCGAGTATTGGATCAAGGCGATCCCGATCCGATCCCGATAGGTACAGGCCGACAAACTGCTCAATCTGGGTGGGCTCGTAGACCTGATAACCGTCCAGGGTCGCCTTTAGATCGTGCAGCCGGTTCGGGTCGGTTTCGTCGCTGAGAATTGTCGTGCGATAGAACGTGTCAAACGACGAACGAATGGTCTCTGTGTCGTTCATGAAGTCCAGAACGAACACGTCGTGCTTCTGTGGATGCGCCCGATTCAGCCGTGACAATGTCTGGACGGCCTTGACGCCCGACAGGGTCTTGTCGACGTACATTGAGTGTAGCAGGGGCTGGTCATAGCCGGTCTGGAACTTGTCGGCGCAGATCAGGAAGCGATACGGATCCTTCTCGATCTGGTCGGCGATATCCTTGGACGGGAAGCCGTTGAGGCTGGCTTCCGTCACCTTGGCACCACGAAACTCGAATTCACCCGAGAAGGCGACGATCGCCTTATAGGGGCTTTTGCGCTCGATCAGATAGGCACTCACTGCCTGATAGTATTGGATCGCACGCTCGATGCCGGAGGTGACGACCATCGCACGGGCTTGTCCGCCGATTTTGTTCAGCGCCATCACCTGCTCGTGGAAATGATCGACTATGATCTCAGCCTTGAGGCGGATCGCATGGTCGTTGCTTTCGACGTAACGGCGGAGCTTCTTGGTGGCACGCTTCGTGTCGAATTCCGGGTCGGCCTCTACAGTCTTGACCAAGCGGTAATAACTGTTGACGGGCGTATAGTAGCTCAGCACATCGAGGATGAAACCCTCCTGGATCGCCTGCTTCATTGTGTAGCTGTGGAATGGCCGATGCTTGACTGCTTCACCTTCGGGGAACGGCTCGCCGAATATCTCAAGCGTCCTGTTCTTGGGCGTGGCAGTAAAGGCAAAATAACTCGCATTCGGGAGCATCTTCCGCTGCTCCATAATCGCGTTGATCTTGTCCTCGACGTCCTCCTCGTCGTCTTCAGATCCTTTCAAAGCCGCGTTCAACGCGGCTGCGGCCTTGCCACCTTGGCCCGAATGAGCCTCATCGATAATGATCGCAAAGCGGCGATCTCTGTGCTGCGCACCAATATCGTCGAGAATGAACGGGAACTTCTGGACGGTGGTGATGATGATCTTTTTGCCATCGGCAATGAAGCGACGAAGATCACCGGAATGTTCGGCATGACCGACGGTCGCGCCAACTTGCGCAAATTGCTTGATGGTGTCCTTGATCTGTTGATCGAGGATCCGTCGATCCGTGACCACGATCACCGAATCGAAGACTTGGCTCGTATCAATGGCAAGCCGCACCAGCTGGTGCGCCAGCCACGCGATGGAGTTCGATTTACCGGAACCAGCCGAGTGCTGGATCAGCACACGCCGTCCCGCGCCGTTTGCCTTGGCGTCGGCAAGAAGCTTGCGCACCACATCGAGCTGATGAAAGCGCGGGAAGAGTTGGTCGCGCTTTACCTTGCCGGTCTTTGAGTCCTTGCGTTCAACGATCTGGGCGTAGTTCTCGATGATATCCGTCAGGCCCTGCGGCGTGAGGATGTCCTTCCAAAGAAAGTCGGTCTTGAGCCCGGCCGGGTTCGGAGGATTGCCGGCCCCGTCGTTCCAGCCCTTATTAAACGGCAGGAACCATGAGGCTTTACCCTTCAGTTGGGTGCAAAACATCACCTGTGCATCATCAACCGCGAAATGCACGATGCAGCGACCGAATTCAAACAGCTTCTCGCGCGGGTCGCGGTCACGCTTGTATTGTTCGATGGCGTCTTCAACTGTCTGCTTCGTCAGGCTGTTCTTGAGTTCAAATGTCGCAATCGGCAGCCCGTTGATAAACAATCCCAGGTCTAGTGAGTTGGCAGTGTCGTTACGGCTATAGCGAAGCTGGCGTGTGACCGAAAATCGGTTCAATACGAAAAGCTGGGCGGCTTTGGGGTTGCCCGGCGACGGGGTGCCGTAGAACAGGTCAACGTCGTGCTGACCATGTTTGACGCCCTTGCGCAGAACGTCGATGACGCCGCGCTTGCCAATCTCACCTTGCAGCCGGGCGAGGAACTTTTGCCGAACGGGACTATCGTTGTCGAGATCGAGCGCTGCCAGCAGCGGCGGCTGCGTCGCAGCAACGAAGGCACGCAGTTGGACAAGATCGACCGTCCACGCGCGGTCATAGGACTGGGGATCACCTAGCAACCAATTGTGCAGGCCGATGAAGGGCTCGGGCTCATCCGAGAAGCCGCCTCCAGCCGGCGCCTTGCGGCCCGTCATGTCGGCGACGATAAGAGCCTCCAGGCCCTTCTCCGAGGTGTCTGTCTTCATGCCGCCGTTAGCCACCCCTTAGCGCGGAGAGTTTCATAGGCGATGCCGATCTGGCGCGGCGAGAAGCGCTTCTTGCGATCGTTCCAGGCATAGACCTTCGCGGCAACATCCTCCGCACTCGTCGCATTCTCGTGCTTCACAACCCAATGGACGGTTGCAAGCAACTCCAACCCGAAAGGCGTCTCGAAACCTTCGACGAGCTTGCCGACCCGATCGAACCGACCCACCGTTTCCTGCTTTTCTTTGAGGAACGCCTCCGCATCCTTCACCGCGCCGGGAACAAGTTCGATCTGCTTGTCTGGCGCATCCCCACCGTCTGCGTAACCTGAAACGAGATGCCCTTCGACCGCGTGAAGCACGTGTCGGAGGTTCTCCGCATAGGGCCCATAGGGGGCTTTGGAATATTGCAGCCGCAGCGGTTCACCCGACTCCTGCATGAAATACATCAGTTTGTGGACTTCCAGCAGTGTTACGAAGGGGTCCATCAATCCGCCGAGATAGCGGTGCATTAGGGCAACTAGCGCGGCCCGCCCAGCAGTCATTGTCGGAACCTCGCGGGATTTGGTCGCCGGCGGCGCGCTGTTTGGCTCGAAAACAATCACGTCGAGATTCTCGATACTGCGCAGCGCCGTTTCGATACGCGGGCGAACGTCGGCCCAGTTCAACCCACCTAGACCGCTGCCAAGCGGCGGAATGGCGATGGAGCGAATGCCACGGTGGCGAATCTCTTCAACAAGCGCCTTTAATCCGGAATCGATGTCCTCCAACCGGCTCTTGCCTCGCCAGTGGCGCTTCGTTGGAAAGTTGATGATGAACTTCGGGTTGGTAAGCGTGCCGGTCTCGAACACGAACATCTTGCCCGGCTGCACTTCTTCGCGCTTGCACGCGGCTTCGTAGGCTTTGAAGTTCTCCGGAAAGTCGTTCTTGAATTGAAGAGCTATACCACGGCCCATGATGCCGACACAGTTGACAGTGTTGACAAGCGCTTCCGCGTCAGCCTTCAAGATATCGCCGGTCCTGAATTCAATCATTGCGGTCCCTCAATAGTACCAGTCTCGTCTTATTTCGATCTGCGGACGGTGCGCTGCACCTTGGATTCCGTTCGCCACGAGTGACACGATGCCTTGCGAGTGAACTCCGATGCGCTCCACTAGATGCCAAGGGAACGAACGCTCGATCAGGAATTCGGCCTGCTTGCCTTCCTTGACGGATCGCGAAACCCCGTTGCCGGACCATTGCCGGGACTGAACAGCGTCCCAATTGATATCGCTCAGGTTTGCGACATCTGAACGGTCTTCGAAGTAATATGCGCCCGCATTCGATAAGGTAAACGCCCAGCGCTGAGCATTCTGCTGAGCCCATGCAATTGTCGCATGAAGATCAGCTTCGAGATGAACGATCGGCTCTTGCCCGCCTTTGTAAGCAAGCTCCTCATTTCGTCTATAGATCAAGTAAAGCATAACCGATCTTGGACAAAAATAGAACGGCGTACAATGCCCGACCCGCAGATCGGGATAGCAACTTAGGCTCAGCTCGTTCAGGCGACGGGCTTTGATGTTGCTCATGCCGATCGTCGTTCCGGCGCCCTGCCGCTGAACCATCACCGCGTCAGACCACAGGGAACAGCGACGAGCCGTTGTGGACCTCGGCGATGCGCGATCCCAACGGCGTGTTGTGCTTCATCTTCGACAGCATGTTCGCCAGGAACAGCATCTGTCCGTCACTGGAACGTGTAACCAGGCTGTATTCGGGATCGCCGGCGTGCTCGATCATGAAGCGCGGATCGCGCATACCGCCCTTGCCGCCCATGCGCTCCTGATCGCTCTTCCAGCTTTTGCCGTAGGGCGGGTTCGACAACATGAAGTCGAATTCTTTGGATGGGAAGGCGTCGTTCGCCAGCGTCGACCATTCCGGCCCGCCGACGATGTTGTCGGCCTCTTCGCCTTCGCCCTTGAGTAGCAGATCGGCCTTGGCGATGGCGTAGGTCTCACCGTTGATTTCCTGCCCGAAGAGGTGGGTGGAGACCTGCTTGCCGTGCTGGCTGGCGAGTGCCTTCAGCGTCTCCTCGCCGACGGTCAGCATGCCGCCGGTGCCGCACGCTCCGTCATAAAGGAGGTAAGTGCCGGATTGGATCTGATCGGCGATCGGCACGAAGATCAGCTTGGCCATGAGCTTCACGGCATCGCGCGGCGTCCAGTGCTCGCCCGCTTCCTCGTTGTTGGCTTCGTTGAAGCGGCGAACCAGCTCCTCGAAGATCGTGCCCATCGCGTGGTTGTCGAGGCCAGGGTGCTTCATCGAGCCGTCGCCATTTGCCACCGGCTTCGGGCCAAGGTTGATCGAACTATCAAGGAACTTCTCGATCAGCGTACCCAGCACGTCAGCCTTCGACAGCTTCGGCACCTGGTTGCGGAATTCGAAGTTGTCGAGGATCACTTGCACGTTCGGCGAAAAGCCATCGAGGAAGGCTTCGAAATCGGCCTTCAGCTGGGCCTGCGATGCACGGTTTCGAAGATCGCGCAGATTGAAGCGCGACGTGTTGTAGAAGGCCTGTCCTGCCGCCTGGCGGAGCGCCGCATCCTGATTGGTGATGCCCGCCTTGTCGAGATTATCCTTCATCGACAGGACGGCGGCTTTGGTGGGTTCCAGCACCGCATCGAGACGACGCAGCACGATCATTGGCAGGATGACATCCCGATACTTCCCGCGCACATAAAGATCACGCAGGGCGTCATCGGCGATCCCCCAAATGAAGTTCGCAATCCAGTTCAGATCACCGTTACTCATGTATTGACCGCCCCCCGGACTTCCTAGGCCGCTTTACGCGAACACTTACCGTCGCCGCGGCCTCGTTCGCGATTTCGCGAAGCTTCTGATACTCTTCGATGGCCAGCACGACGACGACCGGCCGCCCGTGTTTCTCAACGGTTACGGGCTCCGCACGGGCCAAATCGATGAGGCGTCCAAAGCCGTATTTGGCGTCTTTGGCCGATATGCTCTGCATGCTGTAGCCCTGCCCGAATCATCGCGACTTTTGGCCATTTTGGCCCCTTTATCAAGTTCGGTTCTGGGAAACAGCTCACTGATTGGATGCACTGATGAGCTTGATGCCAGTGAGCCTGACGGCCCTAGCGCCAGCCTTAGACTTCGTTCCGCAAGGTGCAGGCGCCGATCCCCGGGCATTCCAGCGGCCTAGCAGTCAAAACTCTCTCGTTGATTGATTGTTAGCTCAGGCGGCTGATCGTTGAGTGACTGACGTTATAGGACCGAGCGATGTCCGTAAGCACCTCGCCCGCCTCCCGACGTGCAATCGCTTCCCTCTTCTGATGGCTGGTCAGCTTCGGCTTCCGACCAAGGATTACCCCCCTCGCCTTCGCACGCTCGCGCCCCTCGCCGGTCCGCGTCCGGATTAGTTCGCGCTCGAACTCGGCGAGACCGCCCAAAACGGTCAGCATCAATCGGCCATGCGCCGTCGTGGTGTCAGCCCAAGCATCTCTCAGGGATTTGAACCCAGCCCTCTTTTCCGCGATCGTCCCCAGCAGATTGAGGAGATCGCGCGTGGACCTCGCCAATCGATCGAGCCGGGTGACGACCAACACGTCCCCCTTTGCGAGGATCCCCATCAGACGCATCAACTGCTTGCGGTCCGACCGAGCGCCGCTGATTTTCTCCTGAAATATCTTCTCGCATTTTGCTTCTCTTAGCTCAGCTAACTGGGCGGATAGAGATTGACCTTCGGTGCTTACCCGCGCGTATCCGTAAACCGCCATATCGCTCTCCATTTCGCACATATAATATGCACAACGTAAGGCCGCATTTCATATGGGTCAAGCACTCTGTGTATAAATCTTGATTTTTGCACAATTCCCCGTAGCGATCTAATCGCAAGTCGGATCGAGCAATGTCAACGCCCGCTCTTCTTGGATTTCCTGAGGCAAAAACTATAGTAAACTGCATGAGAACGAACGCGAACGTTGAACTCGACGCCGGCACCAAGACATTTGCCTCTGGCCTCCTGCCGGATTTGATAGCCGCGCTGCGCCGCAGCCGTAAGGGCGACCTCGTGGCTGTGATCAGCAGCGATCCAGGCATCGGCCCCGAGCTCGAGGCATGGTGTCGCTTCACCCGCAACAGTCTGGTCGACACAGCAGTCGACGAAGGCCGCACGCGTTGGGTGCTCCGGTGTGGGGAGGCTCCTGCGAATGTCGGAGACGATCGGCCTGTCGGCTCTCGACTATGGCTTTACACCAACTTCGACTGCAACCT
>WNFR01001445.1_pt1 | contig 24800 bp, 27 predicted proteins | sample 5400221 | NCBI WGS metagenome assembly WNFR01 (sample SAMN13153357, study PRJNA577476) | soil metagenome | isolation source: 40 cm soil under Madrone tree | place: USA:California | collected 2016-06-14 | reverse complement strand
GCTTGGATGGCTGATCGCTTCCGAAGAGATCTTCCAAACGGTGGTGGTGGCGAAGCAGGCGGCGGATCTTCATACCAGCACTATCGAGCAGCGCGCAGCGGCCCGGTTGCTTGAGAGCTTTGACTACGATGGACACGTCGGTCATCTCTGCGAGGTCTACGGCGAACGGCGCCAGGCGATGCTTTCTGCGATGGAACGCTACTTCCCAGCCGAAGCCAGATGGACCCGGCCCGAGGGCGGGTTGTTTCTCTGGGTCGAGCTGCCCGAACGACTGAGCGCGGAGGAGCTGTTCGAAGATGCTATCGCCGAGCGCGTCGCCTTCGTGCCCGGAACATCATTCTTCGCTTGCGAAAGAAAGCTCAACTTCATGAGGCTCAACTTCTCGAATCAGAAACCAGAAATGATCGAAGAGGGGATCAGACGAATTGCACGCGTTCTAAAACGGAGATTAACATGACCAACAGCAAACGATTTGTGATCGCGGATGTTTTCACCGAGGAGCGGTTTGGTGGCAACCAGTTGGCGGTCTTCACCGACGGCTCCGGGCTCGACAGCGCAACTATGCAAGACATCGCGCGCGAGATGAACTACTCCGAGACGACATTTCTGCTTCCTCCCGAGCACGGGGGCGATTATCGCGTGAGGATCTTCACACCCGCGCACGAGCTTCCATTCGCCGGACATCCGCTGGTCGGCTCTGCTTATGTGATAGTCGCCGAGCGAATGAAACAATGGAGCGAGCCGCTGACTTCAGTCACGCTCGAAGCTGGCGTTGGCCCGATCCACATCGAGGTACGAAACGAAGGAGGCCGGCTTGGTCGCTCGACGATGACGCAGCCGTTGCCCGTCGTTCGCGGCTCGTATCCTGAGGTGGCCGGATTGGCGAAGGCGCTGTCGCTTGAGGCGTCTCGGATCGAACAAACGAGGCTGCCGGTGGAAACGATCTTCAACGGCATCGCGGTTATGATCGTGCCGGTCGAGAGCCGCGCGGCCATCGAAAACATAAAGATTGACGCTGGCGCGCTCGAACGCATCAGCAATGAGGTAGGCGCGTCGACGGTGATGGCCTTCACGCGTGACACCGTTCTGCCCACAAGCACTGTCCATTGCCGCGTCTTTGCGCCGGCGGCCGGAGTGAGCGAAGACGCTGCTACTGGATCGGCAAATGGACCGCTGGGCTTTTACCTTGTGCGCCACAAGCTCGTCGAAGCCCAGGCGACGACGAAGATCGTGAGCGAACAGGGCTATGAGATGAAACGGCCTAGCCTGTTGTACATAGACGTCGACATGGATTCCGCAACGAGCGAAGTCAATGCCGTTCGCGTGGGCGGCGGCGTTGTGATTGCTGGCCGCGGCGAGATATTTGTTGAGTGAAACAATATAGGTCATATAGGTCACATAGGTCCTATATCCAGGAGCAACAATGAACGAGAACTTGATTCGATTGAAGACCGGATTAGCGGAGATGCTAAAGGGCGGAGTGATCATGGATGTCACCAACTCCGAGCAGGCGCGCGTCTCCCAGGACGCGGGCGCAGTGGCGGTGATGGCGCTCGAACGCGTGCCCGCCGACATACGGGCGGAAGGCGGCGTCGCTCGAATGGCCCCACCCAGGAGAATTCGGGAGATCATGGCAGCGGTCACCATTCCGGTGATGGCCAAGGTGCGCATCGGCCACTTCGCGGAAGCCCAGGTGCTGGAAGCGCTCGGCGTCGACTTCATTGACGAGAGCGAGGTGCTTACGCCGGCAGACGAAGAGCATCACGTCGACAAGCATCAGTTCAAGGTTCCTTTTGTATGTGGCGCTCGTGATCTTGGCGAAGCGTTACGGCGTATCGGTGAAGGCGCGGCTCTTATTCGCACGAAGGGTGAGGCGGGCTCGGGCAACATCGTCGAAGCCGTGCGTCATCTTCGACGAATCACGCACGAGATCAAACGGCTGACGATACTCGGGCAAGAAGAATTGATGGCCGAAGCGAAGCGGCTCGGCGCTCCTTACGAACTCGTGCGATTGGTCGCGCGCGACGGCCGATTGCCGGTGCCCAATTTTGCCGCGGGTGGAATCGCTACGCCGGCCGATGCCGCGCTGTGCATGCAGTTGGGCGCGGAGTCGGTGTTCGTTGGTTCCGGTATCTTCAAATCGTCGGATCCGGCGGCTCGCGCGAGGGCTATAGTCAAAGCTGCAACGCACTTCAACGACCCCAGGACTGTGCTTGAAGCCAGCGAAGAACTGGGCGATGCTATGCGAGGACTGGACATCTCGAAGATGGCGGAGAGCGAGCTGCTTCAGACTCGCGGGTGGTGACTAAGGTGAGCGCCGACAGACTGTTGATCAGACCAGCGATCGAATCAGACCTTCACGCGGCCTTCAAGCTTATGGCACAGCTCGGCTATCCTGAGCTCACGATCGTGCGCTTCGCGGAAATCTACTCTTCTGTGCAGAAGCATCCCGCGATGACTCTGATTGTCGCCGAAGACGACGGCGAGGTAGTTGGGTTAGCGTCGATATCGCGCCGGCCTCAGCTTCGACTCGCGTCCGATTTGATCACGATTGATGAGCTTGTGGTAGCGGACAACGCTCGAGGCTTGGGCGTGGGCCGCGCCTTGTTGGAACACGTTAAAGAGATGGCTGGAAGCTCAGGAGCTCGCAGGCTCGAACTCGAAACCAATCGCGCGAGGGAGAGCTATCGGCGGCGCTTCTATATCAAAAACGGCTTCACGGAAGCCGATTCAGCGGTGATGCGGATCGAATACGACTTGCCTGACGATTATTAAGAATGTAATGGCGATCGGTGTGCTCGCAATTCAGGGTGATTTCGCCGCGCACGCTCGGGTGCTTCGACGCCTCGGCGTGGATGTCATTGAAGTTCGCCGCGCGAATGATCTCGATGCGTCAGCTGGGTTGATCGTTCCTGGGGGCGAGAGCACGACAATGCTGAAGTTCATCGAGGAAGAGAGTCTCGCCGAATCGATCGCCGACTTCGCTCGTCAAGGTAAGTCGATCTTTGGCACTTGCGCGGGAGCTATCCTGCTGGCGCGGGAGGTGTATAATCCGGCGCAGGCTTCGCTCGGGTTGATAGACATCGGTGTCGAGCGCAACGGATACGGGCGGCAAGTCGACAGCTTCATAGCCGAGGTCGAAACTGCTATTGAAGGCGGTCCGCTCGAGGCCGTGTTCATCCGCGCGCCGAGAATCAGAGGAGCCGGTCCGAATGTTGAAGTGGTTGCAAGCTTGAACGGTGAACCGGTGTTGGTGCGAGAGGGCAACATTCTCGCCGGTACGTTTCACCCTGAGCTTACTGAAGACACACGCGTGCATTCGCTGTTTGTCGAGATGGTGGTTCGGGCGGCGGGTGAAGCGCGCATGACCCTGGCCAGCTTCTAGTTCCTTGTTTCCGGGGCCACTGCTGCTGACGAAACATTCGAAACGGAGGATCTCGATGAAAGTATACAACTGGGACGAGATGCCTGAAGAGCACGTCCATGAACTGTTCAGCAGGCGCTTTATTTCAGGTGAGCAGATGACAATGGCGCGGATATTTCTCAAGAAGGGCTGTCTTGTTCCAACTCATAATCACGAGAGCGAGCAGTTGACGACGGTATTCACGGGCGCGCTCAAGTTTCTGATCGACGGAAATGAGATCGTGGTTCGAGGCGGCGAGACTTTGTTGATTCCGGCATTCGTGTACCACAGCGCGGAGGCCGTTGAAGACACCGATGAGATGGACGTCTTTTCACCGATCCGAGTTGATTGGATTGAAGGCACGGATGATTATCTGAGAAAGAAGGCGTAGGTGCGTATAGGGGCGTCCCATCGTGGGCGCTCTCCTCACACCGATGTGTGCATTAAACGAAGAAGGGGCACCCACAGAGGGACGCCCCTACTTACTTACTTACTAGTTCTACCGCCGATGGCGGTGAGAAGTATGGTGGGTTGAAGAGTGGCCCCGCGCTGAACCCCGCGCTGAACCCCGCGCTGAACCATGACGGCGGGACCGAACGGCGGGCTCCGTTCGATAACGACCAATCCTGGCGTGGCCGCCTCGCGACGCACGCACCGTCCTGGGAATCTTGACCGTTTGACCCTTACGCAACTCGCCGCGTGTCGATATGCGATTCAGCTTGGCGAGTTCCTTCACTGACACTCCAGATCGCCGCGCAACCGAAGCCAGCGTGTCGCCCCGCCTTACTTGATAAGAGGCAAGCTGAACACGGTAGTTGCCACGGTATCGCTCGGCGAGGTCCTCGGTAGGAACCGTGATCCTGCGCACTCGCTGCGCCTCCGGCAAGTCCGCGTAAGCGACCTCGAACTGCTTCTTCATTCCCTTCGGCAGCTTGATCGTGTAGCGCTCGCCCGCGGGCGATGTGCCGCGCCGCAACTCGGAATTCAGATCCTGAATCGTGTCATAAGGCGTACCGATCAAGTCGGCAACGACCTTCAGGTCGGTCTGCGCGGGAACCTCGAACGTGTCGTAGTTAAGTGGCAGGTCCGGTGTTACATCAAAGCCGTAGCGTTTCTGATTCTTGCTGATGATGATGATCGACAGAATGCACGGCACGTAGTTTCGGGTTTCTTGCGGTAGCAGTCCTCGCTTATAAAGTTCCCAGAAGTCAGCGTAACCACAACGGGCGACCGCGCCGTCCACTCGATTCTCGCCCGAGTTGTAAGCCGCCATCGCGAGCAGCCAATCGCCCGCGAAATGGTCGTGCAGCCAGCGCAGGTACCTGGCCGCTGCGCGGGTTGATTTCTCGGGCTGCGACCGGTCATCTATCCAGGTCGTCTGCTCCAGCCCGTAGCGTGTGCCGGTCGACGGAATGAACTGCCAGATGCCTTTCGCCGCCGCGCGTGAAAGCGCGTTTGGCTTCCAGACCGATTCGGCCTGGGCGAGCCACATCAGGTCTACCGGGACGCGTTCTTCCTTAAAGATCTTCTCGACCATCTGTCGATAGCGCCCCGAGCGTTGAAGCCCAACCTCCATCGTGGAATGGCCGCGCCCCGCAACGAAGAAGTTGATGAATTGAAACACAGGCGGGGCTACCGCAAAGTCGAAGTCGTAACGGCCGAAAATCTTCACTCCGTCGGGAGTGACCATCGCGAGTTCGGATTCCTTGATTTCAGATACTTCGTCGAGCGCTGAAGGCTCTGCCACCTCAGGGCGGTCCGCTGCGTCGTGAACGTCCCCAGCCTGGGCCTCATGCTTGTGTATTCGATCCAGGAGCGCGCGGTAATAAGCGGCAAGCTTGGCATCAGTCTTCAGGTCAATTCCTGACTGCAAAACCGTGTCGAGCGCATTATCGAACATCTTGCGAGCGATGTCGGGCAGGCCCTTCGAGTGAGCCTCTTCGCCACGGAGAAAGCTCTCCTCAGCCCGATCGATGATTGCCTGAGTAGTAGTGCGTGAGGCCGGCTGCGGTGATTGACCAAGGGCCTGCGTTGGTCCCACGGTTCCGAGTAGCAATAATAAAAGGAGTAGCACAACTACAAAACGACTCTCTTCTCTTGCTAGCCTCATCTGTGAGTTTTACCTTCCTGTTCTCAGTGTCAGGATGAAGTCGCGGCTCAGGTGACTTGCTTTAATCTCCTCTGTCACCGAGGGCCTCGAGGCGCGATCTCAGCCATTCTGTCTTACAATCCTGTCGAGTGCGGTTTTTATATCACGCTAAGTTCAGGGTAGTCAACATAAACAGCGGCTTCGCAACACAATTGAAACAATTAGCGGATGTTATCCCGACGATGCTCACGGAGAATGAGGGCGCCGATACCTCGTGAAATCCGGCCTATAATAGGGCCGCTTTCAGCGCCTGACGAACCGAATCTACGAACACGAAGGTGATCTCCTTTTGCAGCTCCTTCGGCACCTCTTCCAGATCGCGACGGTTCTGTTGAGGCAATACGATCGTGGTCACCCGAGCGCGCCGGGCGGCGAGAACCTTTTCCTTGATCCCGCCCACCGGCAGGACATTTCCACGCAGCGTTATCTCGCCGGTCATAGCAACTGATCGCTTCACCGCTTTGCCCGATAAAGCAGAAACCATGGCTGCTGCGAGCGTCACGCCCGCGGAGGGTCCGTCCTTGGGGATCGCGCCCTCGGGCACATGCACGTGGATGTCGAACTTGCCGAACTTCTCGGTATCGATGTTTAACTCCTCGGCGTGCGCCTTTGCCCACGAAAGCGCGGCTTGCGCCGACTCTTTCATAACGTCGCCCAATTGACCCGTGAGCTGTAGTGAGCCTTTGCCGGCAGTCAACAATGCTTCGATGAACAACACGTCGCCGCCCGCTGGCGTCCATGCGAGTCCGGTGGCTACGCCGACCTGGTCCTTCTTGAGCACCTCGTCCGGATAGACGTGCGGAATGCCGAGAAACTCGTGAAGGTTATTGATGGTCACGCGAACGAGCGAGTCGTTCCCTTCAGCAACCCGGCGCGCGACTTTCCGGCAGACGCCGGCGATCTCGCGTTCGAACTGCCGTAAGCCCGCTTCGTGTGTGTATTGCAAGATGATTCCTCTTAGCGCCGAGCGGCTGATGGTCAGATGACGAATCGTTATGCCATGCGCTTCCATCTGTTTGGGAATGATGTGGCGCCGCGCGATTTCGACTTTCTCCTCCTCGGTGTAGCCCGCCAGCCGGATGACTTCCATCCTGTCTCGTAGTGCCGGATGAACGGTGTCGAGCATGTTTGCGGTCGTCATAAACATCACGTTCGACAGATCGAACGACACGCCCAGATAGTTATCGCGGAACGAAAAGTTCTGCTCAGGATCGAGTACTTCGAGAAGCGCTGATGATGGGTCGCCCCTGAAGTCGGCGCCGACCTTGTCGATCTCGTCGAGCATGATCAGCGGGTTATTGGTTCCAGCTTGTTGAATGGATTGAACGATCCGGCCGGGCATCGCTCCAATGTAGGTTCGGCGATGACCGCGAATCTCAGCCTCATCGTGCAACCCGCCCAGGCTCAGCCGTTGAAACTTGCGGTTAAGCGCGCGGGCGATCGAGCGGCCCAGGCTCGTTTTTCCGACGCCCGGCGGTCCGACCAGACAAAGGATCTGGCCCTTGACCTTCTCCTTTAATTTTCGTACGGCGAGAGTTTCGATGATTCGCTCTTTGACCTTTTCGAGGCCGTAGTGATCTTCATCGAGTATAGTCTGGGCGCGCTTGAGATCCAGGTTTTCCTCGGAAGACTTGGACCAGGGCAGCGCAACCATCACATCGAGGTAGTTGCGAAGCGTTGCGGCTTCGGCTGCGTCGGGATGCATGCGTTCGAGCTTCTTGATCTGCCGGTCGACTTCCTCCTCGACGGGTTCGGGCAACTTGGCCTGAAGCATCTTCTCGCGATACTGAGTTATCTCCTCGCCCAGTTCGTTGCCTTCGCCCAACTCGGTCTGAATCGCCTTGAGCTGCTGACGCAGATAGAACTCACGCTGGCTGCGATCGATCTCGCCTTTGGCCTGGGTGTTGATTTCCTGCTGAACCATCAGGACGTTGATCTCTCGTGCGAGCAGTTCGTTGACGCGGTGAAGTCGCTCGGAAGGGTTGAGCTTCTCGAGCACGCTCTGAGCATCGACGACTTTAAGTTCGAGGTTTGAGGCGGCGACGTCGGCGAGGCGGCCGGGATCCTCGAGGTTGGCGACGATGGCCATCACCTCGCCGGATATGTTCTTGCCGAGAGTAATCGCGCGTTCGAGCGAAGCGCGCACGTTTCGGATGAGCGCCTCCAACTCGAGCTCGTCCGCGTCAGGCTCGGTGTCGGCAAGCGGCAGGATGTGCGCGAGGAGATGCGGAAGATTCTCGTCGAAGCGCGTCACGCTGGCGCGAGCGAGCCCCTGCACGAGGATGCGAATCCGGCCGTCGGGCATCTTGAGCATGCGCATTATCGAAGCCGCGGTTCCGTGGTTGTAAAGATCGCGGCCGACCGGCTCCTCTTTTTCGAGGTCGCGCTGGGCCACAAGCATGATCATTCGGTTCTCGGCCAGCGCTTGTTCGACGGCTCGAATAGAACGTTCACGCTGCACAAACAGCGGGACGATCATATACGGAAAGATGACGATGTCGCGAAGCGGCAAGACTGGAAGCGAATCGGGCAGCTTGAGCGGCTCGCTGCTCTGTTCGATTTGGATTTCTTCTGGTTCGATTAGTGATGACATAAGTTGATGGACAATCTAGTAGTGATATCTACACGCCAGGATTCTGATCTTATCCTCAGTCACTTGATACACAAGGCGATGTTCTCCGTCGATTCGCCGCGACCAACAACCGGCAAAGTCACGCTTCAACGGCTCCGGCTTTCCAACTCCATGGAAAGGGTCGCGCTGAACGTCTTTGATCAACTTGATGATGCGCAGGGCCTTGCTGCGATCTTGCTCTACCCACCAAGCCAAATCCTCAAACGCAGCGGGATCAAATTCCAAGCTTCTCGCAGGCTTCGTCAAGGTTGATCCCTTCTTGGCGATCCTTCGCGGCCAACAATCGCCGCTTCATATTCTCGCTCTTGAGCAGGTAGGCGGTTTCCCTTTCAGACTCGATTTCACGCCACAATTCTATTGGGACTATGGCGGCAACAGTGTTGCCCTCCTCGTCTGCCACGTATTGGATTTCTGCAAGGCTCATTGATTCAGCTCCTCAAACTGTTCGTTGCTTAATAACAACCTAACAAAGTCGCATGCTGGCTGCAACGAACCGGAGTCGGGTTAATCAGCAGTTCAGATAACGGATAGGGTTCTGGCCACCGCGACTGAAAAGCCCGGTTACGGACTGACCGATAAAGTCAGTGCAACGGTCCGGCGCAGTTCTTCCATCGAATCTCTTTCGCTGTTCATTGCCTGAATCGTACCACCGATCTACAACAAAGGCGGCGCGCACCAGCCCACGCGCCACAGCTAACACGCATTCGGCTTGATTCGCCCGAGAGACACTAAGCTTCCAGTCGCCGCGCACCGCGTCGAAGATGTCGGCTGGCGGAATGTCGTGTTCTGCTTCGTACTTTGAAACTAACTTAGTCCAGCGTCGGTCTATCTTAACAATTAGAAGACGCACTTCGGTTTGGAGCGGAGTTGCTCGAAGGGCGGTAGCTAAATCGATTGCGTCAATGATGCCCTCCGCCACTCCATGACCGGAGACTTGGTTTCTCAAAGTTTCAGGCTTGATGTGGTTGACTAGATCGATCAGCGCCGCTTCCACGAGCAGCGCTTCCTTTTCGGATAGATCATGTCGGATGATCTTCTGAACCACTTGCTTGCCACATCGCTTGATGTCCGCGATCACCTCGGCCTTTGCGGATAGTGAGTCAGTCGAGAACTCCTCCTCTAGCAATTGTCCGGCGGCGTGGCTGAAGACCCGGTTTCCACTGCCCTTCCCGATATAGAACGGCCAGTTCGGCTCGTCGGGATGAAACAGTCCGTAGACGTAGTATCTTAGTTTCTCTTGTCCCTTCGCATCGAACATTGGCCTCTCCGTAATTGAGCGAGCCAGCCTATTTAACTCGTCCCGTGCGGACCAGCGAGCGAAGCTCGCTCATGAATTCGGATACATCTTTAAAATCCAGATACACTGATGCGAAACGAACGTAAGCTACTTTGTCCAACTCTTTAAGCCGCCGCATTATCAGCTCGCCTATTTTTTCGGTCGAGCGCTCTTTCTCGCGCGACTCCTGTACGTACTTCTCCACCTGATTCACGAGCGCTTCGATCTTGGCAGTTGGGATGGGCCGCTTTTCACAAGCCTTGAGGATTCCCGACTGCACTTTCTCGCGTGAGAACGGAGCGCGAGTCCCGTCTTTCTTCACGACCATGTATGGTATCTCATCGATCCGCTCGTAGCTGGTGAAGCGGCGCTCGCACCTCAAACATTCGCGGCGGCGGCGTATCACGTCGCCCTCACGGCTCTCGCGCGAATCGACTACCCTGTCTTCCAGATGCAAACAAAACGGACACTTCATAGAGATCTCTCTTGAGCGAGGATTATCAGCCTCGTGCGGCAAGCACCCCTTCATTCTCCTGCTTATGAGGCGAGAGCGGTTCGCCGGTTTTCTCTTCGTCCGCTTTGTCTTGGCCGCCCTCCTCTGCTCCGATGCGCCTCAACCGCTCGAGTGACAAACCTTCTTTCGCAAGGTAATACATGCCGAAGACTGTTGCCGGCGTGAAGATGACAAGGTGCAGGATTATGGCGACCGACGCTGCCTTGTTCTGCTCGACTCCGAGGAACGCAAGCGCCGCGGCAGTGGCAGTGTGGAACGGTCCGGTCGCGCCGCCGGGTGTTGGCACGACCGAGCCCAACATCGAGAGGCCCATTACAAAAACCGCACCGGTGAATGGCACGTCGGCGTACGGAATCCCAAACGCTCGCACAACCAGCAGGTGTGCGAGAGCTACCATCAGCCAGAGCAGAACCGTGTATGACACCGTGATGGTAAGGCCGCGCGCATCGTGCAGCACCGCCAGGCCTTCTGAGATATGCCGCAACAGACTCATAGCGGCGGCGCCGGCACTCTTTGGGAGCCAGGTTAGCTTTCTTTCAAGATAGGTGAGCGCGCCGTTTCGGCCTCGCCTGAATGCGGACAGACCGTAAATACCGGCCGCTGCAACGACCAGCAACAGGACACCTGTTACCTTGATCCAGCCAAACAGCCGCGTCGCATCAGCGTCTCGCGCGATGTACTCGAAGAAAATCAGATTCACCGCGAAAAAAACGACGACCATGACCATGTCGAACACCCGCTCGATCATGACTGTCGCGTAGCTCGCCGAAGGATGCACCCGCTCTTTGACCGAAAGCGCGGCCGGCCTCACGATCATCTCCGCTGCGCGCCCGACCAGGAAGAGAGCCGTGAAGCCAATCATTGTTGCGCGGAATAAGGCGCTAAGCGATGGCCGCGCCATCGGTTCGAGCAGCTCTCGCCATCTGAGCACTCGCACAAAGTAGGTCCCGACTAAAAGGGCGAGGGCGAGGGCGAGCTGGCCCCAGTTTGCCTTGCGCACCTCGATCCAGACTTCAAGCCAATTGAGCTTGTGTGCGAACCAATAGACGAACAACGCGCCAACAGCAAGACTAAGGATGGTTCTGATCCTTCCGCTCAAAGCGTTGCGACACTCCTCGTGTTATACTTTTTCGTGAAATCGAGCGCGGAAATCTGATGCTCTCGACTTCTTTCGCGCCTGAAGCGCAGCCGCTATGGACTGTGGCGAGCGGAGATTCTAGCACAAAATATCGAGGCTCCGCATGACAATCCCGGTCCGAGGCGAGGCGGCTGCCGGACAGGTTGAAACATTTTCCGTCACCGTCTCGTTTACGAGGTTGGAAGACTTCACCGTAAGACAGGGAAGCTAAACGGATAGCTTGCGAGAAGGCGACAGGGTGGGAGCAAAACTCGCGTTGACATCGACCGATGCTGAGTTGGTTCAGCGTTGTGTGGAAGGTGACCAGCAGGCCTGGGCGGAAATCGTGCGCCAGTACTCGAGGCGCATTTACAACCTCGCTTACCGGTTCACCTCGAGTCATAGCGCGGCGGAAGATCTGACGCAAGAGGTCTTCATTCGCGTATATCGCTCGTTGAACCAGTACGATCCGACGCTGGGCGATTTGTCGAACTGGTTGATGCGTCTGGCTCGAAATCTGGTCATTGACGACTATCGCAAGCGGCAGCGAACGCCGACCGACTCGGGCGACGACCTGGCCAATCACGAGTATCACCTGCCCGCTGCGAGCGATAGCCCGCACCGCACACTTGAAAGACAGGAGCGAAGGCTGCAGGTGCTGGCTGCGATTAACAAGCTCTCTCATGATCTGCGAGAGTGCGTCATCCTTAGAGACATCGAGGAATTGACGTACCAGGAAATTGTCGACCTTCTGAAGATACCCGAAGGCACGGTGAAGAGTCGCATCAACCGAGGCCGGATTGAATTGGCCAAGGTGTTGCGCAGGATGAAAGTGAACCCTGACTAAGACGGCCAGCGATCGGTAGCCCGAAGTCAGAGGCCAAACGATCAGCGCTCAATGGCTGTCGTACTGCGCGAGGAAAAAGACAACGCGTCAGGCTGGCTGCTCGTCACTCGGCCCGCGACGGAATTGATTTGGAGGGGTGGAGTGTTGCTCCGCCATTGTTACAGTATGGATTGCAACAGATTCGAGGATGCGCTAAGCGATTACTTTGACGGCTTTCTTGCACCGGGAGACGCGACCTTGTTTCGGGCGCACGCGCTGCAGTGCCGGGGGTGCCGCTCATTGATGGACGGTGTGAAGGCGGCCATCGACGCCTGCCGGCAGCAAGACGAACTTGAACCACCAGCGCCGCTTCAAACGTCTCTTGCGGCCATTCCGGCTGAGCATGGGGCTTTGGGGTGCGACGGATTCGAGGAGTTGATAACCGAGTTTCTTGATAGCTTCGTGCCTGCCCCGACTTATCATCGCTTTGAAGAGCACGCCGAAAAGTGTGATGAGTGCTCAACGTTGCTCACCGGCGTCGTGTATGCGGTAGCTGCCTGCCATTCAGTTCACACCTTCGAAGAGGTGGAAGTCACGTAGCTTCTGCTGGCTCGCCTGATCGCGATGATGCCCGAACGCACGCCGAGCCTTGCGCGCCGGATGGCCGATCGCTTTGCCGCCTTTGCCGGACACCTGATTCCTCGCGCGACTCAGAGTGCCCGCTGGACCTTTGCGACTGCGGCTTCGCTTGCGTTCGCCACTTTCGCCCTCTTGCTGTTTGGGTTTTCGGACGACGGAACGGTCACCGGCATCTATCGCCAGGCTCACGTCAAGGTTTCCGAGCTGTACACTCAGGGCGCCGACGTCTACACACAGACCGACAAGGTTGTTGCGCGGTTGGAGCGAGTCGGATTGGGTATAGGCGAGATATGGGATACGTTGGGCGGCGAGAACAAGTCAGACGGCAAAGAGAATCACGATCAAAAGCAAGCACCGAACTCGAACAAGCGGGTAGAGACAAGCGAGAAGAATTAGCCTGCGCGAATGATTGCAGCGATTCCTTGAACCATAGCTGGACACAAAACGTTAAAGCGATGGGAGCTGCCCGAACAAGCTTTCATCAGAGGCAGAACTAATTATGTATTGTTCATATCACACAGCAAGCGCCGCCCGCGTCCAGTGCTCGAGCTGCGCGCGGCCGCTTTGTCAAGCTTGCGATCATCGAATAAAAGGTTATCCCTATTGTCAGGATTGCATCGTGCTTGGTGTCGAGGGCCTTTCGCGAAACTACAGCAACACCAGACCAAGAGGCAGGGCAAGGCTGGCGGCGTTGTTCGCGGTGCTGCCGGGGATGGGCGCCGTCTACAATCGACAGAACATCAAAGCAGTAGTTCACTTCGTTTCGATCATCGGCCTTTTCGAGCTCGCAAGCCTCAAGGTGGCCGCCGGAGTCTTTGCACTCGCCGGCCTTGTTTTTTATTTCTATTCGATAATTGATGCTTACCGTACCGCAATGTTGATCGCTCGCGGGGAGAGCCCGGCGGTTGATGAAGAGCGGTTCAAGCGCTCGCTCATCAAACGCGCGCCGCTTATTGGAGTAATGTTGATCGCGGCTGGACTGCTCCTGGTTATTCAGATCGTTAAGCCCTTCGCGTTTGTTACGGTCGCGCGGCTCTTCCCGGTTGCTCTGATCATCCTGGGAGGTTATCTGCTGACACGGTACTTCAAGCGCTCGCGGGAAGAGAGCTATGACCAGCATCCCTCGGTTCCGCCGTATTCGCTGGTGCCCGGCAGATTTAGTGAGCGATCATCCGAACGGAGCGGACGGATGTCTAATCCGGCCGGTCGAAGGTAGGGGCGAAAGTTGGCTGCGGGACGCAAGAACAGAAGGGGAACGTTGCTGCTGGGCCTCTTGCTCCTGGCCGCCGGGCTAGTTCTCGTTTTGGCTCCCGCAGGGTCAGGGATTGCCGGTTGGCTGATCCAGCTATGGCCCGTGTTCCTGATCTGCGCAGGAGTGGTTCGAGTGATGGGCTTTGCCGTCGAGCGCAAGCCTCGTTCGCCTTTAGTCGGAATGCTGCTGATCATCGTCGGCGTTCTGTTCCTCGCCGCCCGGTTTCAGCCGGGGCTGAACGCACTTCAGGTGTACGGCCGTTACTGGGTATTGCTTCTCGTCGTCTTCGCCAGCGTTGAACTCGTCCGCTATTACTCGCATCGCCACACCGAAGGACCGCCGCCCCGTGTGCTTACACCAATGCGGGTGCTCGTTGTCTTGTTGATCGTGGTCACCGGAGTGTTTGCTAACCGTGCTGCGAACAACCCCTCGGTTCTTTCGGCGCTCCGTCTGCCAGGCTTTCTCAGCGGTCTGCGCGATTCGGTTGTGGGCGAAACCTACGCCTTCACGGATCAATCTGTTATCAACAACGACATAAAGCCTGGCATGACGGTTTCTGTGAATAACAGCTACGGAAGTGTGAAAATCACGGGAGGTAGTTCGACGGTTAGTGCCACGCTCGTAAAGGGCGTTCGCGGATGGAGCCAGGACGACGCTCGCAAGATCGCCGATCGAATTCGTCTTCTCGTGAGTCAGACAACAGACGGGTTGACGATAACAACGAATCGGGATCAGGTAAACGAACAGTTCACAACTGATATTCAGATAGAGGTGCCTTCATACGTCGCCGTCTCGGTAACCGACAGCTACGGATCGGTCACCGCCAACGGGATTCAAGGAGGTCTGACGGCAAAGGCAAGCTACGGCCAGGCGGATCTAACCGGAATCAAAGGCGACGTAAGTCTCGCGCTAAGCTATTGCGAGGTTACCGCTTCGAACATCGAAGGCGACTTGACTGTCACCGGCGCCAAACGGGCGCGAATCTCAAATGTTGTCGGAGCCGTGGACCTATCCGCGGGCACGGCCAGCAACGGCGCAGTCGATCTGCGTGACATCTCCGGGCCCGTGCATGTTAACGCTCCGTTTTGCCGTATAGTCGCACAGGGGCTGGACCAGACCGCCGAGCTCAAGACGGAGCACGCCAGCGTCGATGTATCTGGAGCCGCGGATCTGGTCATCGATGCGCCGCACTCCGACGTTCGCGCGAAGAATATTGACGGCGACCTGCGGGTGTCGTCGTCCAACAGCAACCTTCAGCTCTCTTCAATAGCCGGGGAATTGGAGGTCCAGGCCGAGCAATGCTCAGTCAACGCCGAAGACGTGAAAGGCAGCGTAGCGATCGAGACAACCCACGGCGATGTTGTCGTGAAGAATTTCTATGAAGACATTCGCGTCGAAACGAGCTATCGCGATGTGACTTTGACGACGGCGATGGAACCGTCCGGTGATATTGAGGTCCAGAACAACCACGGTCAGATCAAGCTTGTGCTCCCACAGTCGAGCCGTTTCCGCCTCGACGCCGAAAGCGCCAACGGTCAGATTCAGCCAATAGGCTTCAGCCAGCTTGAACAGAGAGTGCGTAACAGCCTTATGAAGGAGCTTGGATTAGACGGTCCTACGATCAAGTTGAGGACTTCCTACAAGAACATCATCATTCAGGCGAGCGCCGCTCGTCAGACACAGGCAAACGCTCGCGTCAACTGAACGGAACGATCAAGAGCGGAGCCCGACAAACTTCAGTTTGTCGTCGGGTAGTTTGTCTCGGGATTCCGCAGCTGGTTCATTATGTAAGACGACAAACTGAAGTTTGTCGGACTTTTCACAGGAGGTTAGTCATGGGATTTATCAGATTCGTACTCGGACTGGTGGCTTTTTTCATAGCCGTCAAGCTGGTCGCGATAGTGCTGGGCATAGTCGGCTTCGTGTTGAAGTTGCTATGGATCGCGCTCGTCCTCGGTTTCTTCGTGCTGGTTGCGTGGGTCATTTACAAGATGATATCCCCGCGCAGCACCCAGCAGGCCTAGTTGGAAAGACTAGAGGAGCAGAGGCGTAGGGGAACAGAGCAACATGCACAAATCTGCTCCTCTGCTCCTCTGCTCCTCTGCCCGCTTCCCTTCTGCGACGCCCGAATTGTTGCGATTTTCTTAAATCGCATCCAACCACAACAGCTCTGTTGCCTTTCACCTCCGCGTATGGTAGTCTGCGAATTCTGTTTGGGCGGACTCATCCCTCACCAGTAAGAAAGCGGTAAATGATGTTCGGGCGTTGCTGTGGGACGTGGCAACCTCCGCATACTGAACAACTCCAGGAGTGCTGAATGTCCAAGGATAATCGGGTTTATACCTTCCTGATATCTCCGAGTCGCACATCAAAAGTCAGACAACTTAGCATTCATCGCAATCTTCTCCGTGCCGTCGCCGCGTGTCTAGTCATCTCTGTCGCGCTGATTATCTACGGAGCGGCGAGGCTCGGGCAGCACGAAGCGCTCAATCTGAAATACCTTTCCGTCAGGTCGGAGAACGAGACCCTCAAGCAAACCAACGACGCCTATCAGAATTCCTACGCCAGACTCAAAGGTCAGATCTCCTACGTCCAGGATATGTCAAAGGAACTGGCGCGAAAGGCCCGGATGGAGCACTCCCCTGAAATTGACGAACTGGTGGGGATCGGCGGACCTGAGACGGTTGTGGCCCTGGACAAAGCAGCCGATCACCTCGAGCGCGAGGTGCGGCATATCAATGACCGTTTGCGTTCTGACATTCTTCGGTTGGCCTCGATCCCCAGGGGGCTGCCCGTCAATGGCTACGTGACGGACGGGTTCGGAATGCGGCGCAATCCCTTCAACGGTGAAGGGCGCGAGGTGCACGAGGGCCTCGACATCGCCGTGGACTTCGGCACGCCGGTGACGGCAACTGCTGACGGACTGGTGATATATGCCGCTCCTCACGCGGGTTACGGTAACCTGGTGATTGTCTATCACAGCAATGGAATCACGACTCGTTACGGACATCTCTCGCGAATTTCGATCGAAGCCGGCCAGCGAGTGAAGCGCAGCGATCAGATCGGAAACGCTGGAAGCACCGGCCGCTCAACCGGTCCGCACGTACACTACGAGATAAGAGAGAATGATCAACCGGTTGATCCGCTTCGGTACGCCGGACAGAATCAGCCTTAAGCGCAGCTCAGCATACAATCCCCTCAAGTTTGGTTCAGAGTCTTCAGGTTGGGTTCAGAGTACAACCTTCAGGTTGGCCGAAGTTCACAGGCTAAAGCACGTGCGCTGAACCCCGATCGCTACCGGAAAAGGTCGATCAGGCTCGTGATGTCAACCGGGCCGACCGGCGAAGAAGAACGGCCCCGCTCGTGCCGCGCAGTTTGGCGAATAAGCTCATCCACCTTGCGACGCAGCTCGGTCTTCTCTTCACCTCCACCGACTTCCGTGATCCGCTTCAGATCCGATTCACGAGCCTCAATGTATTCGTCCGGCAGGCGCCGCCCGCAGTAGCTGCAAGCCGGGCTGGCGAGTGCAAGAAGTTTGCGATGGCACGTCGGACAAGAACGGAAGTCCGGTAAACCAGAGCCGTCATGAACGATCGGAGCGCCGCAATTTGCGCACTTCATCTCGCCTTCAACCATCGAACTGTTACAGTATTCGCAAGTCACGGTAGTTGGTTCCAATTCACAAGTCAGCTAAAGCTGGAACTCCAAACCCGAGTTCCTCACGATGTTAGTCGAAGCTCCTAGCAGCAACAATACTTTTCTTCTTCGCCGTGATATGTTCAATGCAAGGCCGCAGCTTCGCTTGCTTGACACTAAAATTCGGCGAGCGATAAGATGCCTACTCATTTGTGGCGGCTAATTTCCGGGCACCGAGCCGTCGCATCGAATCGCAGCAGTTGATAAAGACGAGCCGGGTAAAATGGTCAACTACGTTCCCGTCCTCCTGATTATGATAATCGCGATCGGCATGGCCGCGGTCATCATCATTCTTTCGCGGTTCGCAAAGAAGAGGCGGCCGACGCTCGAGAAATTAATGCCCTACGAGTGCGGCGTTGAGCCGGTTGGCACCGCTCGCGAGCGTCAGTCGGTCAAGTTCTACCTCGTTGCGATGGCTTTTTTGTTGTTCGACATCGAAGCCGTGTTTCTGGTGCCGTGGGCGGTAGTCTTTCGGGGTGTCGTGGAGTCCCAAGTGTATCGGCATTTGAAGTTCGTCTTCTACGGAGAGATGATGGTTTTCATGGTGGTCCTCTTCGTCGGGTTAGTGTACGTCTGGCGCAAGGGCATCCTCGAGTGGAACAGATGATGTGAGTTTGAGCTCGCCACTGGTCAATCATATCTTATGACTAACCTCCTGCTTGAGTGGGCAATCAAGACCATCGTAATCCTCCTGATACTAGTCACCGCAGTCGCATACGTGACGCTCATGGAACGCAAGGTCATGGCCTGGATACAAATGCGTGTCGGGCCGAACCGTGTGGGCCTGGGCAAGTTCCGCCTGTGGGGGTTAATGCAACCTTTGGCCGATGGACTCAAGATGATCTTCAAAGAAGACATCATCCCGCTTCAAGCGAACCAGTGGCTCTACGTGTTGGCTCCGGCGCTGTCGCTGATCCCCGCGTTGATGACCTTCATAGTGATTCCATACGGGAGCCAAATCACGCTGTTCAACCACACGATCGAGCTGCACGTCACGCGAATGAACGTCGGACTGCTCTATGTGCTGGCGCTGACATCGGTGGGCGTCTACGGCATCGTGCTGGCAGGCTGGTCGTCGAACAACAAGTACTCACTGATGGGAGGCTTGAGGTCGAGCGCGCAGATGATAAGTTATGAGCTTGCGTTGGGTCTGTCGATCGTCAGCGTCCTGCTTTATACCGGCACGCTTGACCTGGTCGAGATCGTCGATGCACAGCGAGGCTTCCACGGATTGGCCTGGAATATCTTCCATTACCCGCTGTTGATTCTGGTCTTCATAATCTTCTACATCGCGTCGCTTGCGGAGACCAATCGCACTCCTTTTGACTTGCCCGAGGCGGACTCCGAGCTCGTAGCCGGCTATCACACTGAATACTCCTCGATGAAGTTTGTGATGTTTCAGATGGCGGAGTATTTGAATCTCATAACCGCGTCTTCGATATCGACGACGCTCTTTTTCGGGGGCTGGAACGGCCCGTTTGTTGGGAGGCTGCCGTACCTTGGGCCAGTTTATTTCACAGTCAAGGTGTTCGTGTTGATTTTCATGGCTATGTGGATTCGCTATACGGTGCCGCGCTTCCGGTACGATCAACTGATGCGGTTCGGCTGGAAATTTCTGCTGCCGGCGTCGATTGTAAACATCATCATTTCGTCAACAATGATCTTGTTCATGCGCTAGACCCCTGACATGTGGCAAGAAAAAGTTCTATTTATAATCTTCGCCGTTATCGCGATCGCGAGCGCGCTGAACATTCTTCTTCAACGGAGTCCGCTCTACAGCGCGTTGTCGCTGATCGGAACGCTGCTATCTCTATCTGCGCTTTACCTGACGGTACATGCGCAGTTCATCGCTGCGGTTCAAATAGTCGTTTACGCCGGCGCGATAATGGTTTTGTTCATATTCGTCATAATGCTCTTGAACGTGCCGAAGGACCAGCCTCAAATCGAAAAACAAAAGGGTCTGCGTTATCTTGCGATCCCTTTTGCGGGGCTGATGATCGCTGAAATGTTCTATGTTCTTCGACCGATTCGCCTAACCACACTGCCGATTCAACCGGGAAATCCCGAGCAGGCGGTGGGTACAACATGGAGCATAGGCACCGCGTTGTTCACGGATTACTTGCTTCCGTTCGAGGTGACTTCAGTTTTGATCCTGATGGCGCTGGTAGGAGCGATGGTGTTGGCGAGACGCGAGGGAGACTAGGAATTCATTATGGTTCCGTTATCGTGGTATTTGGGACTCTCGGCTCTGCTCTTCACGATAGGGGCAGTCGGGGTCTTCATCAAGCGCAACGCAATCACGATATTCTTGTGTATCGAGCTGATGTTGAACGCGGTCAACCTCACGCTTGTTTCGTTGTCTGGTTTTTTCGGCGACGTCGGAGGTCAACTGTTTGTCTTCATCGTGATGACTGTAGCGGCGGCCGAAGCGGCAGTAGGACTCGCGATCATTATTTCAATCTTCCGCAATCGCGAGTCGCTCAACGTCGATGAAGTGGACTCTCTCAAGCTGTGAGACCGCGGAACAGATTATTCAGAAATGAAGAGTTCGCGGCGCCGAGGACACTGACGTAAGATGAACTTCTTTCATACGGAACCGCTACTGGCTATTATCATCATGGCGCCGCTCCTTGGCGCGGCAATCCTTGGCTTGTTAGGCAAGCGAATGGGCGAGCGCCTGATTGGGCTGATCGCCTGCTCGACCGTCGCTGTGTCGGCGATACTCTCGTTCTACCTCTTCTTCAAGCATCACGCCGAGTTGGAACAAGGACAGAAGTTCTACGACTATCTTTTCACCTGGATCAGCGTCGGTATATTCAGGGCGGATGCTTCCCTGCTATTAGACTCGCTCTCCGCAATCTACATACTGTTCATCACGTTCGTGGCGTTCTGGATCCACGTATTCGCGACCGGCTACATGCGAGGCGACAACGGCTACTGGCGATTTTTCGCGTACATGAATCTGTTCATGTTCTCGATGCTGACGCTGGTGCTCGCCGACAACTTCCTGTTGATGTTCGTAGGCTGGGAAGGAGTCGGGCTCTGCTCGTACTTGTTGATCGGCTATTACTTCACAAAGGACTTCGCAAACGACGCCGCCAAAAAAGCATTTATCGTCAATCGAATCGGCGATTTTGGATTTGCACTCGGAGTGATGCTGCTGTTCCTCAAAGCCGGGACGATCTTCTACTTTGACGATCCAGGCCGCGGCATCCACGGCGCGTTTACCTGGGCGTTCTCGCAACTCCATGATCCGCCCGGTTGGTCCGCGATCTTCGCTGGTGGAATGACGACTATCGCAGTCCTGCTTTTTGTCGGCGCGATCGGCAAGAGCGCGCAGTTGCCGCTGTATGTCTGGTTGCCCGACGCGATGGCCGGACCGACACCGGTGAGCGCGTTGATACACGCGGCGACCATGGTGACCGCAGGCGTGTACATGGTCTCGCGGGCAAGCTCGATTTACATTCACGCGCCGACGGCGATGGTAATCATAGCGATCATTGGGGCAGCAACCGCGCTGTTTGCGGCAACAATCGGACTGGCGCAGTGGGACATCAAGAAGGTGCTGGCGTATTCGACTATCTCACAGCTCGGCTACATGTTTTTGGCGTGCGGGGTAGGTGCTTTTGGCGCAGGGATCTTTCATGTCTTCACGCACGCGTTCTTCAAGGCGCTGCTTTTTCTCGGCGCGGGCTCGGTGATCATCGGTATGCATCACGAGCAGGACATGAGACGAATGGGCGGCTTGAAGAAGTATATGCGAGTAACCTGTTTGACGATGCTTGCGGGTTGGCTAGCGATCTCGGGATTTCCGTTTTTCTCCGGCTTCTTCAGCAAGGATGAGATCCTTTTCAAGACGTTTACCAGTGTGGCCCTTCCAGCGCCGTGGCCGAGAATTCTATGGTTCGTAGCGGCGTTGACGGCGCTGCTGACGGCGGTCTATATGACACGGCTGATCGTGCTGACGTTCTGGGGCGATGAACGATTCGAAGTCTCCGACACAGCTTCCCCGCATCCCAGCGAACTACACGGGCACGCAGTGAGACCGCATGAGTCGCCGAAGTCAATGCTCATACCGTTGATTGTTCTGGCGGTAGGCGCGATCTTCGTGGGATTCGTAGGAGTACCTCAGATTCTCTCAGTTGGAGGGACCGAGAATTACTTCGAGGATTTCATTCGGCACTCCGTTGAGGAGGTCGCGCCACATCTCTATAGGGGCGATGCAGGCGGCATGAATGTCATCATTGAAGAGCAACGCGTCGAATGGGATCTGCTCATAGCTTCGTCCGCCGTAGCGCTCACTGGAATGGGTCTAGGTTGGTGGTGGTTCAGGCGGAAACCTCTGTGGAAGCCGCCGAGTTTACTCGAACACAAATACTACGTGGACGAAGTGTACGATGCGGCAGTTGTGCAGCCGATCAAACACGGCTCGATCGACATCCTGTGGAAGTTCATCGATGTTCGCATCATCGACGGCGCAGTGAACGGTGCGGGCCAGCTAGCCGGTCTTTTCGGAGGGACCCTGCGTTACTTGCAGTCGGGGCTCGCGCGAAGCTACGTCGCGCTCGTAGTACTCGGTGCGCTGCTGATAATCGGTTATTTCGTGATCAGGTGAAGCATGTAGGGGCGGCCCTCCGTGACCGCCCCTCATTCGCATACCACACTCTCGCACGTAAAGGAGCGAGGGGCGGCCACGGAGGGCCGCCCGTACAGATCGAGATGGGCGAGTACCTACTAACAATCATTATTCTGCTGCCGCTTGCCGGCGCGATTGTGTTGCTGCTAATCGGGCGGGGCGACAAATCCAACGAAAACGTCGTCAAATGGACGGCACTTCTCTTCTCTCTCGCGACGTTCCTAGTCTCGCTCGCGCTGCCGATCGGTTTCAGCAAAGGCGCAGGACTTCAGTTTGAAACAAACGTAGAATGGATCAGAGCGTTCAACCTGGGGGTGCGCTATCACGTCGCGATTGATGGCTTGAGCTTGTGGCTCGTCATCCTCACGACGTTCCTGGTTCCGCTCGCACTGCTGTCGTCGTGGAACTCGATCCACAAACGCCTGCGCGAGTTTCTCGTCGCAATGCTTGCGTTGGAAACCGGAATGCTCGGCGTGTTCGTCGCGATGGATATGTTCCTCTTCTACCTATTCTGGGAAGTGATGCTGGTTCCGATGTACTTCCTGATCGGAGTGTGGGGCGGCGAGCGGCGCATATACGCGGCGGTGAAGTTCGTCATCTACACCGTAGTAGGCTCCCTGCTGATGCTTGCCGGGATCATCGCCCTGTATTACCTGCACGGAAGCGCTACGCTCAACTTCACGTTCGATATCGCCACGATAACCAACGACGTAAGGACGCACGCGTTGGTTTTGGACCCGGAGACGCAGAGCTGGCTGTTCTGGGCGTTCGCGCTGGCGTTCTTGATCAAGGTCCCTCTCTTTCCATTTCACACGTGGCTGCCGGACGCGCACGTTGAAGCCCCAACGGCCGGATCGGTGCTTCTGGCCGGCGTGCTGCTCAAAATGGGAACCTACGGCTTGATGCGATTCAACCTGCCGATCTTCCCCGACGCCTCGCATCAGTGGGCCGTGTTGATCTCGTCACTCGCCGTGGTAGGGATCATCTACGGCGCGCTGGTCGCAATGGTACAGCCTGATTTGAAGAAGCTCGTCGCTTATTCATCCGTGAGCCATCTCGGTTTCGTCGTGCTGGGCATCTTTTCTTTCACCGACCAGGGCATGCAGGGCGCGTTGTATCAGATGCTCAATCACGGAGTCTCGACCGGCGCGTTGTTCCTCATCGTCGGGATGATCTATGACCGGCGGCACACGCGATTGATAGCCGAGTTCGGCGGACTGGCCAACGTTATGCCTGTTTTCTCGACTTTCTTCATGATCGTAACGTTGTCGTCAATCGCGCTGCCGTTGCTCAACGGCTTCGTTGGCGAGTTCCTGATACTGATCGGCACCTTCACATCGACTCTGCTTCCGCACGCAAAGCTATTCGCGTCGCTCGCCGCTCTCGGGATGATTCTTTCGGCGGTCTACATGCTGTGGATGTATCAGCGAGTCATCTTCGGCGAGGTGCGCAATACCTCCAACCTGAATCTCGCCGATTTGAACTTCAGAGAGAAGCTTGTGCTCGCGCCGATTGCCGCTTTGGTTCTGGTGATGGGCGTTTATCCGAGCCTTTTCCTTTCACGCACTGATCAGACCATTCAATCCATCAAGGCGCGCCTGGGAGCGCAGGCATCCCTGCCTGCTTCTTCTGGCGCAATAACCAGGCAGGCAGGGGATGCCAGCGCTCCCAGGGCAGCCGTAGAAGAACGCTAAATGGAAAGCCTTGGAATAAACTATCACGCGATCCTGCCTGAGACGATCACGGCCTCGGTTGCGGTGCTCATAATGATGATCGACGCAATGGCTCGCAAGATCGAACGCCGAGTCGCAGGGACCGTGTCGCTGCTTGGATTGATCGCAGCCGCCGTTGCAGTCGCAAGCCTCTGGGGGCAACCCGTTGAAACTTCCTTCAAGGGCATGATCATTACCGATGATTTTCGGCTCTTCTTCGCGATGATCTTTTTGATAGTGACGTTCCTGACCGTGCTGATTTCGCTTCGCTGGGTAGAGGACGAATCGCTGCCGACGGGCGAGTACTTCGCGCTGCTGATGTTTGCAACGACCGGCATGCTTTTCATGTCGGCGGCGAACGATCTGGTGATGATCTTCCTGGGGCTCGAGATCACTTCGATATCGACTTATGTGTTGTGCGGCTATCGTCGCCGCGACCTGCGCTCGAACGAGTCGGCGATGAAATACTTCATCCTCGGCTCTTTCTCGACCGCTTTCCTGCTGTACGGAATCGCGTTCGTCTACGGCGCGACGTTCAATCCTGCCGCCAACCCCGTTGCTACCACGAATCTACAACTTATCAGGGAGCGGATCGCATCGCCCGGACAGTTATTCTCAGGGCCGATGCTGCTGGCGGGAGCGGCGATGATGATTGTCGGTTTCGGCTTCAAAATCGCGAGCGCTCCATTCCACGTGTGGTCACCGGACGTGTACGAAGGGGCGCCGACCCCGGTCACCGCGTTCCTCTCGACTGGTTCGAAGGCAGCCGCGTTTGCGTCTTTCTCCCGTGTGTTCATACTTACCTTCGCGGCCATCCCGTTCGCCCTGAGCACTGGTGCGTCGCACACGTTACAGTCAGATGTGACCGACGCGCTGGTCGTAATGGCGATCCTGACGATGACGATTGGCAATCTGGTTGCGATCGTACAGAGCAACATCAAGCGCATG
>WNFR01003424.1_pt1 | contig 24813 bp, 18 predicted proteins | sample 5400221 | NCBI WGS metagenome assembly WNFR01 (sample SAMN13153357, study PRJNA577476) | soil metagenome | isolation source: 40 cm soil under Madrone tree | place: USA:California | collected 2016-06-14 | reverse complement strand
ATGCCTTGGAAGGAGTGTTCGGCGATGGATGAGAGGCTGCAGTTTGTGGCTCGCCGGCTAGCCGGCGAGGCGATGGCGGAACTCTGCAGAGAGTTCGGCATTTCGCGCAAGACCGGTTACAAGATCTTCGACCGCTATCAGGAATGTGGCATGCAGGGGCTCACTGACCGGAGCCGCCGTCCGTACCGCTACGCCAACCAACTTCCTTTCCAGGTCGAGAACTACGTCTTGAATGTGAAGCGCGAGCACCCCAGCTGGGGTGCTCGAAAAATTCGCGAACGCCTGATTCGCAGATTTTCCGGTATTCCCATCCCTGCCAAAAGCACCATTCATGCGCTGCTCGATCGTCACGGCCTGGTTGAGCGCCGTGGCCGTGTGCGTCATCGTGCCCAAGGAACTCCGTTATCTCTGGGACAGCGGCCCAATGAACTCTGGTGCACCGACTACAAAGGCGAGTTCCTGCTGGGAAATCACCAATACTGCTACCCGCTGACCGTCACCGATCACGCCAGCCGGTTTCTTCTCAGCTGTGAGGCCCTTTCCTCCACCCGAGAAGACTACGCTTTTACTGTATTTGAGCGGCTTTTTAAGGAGCGCGGCCTGCCCGCCAACATGCGCAGCGACAACGGGGTGCCCTTCGCTTCCGCGCATGCCTTGTTTAATCTGAGCAAGCTCGCAGTGTGGTGGCTACGTCTGGGCATCGGCATTGAACGCATCAAGCCCGGCCATCCGCAGCAAAACGGCCGGCATGAACGCATGCATCTCACCTTGAAAAAAGAAGCGACCAAACCTGCCGCCGGCAATTTTCTTCAGCAGCAGGCCCGCTTCGACAAATTTACCGAGGTCTTCAACAACCAACGTCCCCACGAAGCTCTGGACATGAAATATCCCGCGGAGATCTATCAGCCCTCATCCCGCAGCTACACCATCTGGCTGGTGAGCTTTATGGATTATGATCTGGGATACTTCGATCTGGAGACTCGGGTGCTCGAACCGCTCGAAAATCCGTTCGGCCCAAAAGTGTTACCTATGTCTTAGGTACGTTGTGTAACCCATGTCTCCGGGCCGGACCTTGAAAAGATTGGTGGACGTGACAGGGATCGAACCTGCGACCTCATGCTTGCAAAGCAGATTCTGCTCCTTATTGAAATCTATGAAATTCTGTTGACCACAAGAGATTGATTGCAAAGCTGTTGCGGCACGCCTATTGAAACGAGCGGAATCGTTTTGAACGAAGAGGCGCTCGCAGCTACAAAATCATCTACAGAACAAGTTCCCCTCTTCGGAAAAAGGGGACCGCTCAACACTCCAAAATCATATTTAACGCCGCGCGGAAAATGGGGAGCAGGTCACCAGAGGGACTAACTCATAATCTGCATCAGAAAATGGGGTGCCGCTCAATCTCATTTTAGGGGTTCAGTCCAACCGTTTTCCTCTTCTTCAAACCGCCGAAAAAGGGGACGCCTCAAAGGATTCCAAAATCATTTATGCCTTTGCGCGGTGCTAGGTCACTCCAGCTATTTCATCTACCGTTGGTCTTACACGGGGTTTAAGCATGCTTCTAAGATGGGGGCTGGCTACGCTTCGCCATGGCATGGGCCGCAAGAACCGCCGCACCGACTCCCAATGCGAAATGCACAGAAACGAGGGCTATGGTCGTGGCCCACCGTAACGCGGTTGAATGTCCTCCGTTCACCCCGATAACCAACCACACTGCCCACGGAGCAAGGCTCAACGCAGCAGCGAGTCGCGCTTGCCTCCCAGAAGCAAGGCCAACAATTGCTCCCACAATCACCGTGACGCCAGGAAATGCTGGGTGGAACCACCAATGAGCAGTGGATGTTGAATTAAACCGAACTAGCTCGGCAAGAATCGTCAGACCAAAACTGGCAACTATTCCGAGAGCTACAACGAGGAACAATTTCATGAAACCTCCAAGTGTTCTATATTAACTCGATCTCCGTATCACTCCCGCTTTATCGGTGGGGCTGGCGCCGATGGATTCTTGGAGAAGTAATTGATTAGGTCGCTTAGCCACGATGGAGGAGGAAAGGGATTTGTCAAAGCCAGCGTTATGCACTGCTCCAAAGCATTCTTGCAGTTCTGGTCTGCCTTGAGGCACATCTGTAGCCTCTGAGCGTCTTCTTGACCTGTAGCCGAACCTCCATTCTGTTGCTGGGCTTCTGCTGTGTTGGTGATGTCCTCATTGGACATAGCGTTGAAACCATCAACGGCGCCACGAACGTCGCAGGCAGCAGCGCTAAGAAAACAACTAGCCTTCTTCAATTTCCTCCGTGCTTTTTCATAAAGATCGTATGGCCATGGCGTAAGTCCTACAGGATCGATCAGGTTGATCGGATTGTTCAACACGTACCCATAGAAATTTGCGCCGATAGAAAATCCCAACGGATCTTCCGAAAGGAACCTGCCTGCGGTCGGATCGAAGTAGCGCGCTCTATAAAAGTAGAGTCCGGTTTCGGAGTCGAACTCACGGCCAGTGAACCGGAACGAGTTCGCCAGCGAACCAGTGGACGCAGTCTGGTTTCCGAACGAGTCGAACGTGTAGGACTGCGCTAGCGCTCCCGCACCATTGCTCAACGAAGTGACTGAACCCAGCCCATCAGGCTCGTAGTAACTGGTCGCGCTGCTACGCAGCATGGCCAGTGGTTCGTCAAAACTCGTTCCTTGCGAATAACGCGCCACGACCGACCCGCTGGTGTTAGTTTCTTCAACTAGGTCTATCCCGTCGTAGGCGAAGATGCTAGTTGCTGTGGGCGAGATTTTCTCGATTCTTCTGCCGAACGGGTCGTACTTGAAGCTCACGGTACCGCCAGAACTTGGTAATGTGACACCAGTCAGCCGATTTTCATAATTCCAAGCGTAGGTCGTGATGCCGGAAGCATCGTTTTTCGTGACTGCGTTTCCATTCAGGTCATAGCCGTAGGTGGCATTCGAAGTCGCTGTCAACTCGTTTGAGTTGTTCGTTGTGTAGGAAGAAACTCCGAGCGACGCTGTGCGATTTCCCACGGGATCATAGGTGTAGCTCTCCGTGGTGCTCGCGCCTTGCGTGGCGGAGAGAAGCTGATAAATCGAGTCGTATCCGTAGCTGCTGGCCACAGCAGTCCTCTGGTCGGTCTTTGCGGTTCTGTTGCCAGCATTGTCTACGGTGTAGATGGCACCGTCGATAGTACTTCCGGACAGTTGGTGCAGAACACTGGTCAACCGAGACAAATTGTCATACGCGTAGTTCGTCGTCACGCTGTTTGGCCGCGTCATCTGCGTTCTGCGACTCAGCGCATCGTAACTGAACCCGAAACTGCCCGTCGTGAATGCCGATGGCGGAGTCAGCGTCTGGAGCCGGTTCAGCGTGTCATACGCGTATGTCGTCGAGCCGCTCTCCGGGTCCGTGAATCCCGTCCGATTCGATGCCTTGTCGTAGGTGTAGCTCGTCGTGAAACTTCGCGCAGTCAGGAAACTGTAGTTCGTCGTCGTGCCCGTCAGCCGGCCCATGTTGTCGAACGTGAATTGGTACGTTCCCGTGGGGTCGGTCACTTGCGTCAATCGGCTGTCGTTGTCATAGGTGTAATTCACCGTGGTGGAATCAGGATAGGTCTTCTGCATGAGCCGATTAGCCAAGTCATAGGCGTAATTGATGGTCTGGTTTTTTCGGTCGGTTTTACCCGTCAAATTGCCGACAGAGTCGTACGCATAGGTCTCAATGTTCGACGAGGGGAAGGTTGTCTTTTTGACTCGACCAAACTCATCGTAGTCGAACGAAGTGGTGTGCAGGTTTGCGTCCGTAATGCTGATTAGATTGCTTTCTGTGTCGTACGCGTACGTCGTGACGTTGCTTGCAGCATCGGTCACGCTCGTCAACCTGTCAGCATCGTCATAGGCATACGTTGTGGTTTTGCCGTTCTGGTCAGTCACCGAAGTTCGCCGCCCGCGATAGTCGTGGAAAAATTGCGTGGTCGTTGTATCGGGGTAGGTGATCTTCTTCAAGCGATTCATTGGGTCGTATGTGAACGTGGTTTGTTGACTGTTCGCGTCAATGACAGAAGTTCGATTTCCTTGAGAATCGTACGCGTATGTTGTCACGTGCTGCTGCGCGTCGGTAATGGTTTGAATCAGTCCTGTCGGGAAATAGGCGATGCTGGTTTGATGGCCCAACGGGTCGGTGATGCTTATTAACTCTCCCTTGGGGTCATAGGCAAAGTGCGTGACGCTTCCGGCAGTGCTTCCATCCGGAGAAGGAGTTGTCACGGTTTGGAGATTACCGTTCGGGTCGTACGTATTCGTCGTGACGTTCCCCAGCGAGTCCGTCGACGTAAGCACTTCCCCGAAGCCATTGTAGGTGTGAGTCGTCGTGGCAGAAGTGGTCGAAGTAAGCGGAACAGTTGCGGTCGCGACGTTGCCGTTTGGATCGTACGTGTAACTCGTCGTTCGCCCAAGTTCGTCCGTCTTGGAAAGGAGGTGGCCCGCCGAGTCATAGGTGGAGTTTTGAGTTCCACGTGCCGTGCAAGTGGAACAACCGGAGCCTTGAATCTGATACGGCTGCCATTTTCCGCCCTGCATAACGGATTGATATGTAGATGGATTGCTATGCGAATCTGTAAGCGACAACGTCGAAGTCATTGTGAAAATCGGTCCCTCGGTGGCAAGGCTCGCGATGATGACATACATCTTTCCCGTCACCGCGTCCTGAGGCACAACCGCCTGAATTTGCGTGTCGCTCCAACTGGTGACACTTGCAGGCGTTGCGTAAAAGTTGACGCTGCTGGTGCTTTGTTGCGAGCCGAAACCCGAGCCGGTAATCGTAACCGTCGATCCCGCCGAAGCCATGGTTGGCGAAATACTTGTCACTGTGGCAGGAGCGCTTAGCGTGAACGATGCACCTGGGCTCGTTACGCCTTGGACCGTTACAGTGATTGGTCCACCGGTCGCGCCTGTAGGTACCCCAGCTGTGATGCTCGTATTGCTCCAACTCGTAATCGAAGTTGCCGTAACGCCGTTAAATTTCACCGTGGAGCCCGCAATCGCCGAATCGAGAAAGCCTGAGCCGTTGAGCGTTACATAACCGCCGACCGGAGCGGCTGGGGGAGAAACGCTCGTAATGACTGGGTTGTATACGGTCAGCGAGACAGACCTATTGCTCCCGATATTGTTCACAACTGTAGTAACCGGACCTGTCGTCGCGTTGTTTGGCACCGTCGCGACGATTTGGGTGTCGCTCCAGCTTGTGACACTCGCAGCGGCTGTGCCGTTGAAGAGGATTTGGTTGGTTCCCTGCGATGAACCGAAATTTGCGCCGTTGATTGTAATCGAATAATTTGGCCCTGCTGTTGCGGGGGATACGCTAGCGACCACGGGCGTGGGATAGGGCGTGCCCAGCGTTACCGATACGTGGTCAAATGTGGTGGTCACAGTTTGCCCGGTGGAGCCGCTGGAAAGGCCCAGCCCGACGTACACCGTTTGAGCCATGGTGATAGTTGTCGTCGAGCCCATCTGGATCCACGTCACTCCGTCCAGGGAAATATAGGCGTTGAACGCATTTCCGGTGCGCGTGACTTTGACCCAGTAGGGAGGAGTCGTGGTGATATAGCCGGACGTTTGCGATGAATTGGCGGCTCCTGAAGTCGTTCGATAAGATTCAAGCCCTTGGTTCGGATAGAAATAGGCAAATACATGCGTCGCGCTAGGATCGAGCGTCTCGCGGAGGTCTATTCCCGCATTATCCGCGTTTCCACCTGTGACGCTTGCGACCCTGGCAATCGCAGTTCCATCGCCGGACATCGGCTGATAAACAAAATGAAACGCATCGCTCGTTCCGCCGGAACTCCCGAAGCCGAGACCCGTGCTCGTGACCGTGAAAGTTCCACTTGAATACGTCCCTGTACCTGCGGCACCAACACTGCCTGGAAGAGCTACGTCGCGGTCAAGCCACGGTGCTGGCAAGGGCTGCGTCGTAACGACAAAAGGAATCACATTACTTTCGTCCATGCTGGGAGCAACGGCCACGACCAGGTATCCCGACGTGGCGGTGGACGGAATCGTGAACGTGATCCAGTTATTGCTCCACGAATTGATCGGCATGGATGCGCCGTTCAGATAGACAACGCTGCTCCCTTGCGAGCTTCCGAAGTTAGACCCGTTCAAAACAATCTGACTGCCAACCGAGCCGGTTGTGGCAGAGACGCCAGTTATAGTCGGTGCGGGTGTAGTGCCGGAACTTACCGAGACGTTGTCGAATGTTCCCGCGGCAACATTTAAAGAGCTGTCGCCTGCGGACAAGCCAATGTACACGTTCTGTGCCATAGAGATAGTCTGGCTGGAACCGATTTGCAGCCAGTTCACTCCGTCGAGCGACGCGTAACCCGTGAACGAATTCCCAATGCGAGTGAGCTTGACCCAATACGGATAATAAATCGGGGAAGAAGTAAGACCCGCCGACTGAGAGTTGTAGCTTGCGCCCGTCGTGCTGCGAAAATACATGTACGCCTGGTACGGCGAATAAAACAAAAACGCGTACCTCGCCCCCGGATCAAAAGATTCGCGAATCATCACGCCCGCCTGCGGACTGCTTCCCGCAAGGTTCGCTACTCTGGCGACAATTGTTCCGTCCCCCGCCAATGGCTGGTACACGAAATGAGTTTTGTCCGATGTGCCACCAAGGCTCTGGTTTGAAGCGCCCACGGAGAATGTCCCGTTTGCGTATGTCACTCCTCCGGCCGCACCGCCGGTTCCAATTTCTACGTCGAACCAAGAAGCCGGTAATGGTTGTGTAGTGACTGTAAATTGAACCGGATTAGTGTCATTCATACCAGGGGCAACAGAAACCACAAGAGGACCGCTGCTCGCACCCGACGGAATGGTGGTCGTTATCGCCGTGTCGCTCCACGCGTTCGCTGCGACTCTTGCCCCATTCAAATAGACAAGGCTTCCCGATTCATAGCTGCCGAATCCAGTTCCGGATATCACTACTTGACTGCCAATCGCTCCCGTCGTTGCCGAAACGCCAGTGATCTGAGGGGCGGGAGAAGCTGTGGAACTAACCGAAACATTGTCGAAATTTGCCGTTCCTAGGCTAGAGTTGTTGCCGTTACTGAAGAGAAGGCCAATGTAGACATTCGTGGCCATCGTGATGGTTACACTCGAACCGATCTGCGTCCAATGAATGCCGTCCATCGAATCGTAGGCGGCGAACGAGTTCCCAGTGCGCGTCAATTTCATCCAATACAAATGATTTCCCGAGGGCAAGGAACCGTCGGTTTGATACGCGGGCATCGTCCCTGCAGTGGCACGGGAAAACAAATACGATTGGTTCGGAGAGTACTGCGCAACCGCTTCTTTCGAACCTGGGTCAAATGTCTCGCGAATCATTACGCCCGCCTGAGGAGTGTAGGCGCTGGAGCTGACAACTCTAGCAACGATGCTTCCATCCCCCGAGAGTGGCTGATAAACGAAATTGAGGATGTCCGAGGAATTGTACACGCCCTGGCCAGAGGCGCTGACCGTGAACACTCCATTCGCGAAGTTCGCGTTGCCGGTGATTGCCGCCGCTCCGATGTCTTGATCCATCCAACCTGGCGGCAATGAAGAGATTGAAAACGGCAGCGTGTAAAGCGTTTGCCCATTAACGGTGATCACAAATGGTCCGGATGTCGCACCGGAGGGCACGATGGCGATGATCGTATTGTCGGCCCAAGTCGTAGTAGACGCCGTCGTTCCATTTAGTGAAACAGTTCCGGGTGTTGAACCAAAATTTACTCCAGCGATTCTCACAGCTGTACCGATCGGACCGCTTCGTGGATAAATTTCTGTAATTCCAGGGCCCGTGGTGACAGTGAAGTTCGCCCCGTTGCTCGGTACACCTGCAACGTTCACGACAACGTTTCCATTCGTCGCGCCGGATGGCACGGGAACGACGATGCCGGACGCCGTCCAGCTTGTTGGATACGCCGTCGTTCCGTTGAAGGTCACCGTGTTGTATCCCTGGCTCGCGCCGAAATTCGTTCCATAAATTGAAACTGGAATACTTACCGGTCCCGACGAGGGTGACAGACTTGAAATGGTCGGGCTCGAAGTTCCTCCCGATCCTGTGGTGTCAGCAGACCCAATGGCGTAGAAGGATGAAGGCGCATTCTGATTTGCAAACTCAGTTGCGATCCAATCAGACGAGCGTGCGTTGGTGGACACGCGAAACTCGTCCAAGCCTCCTTTGTGGTAGTAACTTGTGGGCCATGCGCCTATGTCGATTCCGGTCTCTGTTGCCTGCGGAACATTTGAGTTTGTATTTGAAGTAGCAAGGACTCCGTTTATGTAGATGGCGTGCTTTGACTGTGCTGAGTCATATTCCAGAACCACATGCGCCCAATGATTGAGATAGCTACTGTAAGAAGTGAGAATGAAATGGTGATCGATGTGCCTGCAGTAATGCTTAATGACGAATTTGAGAGGTAGTTCGAGCCACTGAAGCTGGCACCGCCTCCTATCTGCCCAGTCGATGCAGTAACGCTGTTGTTGTTCGTCAAATTGTAAGCATGAGAAGTAGAGTCGGCCCCGAAGGTCGAACCGGCATTCGTGAAATGCCAGACACCAACATAGTTGGCATCCCATGTGCCCGATTTGTTGGATTGATCCACCGAAATCGCACCGTTTCCGTAGAACATGTAAATGACCGTGTCCGAGGTGTGTGAAAGTGTGGGAATCTTGACCCAGAATATCGCCGCTCCAGTCACCGAGGAATACGACGCTCGCTCATACGAAAGAGGTGTCGTTCCGGCAGCGTCAGAGGTGAAGATGATGTCGTAACCATTCGCGCTGGTTAAATCCCCGCCGTTCTCAATTGTGGCCAAGTAAGAGAAAGTCCCAGAAATAAGCACTGAAAAATTAGTTTGATCGGAATTTGCAACCTTAGTGTGGTCGATAGTGATTGCCCGACGGTATCCGTATCCATTGGACCAGCCTTGCGCCACTGCGCGTTCTTGCACGGCGAACGCGAAAATCAGGCCAACAAAACATGCGAACAAAACCCTCAGTCTTTTCGAAATCATTGGGCGCTCCCGACTTGTGCTGTTCCTAGTCACGACACGGCTAGCCTGGCTCATCGTTGTTGGCATCTCGTCTGAAATCTATTGGTAGGAAATTGTGACGGCACCTACGCCGTTCGCTTGGGAACTAGTAAGCCCACGTCCTTGCGAATCGTAAGTGTGGGATTCCAGTACTTTCCCTTGAGAATCCGTGACGGACGTAATGAGCGACTGGCTGTTGTACGTGAAATTTGTGGTCGTGAGATCAGGCTTGGTTACCTGCGCTAATCTTCCTTGCGTGTCGTAGGAGTAGGAGAGGGTAATTCCAACGTCTGATGAAACTTGTGTCACTAAATAGCTCGTCGGACTTCCGTATGTGAAATAAAGGTGGCGACCCGCAGCATCCGTCACCGTTGTCAGCCGGTTCGAAGTGTCATACGTCAATTGAGTTGTGTTTCCGTTGCGATCGACAATTGCGGTGAGCAGCCCGCTATTGATGTCAAAAAACCTTTTTTCACCATTCTGAAAAGTGAGTGTCCAAGAAGCTGTTCCCGCGATGAGCGTTGCGCTTACATTCGCAGGAGCCGCAACGGAAAATGCAGACCCACTGCTGCTGAGACCGAACGACCAGAAATCTCCGTCCCCGCGCATATATTTAACGAAATGGTCCGATCCAAGGAAAATCTTCTCTTCGTATGTCGATTTCCATCTATCGCCAAATAATCCTGTTTGGTACAGGACCTGTGTTGCTGGCCACGCGCTATTCCAAGTGCGGTTCAGTTTCAACCCTCCGCCCAAGCCCGGGACGGACACGTCCATTTCTTCGATATACGTATTTCCTGTTGCGAGTGAGATTGGATTGCCACAATATGGGCATTGATCACGGTTGTCCTTCTTTGGGGGCTTACACCCTGCCCATACAGTGGCAATCCAATAAGAAAATGGACCTTCCCCACAAACAGGCGCGCCATATAAGCACGGGTCGTTGATGAAATAACCTGGCGGAAGTGCGTCGGGCCAAAACCAAATAGTCTGCGCAAAACAGCTTCGGGGCAGCTGAGCGTTCGCGCCCACACTGCAAGCCAACTGAACGATGGCCACGACAATCACAAAAGCAATGATTTTTTTTGACATTGAATTCCCCCACCAACGTAGCGAAATAGCCCGTTTCGACAGTAAATGCACACACCCCTACCTATGCGCTCGGCGGCGCATTCACTGCTACCTCTGGTCAAATCAAAAGAGATACAAATTCGTTCCTGCACGCCCACAGGAACTGATTCGTGCAGGCCCAAATTGGGAAAGCGGAACTTTTGTAAACCAGCGTATTTACCTTGTCAACTAAAATTCTCGTTACAACCTCGCGCATTAGCTATCGAGCATGCACTCGCCCTGCCTTGAGAGGTCCCACTCACGTTCTTTTGGGTTGGATATCGGACAGGAGGCGAAGTTCTTGAAGACAGACGAACATACAGTTAAAAACCAGCCGGACTAATCCCTTCTTCTTCAATGCGGTCGCATGCCGGTATTCTGCGCAATTCAAAATAATCTGCGCCCGGCTTGTCAGCGATTCTCCTGCAGAGTCAGTTCCTGCGCATCGCGAAAGGCGGAATAACTCTTCAATTTCCCTCCCGCATTCCGAAAATAGATTTCCCAGAATTCTCGGAGCTCTTTCCAATGGGCAGGCTGCTCATTAGGGGCATGAACCCCGCGGCAGTAGACCTCGACATCTTGCAGATGCGCCACAAATGGGGATCGTTCAATCTCCGTGATGATTGATTTTCTGCGGGGCTTGTTCTGAGGTTCCAGATTCATATCTTTTGTCGCCTGTTCCATGTCTGAATAAATGACGAGTATTCGCCTTTGCGAGTCGGTATGTTCAGCGAACAGTTCGCCTGCCAATATGAGCGCACCAAAAATATCTGTCTGCATAAACTCCGGTTGCAATTGAGCGCTCCGCTTTTTCCATGCGCGGACGATCTCTTGTCTGCCGGAGGTGAGCTTCTCTCCAAAATACCCAGCGTCAGTTCTTAGGCTCGCTTTGAGAATGACGTAAGGCTGAGCGAAGCTGTTGCTCGTGATCCCTAATACGGTGACCTGGCTTCCGGCAGGCAAACGTCCAAGCAACCGGGTAACGGCTTCTATGTTTTTGGCAAACGCTGTCTGTCCGTCTGGTCCTTTCCGATCGACAGATTTAGTGAGATCCACGGCAACAACCAGATCAATCGCTTCCGGCGTCCATCGTGCCTGAGAACACAAGATGCTGAGCACTACCAAACTCGGGAGCACAAACCGCTTCGCGGCGTTCCTCAGCGTTCCTTTGAACATTGACCAATAAAAGTCGCGCCAGAATCGCGCGACGAATACCGGCGCTTCGTTCTGGAGACGAACGATTTCCCGCGCCAATCCGGCAAGATGATCATGCGTTGCCCGGAGATTGGCCTTGAGCGTTTCATACTCGCCCTCGCCTGTGTTGCTCATCCGTTCAGCCTCATGCGCCGCGAGGCCCGCGCCGAGTTCCATAGAAAATGCGAGTAACCCCATGACGTACTGCAAGAGCGGCACCGTATCCTCGTAAAAGTTGTTCTGTGTGGCGCTTTTCTGGGGTTCATCGCCCTCGATTGTGGCCGATACAGAATTTTGCCGAATTTGCTGCATGAGAAGATTTCCGCGAATGGTTGCGAGGAGAATCATGCTCGTAAGGCCGCCAAGGCACGCCACCGCCATCACGACTTTCCTGAAGGTGTCGCTCGCAAACGAGTCAAGAACCATTTCCACGAGAACCGGCACGGTCAGCGCGATGCCGATGCAGTAGACAGCGCCTTTGAGGCCCAATCGATACGGTTCAAGCGTAAGCAGCGCCAGCAGAAATCCAGAAATAATCAGCACGGTTGCGACGATCCAATGCATTGCAATCCTTCGCCGGCGCGTTTTGCTGTCGCTGACCGGCGATAATCGCGCAAGGCGCGTCTTCAGCTCGCGTTCCTCTTCGAGTGCCTCCACATATTCCGCGCGCTTCGCGACGAGCGGCGATTCATTCGAAAGCTCAATCCTCTGCCGCTCCCAAGTGGCGACGGCCTCGGCGCGTCCTACAAGCTCGTCCACGCCTTCAGCGCCGAACTCACTACCAGTTACTGTCCCAGTTTCCTCGTACTCCATCGCGTTTTCTCCTCGGTTGAACTTCTTTACGACCAATAAAAAGGAGCTTGCAAATGGGCAAGCTCCGGTTGAAAGAACTAAGAGGTTTCGAGGGCCTTCAAAACCTCTTCGAGTTTCTGCAATTGACGACGGTCCTTCTTCAATTCCTCGTCCCTTCTATTAACGTCGTCCCGCAAGCGGTTGATCTGGTCAAGCACGACTTCCACCGGGGTTTTCTTCTTCCACGGTTTCCGTACGGCCTGACTTGCTGGTGCGGACTTCGGCGATGCCGTTTCCGCTGTTTTTTGTGCTGTCATGCTTTCCTCCTTCTTGATCGAGAAGATTGGTTTGTGTGGTGACCCATTCGTCGAGCTTCCGAATCGCTTCTCGTTTCGCCGGAAGCTCTACGTGGGTGTAGATGGAATGAACGTCTCGGCCGCTGGAATGGCCCATCAGCGCTTTGCGGACTTCCTGCATCACTCCCGCCTCCATGAGTCGGCAATTGAAGCAGTGACGCAGATCGTGGAAGCGGTAATAGCGAATGCCCGCGCGAACGATCGCGGACTTCCAGGCGGTCTTGATGGCCCAAATGGGCCGGTCGTGATACGTGAAGAGGAGTCCGCTGGGGTTAGGGTGTGCGGCGAGCAGGTCGAAGAGCCTCCGCGTGAGCGGAATTTCCCGTCCTTCCCCGCCCGCCGTCTTGGAACGGGTTACCAAGAGCAGACCGCGGGTGAGATCAACGTGCTCCCATTTCTGGGATAGGATCTCCCCGCGCCGCATGCCGGTGTCGAGTGCGGTGATGATGATCGAGCGGAGATGTGGAACTGCTTCTGCAAGCAGACGCAGTTCCTCCGCAACGCTCATCACCATCCGCGGTTTGCGCCGCTCAGGAACGAGCGGTATCCGAGACAACGGGTTCGCCGCGAGGAATCCCTCGTCCATTGCCCAGAAGAGCAAATGGCGCAGGACCCCGATATCGCGGTTGACCGTTGCTTCGGAAATTTGTTTTTGTGCGTGGCGCTCGGAGCGATAGTCACGGACGAGCGCCTTACCAATACGGCCGATGGGGATCTCGCTGAAATACGGCAAGAGGGCGTTCAGCCGGTGATGATGGTGGGGTCTTTGCAATCCTTCCGCGAGAAACCGCGCGGTGAGTTCGCCGAATGTCATCTCGGGTTGCGGCATACGCATCCCGAGGCGAACACGCATCAGTTCTTCCTTGAAGTCCTGATCGATCTTTTCCGCAATGCGGCGATTGCTGGTGCTGGTCGATTTGGCGTGTCGAATACCGTCTACATATATATAGGTCCAGTAGATCCGGCCCCGTCTGTAAAGTGCCACGGTTCATTCCCTCCTTTTCATTTGGTTTTCAATGAGCCAACGAACAACTTGATTGCGATAGAAGATGAGCTTGCCGGTTCGGCTTGCCCTGAAATGCGGCAGACCCTGCCGCAGGCATTGCTGGCGAACGGTCCAGACGGAGACTCCGATGAGCAGCGCGACTTCGCCTATCGTGATCGGCTCGCCCAATACCTCGTCGAGCGCGTCGGTTTTGCTGCCTTTCGCTTCGGGCAATGCCTCGGGCAGTTCTGCCCTAGGCGGAACGAGCGGAACCCTTGAAGAACCAAGCTTTTCGCGGCGAGTACGAAACCTGACTTGCGTATCTTTGTCCGTCACGAACGGCCTCCCTTCTCGCGGTCCTTCCACTGGAAGCAACGGTGGATCAGCTTCCGCAGCCAATGGGGAATCTGAAGCCAAGCCCACCAGAGAAGTGCGAGCAGAATGGCCGTCGCCGCTATTAGCGCCTGCACGTGGGAATCAGAGAGAGCGGCTTTGAGAGCTTCCAGAATGACGAGCAGCGAAGACAACAAAAGGACAGTGCCCAGAGCGAACATAGTGAAAACGACGAGGAGCCTGGTGCGGAAGGGCATCTTTGGTTGTGGCGTTGAGAATTCGCGGCTGCCGCACTGAGAGCAGACTTCCGCGCTTCGAGGATTGACGTGCAATCGGGGACAGAGCTTTACGTCATAGCTCCTCCCGCAGTAATTGCAGAAGATTGGTTGTCCGGGCGTGACGTGGTTGCAGTTGTAACAATACTTCATCGCAGTTGTACCAACGATTGGCGGTTGTCGTCTCTTGGCCGCAGCCAAATGGGCGACCAGAAACCATTTCGTCGAATGGATTCGATGGTCGCGAACCAGAAAATCTTTTCGGTAGCGGTCGCGACCACCGCACGGATTGATTGCAATCTACGTTCGGAAGTGGCGATTACGAGAACTCGAAACCGTTGCTGTCCGAACTGGCGTTCGAAAAAACCTGAGAGGGCGTACTTTAGATATTCCTTAACCTTTCCCTTCCAGACTTTTCTGCCTTCGCTTCCGAGATCGATTTCGAGAAATGCTGCGCGAGTGTCGCGAGGATGGAGCATCTCAACGTAGCCGTCGGGAATGAGTGAGAAACCTTGCTGCAACGGTTCGAAGAAACTCATCCAGCGGACAAAGCGGATGTTTTCATTTGGCGTTGGTTGATATTTCAAAGTGCAGTAAATCTCGTTGATCGACAGCTGGTGGGCTACAAAGACGTCCGCCGCAAGAACCTCATCCTGGCGCCGCCTCGGGCCCCGATAAGGCACACCAACGATCCGTGCCCCTTCGGACGAGAGCGCATAAAGAGCCTTCTGTCCGCCTCCTGAAGTTCCAAGAAAGAATCGGCGAAGGAATCCGGCCCTAGTGAGCGCAAGCAACCTGCTGTTCGCCCGCGTTGTTGAATGGAATCCGGCAACAATTTTTGCCTGTTCCCGGTCAACGACACGCAAGATCGAGAGTTCCCTGAGCAAGTGACGGTCCCGCTCTTGGATCACGATGGAGCGACGGTCATTCCCACTCATTGAGCACCTCGTCGGTTTTCTTGAGGAAGGTTGCTTGGCGAGCGGCGATGTCGCGCTCGATGTGCGCCCGTACTTTCCCCCGCGAATAGCGCGCACGATTTACGAGATCGGTCGGATCCACGGCAGGCTCTCGGACCGACGGGACTCGCACTTCCTGCCAGCGATCAGAACCGGTTTTCACAACACAGTGTCGTTGAGGAAGATTCTTCAAGTGTTCAGCGAGAGGCTTTCCGCCGTCGAGTGCTTGCGCCACTTGCGCGGCATCTTGGCTCGACAATTGAAAGAACACTTGGGTGCCGACAGAGAGAATCGCGGCGCGCATCTCGGCGGGATACTGGTCAAGGAACTGATTCGCGGTGATGACACCCACCCCGAACTTGCGGGCTTCCGAAAGTAGCGTTTCAATGCCGCTCCCGTACGCCACTAAGTTCTGGATTTCATCGCAGTAGAGGCTGAAGAGGGATCGTTCAGTGCGAGCGAAGAGAGCGTTCTTCACGACCGTGAGGATCAGGCTTCCGAGCGTTGCAGCCTGTTCTCCTAACTTTCCTTTTTCAAGGTTCACGATCACCCAGAAACCCTGATCCATCGCCTCTCGAAGTGAAAACGTGGATTGCACCTGACCCACGATGTGGCGGAAACGCGGATCGGCGGTGAACGCCGAAGTCTTGTTGAGAATTGGTTCGCGCATCGTCGCGCGCATCGCTTCGCTCGTCTGGTCATAGCGGAGTTCGAAATATTGGCGGACTTCAGCATTCGGTACGTTCTTGAGACAGGTGATTCGGAATGCTCCATGCGTGAGGAATGGTGCAAGTTCGACGAGGGTGAGGTGATTCGCTGCAAGTACATAGAGTGAGTTGCGAAGAAGTTCATCCGTGCGTGCGCCAAAGTGATCGAGCGACCAGCGCCGTTTCAAAATCTCGGCGAACTCCGCGATGCGGACGAAATCTGGGGAATCAAGTTCCAGAGGATTGAGCCCAACCGAGACGAGCGGGTCAGCCGGTTCGATGAGCACAAGCTTGTCGCTCAAATGGCGACGAAGCTGTCGTTCGCGTGCATTCACAGTCCGCAGAAGAAATGGCGTAGCGTCACCGTGTAAATCGAAGTACAAAAAGCCCTTATCAGTAGCGATGTCTTGTTCAGCGAGATAGCGCAAGAACGAGCTCTTGCCACTTCCGGTCTTTCCGAGCACCACAATGTGCATCGTGCGGCGGGCGTTACTGAGCGAACGGTGCCGTCCGGTCACCTCGCCATCCGAAACCTGAGTCCCAAGGTCGAGACTTCCGTGCTCCGACCATGCTCCGCGTTCCTGCCCGCGAAGGCGGTTCCAGAAACTTGCCAGAATTTTCTCAATGGTTTGTTTCATGATTGAACCTTGGGGAGCACTGGTTTGAAGGGCGGCAACATTGCCGCCCCTCTCTAGCGAACATCACGGGGAGTTGTGGAGCGCGACTTCCGACGGCGTCTAGCGCGAAAAGTTCGTGATCAGCAATTCGCGGTAACGCTTACCTTCTGACTTTTGCGAGGTGTAGTGCAGTTCGATTTCCTTGAAGGCAAAGTGGTGAAAGAGCTTTCGCACCTCGGGAAGATCGTTGAGCGACAGGATGAACTTGCCGCGGATTTGCCGAAGACGTTCTTCGAGTTTCACGAAGTCCGCTTCGGCAAAATTGAACCGATATAGTTTCCGGTCCCAGTACGGCGGGTCCAAATAAAAGAGGGTCTCGGGGCGGTCATAGCGCTTCAAGATTTCTTCGTAGGGCAAGCATTCGATCTGCACTCGCGCGAGTCTTTGGTGAGTTTTTTCGATGAGCTGTGGAAGGCTTCCTGGGTCAAAGTTCGATGACTGCGCGACGGAATAGTGGAAATAACGCTTCCTGATCAGGCCCGCATACGCATTTTTCTGCAGATACAGGAATCGCGCCGCACGCTGGATATCGGTAAGGGCGACTGGGTTCTGAGTCTCCAGCAGTTCAAACCATTTCCGGCTAACGATAGAGAACTTGAGATATCGCACCAGTTCTTCGTAGTGCGACTGGCAGATCCGGAAGAAATTCACGACCTCGCCATCCATGTCGTTCAATACTTCAACTGATGACGGTTCCTTATGGAAAAGGACCTGTGCACCGCCGGCAAACGCCTCGACATATGTGGTGTGATCGGGAAACATTTCAATGATCTTCTTTGCCAAGCGGTTCTTTCCGCCGATGTATGCCAGAGGTCCTTTCATGTAGGTCGTGTGGACGCGGAGGAAGCCTTCCGTCGTCGCGACGCTTCGAAATAGAGAACCATCGAAGCGTCCCCTAACTTTAGCGATTGGGCGATTTTGCGAAAGATGCGATGTCATGCCTGTTGCGGCAAAGAGTCTTTCGTACCAGAAGGTTGTCTGTGAAAATTCGCTGATATAGGCCACTGTCTTCATCATCGGTTCACGATCAGCCTACATACTGGGGCGGGGGAAGGTTTCGGTCTCCGTTCTGTCATTCTTCGACTCATCTCGAAGACTAGGGAAAATTCGGGTCCGACGGCAGCGCGAGGGAGATTCAGTGGTTGTCTGTGGATGGCAACTCTGATGTTCTGTTTCCCCGCTCACGTGACGAGGAACCGCCGGACCCATCGTCGGCCTAACGGATCTAGGAGGCCGCATGTTGTCTTCTAACAGGTTCAGAGGGGATCGTCGATTGTCGTCACACCAATTCGTTAGGATCGCGGAAGATACGAAAGAAACGCACTCGAGTATTCTGGCGGCGGAAGAAGTCCGATTTCGAATTTATGCTCCGCTGCCCACCGCGAGATGCGTCGATGGTAGTAAACATGAGGATTCTCTAGGTAGAGTGGAAGATACTGTCGCCTGATCAGATCAACTGCCTCTTCATCCCTGTGTTTTGCAAAAAGAAACTCTATTTTCGGTGTCAGGAGTGTCGGATCGGCGAAGTTCGTGTGATCAATCAAACGCCGACGAGCAAGCTGCAGGTCACCCAAACGCTTCAGGGCAAGATCGTAATCGCCCAACAAATAAGTGGCGAAGCCAGATTCTTCCCGGTAATGCTCAACCCAGATGGAAGCATCATCGACTCGCTCCGCCAATTGAGTGAGCCGGGCGATCTCGCGCCTGGTCCCGGATCGGTCAAGATCCGCTCCAATCCGCCGCAGCCGCCAGAATCTCACTTGATGCAACAATCTCGCAACCGTAGGGTCACCGAGACTGCAATTCTCTTTTAGAATATGGAAGGCCCACAGGAATTTCTGAAGCGCTTGACGCTCATCTTCCGCCAAGCGGTAAATGTTACCCAAAGCCACCAGTGACTTGCCGAGATTTGGAAAATCCCGGATCTTCATGAAAAATCGGACCGCAGCCTTTGCATGCCCAAGAAGAACGTTAAGGTTTTGGGAGGAAAGGGGACCATCTGCGCCGACATCACGAAGCAACTCGCGAGCCCGATTCAGAAGAGATCGGTCGGCCAAGTTCCGAGGCCTCTCAAGGGAAAGCGTCGCGTTTATGACTTCCGCGCGAGTGCGAATAGACGAGCGCAATGCAGGCGTGATTGGACCTTTCGTGAGCATCAGCGAATCGAGTTCACGAAGTTCTCCCCAGATGCGCTCGTGCCGCGCAGTTAAGCCTTCCGGGAGGGATTCCCGAAAGTTCGCGAGGGGAATCATCAATGCCTTTGCAGACATGCCCACGATGAAGTCCCGCCGAGAGAGTGGCCACAGGTATCCTTTCAGGTGACGGATGGCGGACCGGGCGTTCTGCGTCATCTCAAAGCGACATCCGGCCGAACAAAATTCATTTCCGCCGCGTACCCGGTGTGCGAACTCCGTCCCGCAGGTAGGATTCCGACATGCATGTGTTCGGGTCGGCCCCTGGGAGCCGTTTTGAAAGCCGTCGCAGGGCTTTTGAGGATCTAGATAGGGTGCGTCGAGTGGCCGCATGGTTCCTCCATGTGGCTACTCTCTCGCATCCGCGAGAGAGCCAGAGCGGAGCTTTCGACTCCGCTCTGGCACCCAGTTTCTCACCGACTGCCAACTCATGGAAAGGTTGTCACACGAGTTGAATCGCACGGAGTCGAGCGTGCAAGACCTGGGAAAGGCGTCGCTATCACCTGCTTGGTGTTATCCAATGGGGCGGGAGTTTAGTGACAGTTGTCGGCCCGGCAAGTTCGCACACCTTTTAATCCTACCGATCAGCATGCATTCTAGGGCGCATGGACGAACTAGCTGACTTCAAGAAATTCCTGGGTCCAGTCGCGCAGGGATATAACAACTCGCAGCTCCAGCAACCTGATTCAAAGAAGGAAGAAAAGGCCCCGACAAATCCTTCGACTCATCAAGAGTTCTCTAACAGCTTCACAAAATCTCGATCTAGATAAATTCCATTTGGCGCAGCATTCGGCTCTTAGGGAATTGGGAACTGCCAGGGCGAGAGACAGAGTCTTGCCCGACATTGCGTCCTTCCGAATGAGCATGATTTTCCAACACAACCCTTGGATAGCGGCACGCCGCGATAGGAACGGGTGTATCATTCAGAAAACCTACCTCAGAATGTCGGCGTAGTCCATCGGGAGCAATTGCAGTTACAGGAGGCCTTGTGCGACGGAAACACGGGCTCCTTTTCTTAATCGCCTATTTCTGCTCGTTGATTGTTGCCCCGTCCCCTTCTCTTGCAGCGTCACAAGCCACCACCCCCGAGGCCTGGATGGCTCGGGTTTTGAAGCTTTACAGAGGCAAGTCCGGGATCCACGACGCCCAAAGGCCTGTCAGTTATAGCCTCGATGATTGGCCGACCAACGCTGGAGGTCTCGTACGCCTGCGTCAGATTGAAGTCCCGCTCTTGGGGACGCCGAGTTTTATCGAGCCCAAGCTTCAAATCCTTGGCATCGGCAGAGAGGGGGAGATTTTTCAGCTGGTAGAAACGCGCGACCTGATATTTCTCCTGAATCCGCTTGGCAATATTCGGCGCGCTCCAGATGGCAACGGCATCTGGCTAAAGGTGAGAACGATCAACGGAGTCGAGGGTTGGATTTTTGCTGGCCCCAAGAACCATCCGGCCGCTTACGTTTCGATTGCCCGGCACAAAACGAAAACCCGCAGCGCAGGATACTGGGATCAGCTCGTCAACCCGCTCATCACGCTCGGGTTCGCTGCTTTGGTTTATTCGTTGCTGAAGCGGTCGCCTCGGGAGAAGGTCACATCCCATATCAACTCAAGCCCAGTCTCAGACTATTCCGGATCTTCTGACGCCGGAAAAAGGCAACTGGAAGCTCCCCTCCACACGGAGGAACCTTCCATCTGGGCCCCCGGGACCAAACTGACCATGAAATCAGCGAACATCTATGAAGATATCTTCTCCTTGCCCACAAGACGTAAATGTCCCGACTGCCTTGGAGAGCAGACTTTCGATCCAAGCCTGGGTAACGGTAAATGTTCGGAATGCAAGGGGTCGGGCTACGAGCTTGACCTTCTCGAAGCTTTTGTTGTGGCACTCAATGACAATCAACAAACCTGCAAAGCCTGCCACGGAGATAAGACGTGTCAGACCTGCGAAGGAGAAGGCTATATTGAAGACTGATCGATCTATCGTGTTTTTTTCTCAATCCAATTCTTTCATGAAGAATCTCGCTTTCAAGAACACAGTGAATTCCGCCATTTCTTCTTGATACGCGCGTAGCTTCTTCATTTGTATATCGGGCGGGTAAAGATCTTGCAGTCTTGCTCCCTGGCTCACCAGTCGAGCAGAGTCCGGGAAAAAGTCGATTATCAGACGCCTCTCTGCCGACCCGTTTTTTTGCTTGTAGAACTCATCTAACAGATCAATTATGTGCGCCTCGCCTGCCCAAAGCTTAAGTTTGGCATCTCTAACGAGGGCATCAAGTCGCGGGCTGGTTTCTCCGCTGCCCAGAGCCTTTCGTACGGATCGTATTTCTAGCCTCAGGGATTCGGGAATGAGTGCAAAATCAACCCAAGGTGCTTTGCTTTGGTTATACATGTGGCCTTCACATGAACCGTCAGTTGCAAGCCCCATGCAGTTCAGTGCGGCGACCGTTTCCTTGATTCCTGGATCGACTCGTTTACCGAGCGCATCTACAAGTCGCTCCACGTGTTGAAGTGCCGCTTGCCAATTCTCTCTTTTTTGGCGATCTGGATTTTCGACGGATTCGTAATTCACATTTTTGGGGAAGGATTACAAATGGGAAGAGTGAGATTTGTATTAGGGTTTTGTCAGCTAGATAGGCAGGGACGAAATGGCTGAGGGAAGAACAACTTCATTTTACTGTACCGCAGAGCCAACGCCTGTCAATTGCTCAGCCTCGCCACGACCACTTCTCATCGCTTTCTCGACAGCGCGCCTCCTCCAATCTCGATACGGCGAAGTATCAGTTCGCAGCTTCTTTGTGGCCGGTGGCATCGTGCTTTGCGGTCGGGACGCGACGCTGCCAGGCTGGCAACTTCGCACATCTGGCGCATTTGTGCCCGTAACGTACCTTGGGGTCATCCCCGATGACTGGACAAGAAAAGGACATACATGGCTCCAATGACTCAACCCCTGTAACGGCGGCACACGGATCACCGCAATCCCGAGCCATAACTCCTGCATTCCCTATCTCTCGCATTCGAACAAAAGCTTCCAGTCTCCCGGTTGAAGAAAAGAACAAATTGCTGTTTGAGGTTTTCGACATGCTCTTGAGGAATGATCGAGAAATCGCGCATTCATCCCACGCCCCTCTTGCATCAACGTCCAAAAACCGTAGAGTGAAGAAAAACCAACCAGATCACTCAACGCGCACGTAGTCATCACAAGAAATCCGACCGCTTTCTTCTACCCACAAATCGACAGCTCGTAACGGGTTCTGACGCGAAGCATGGCCAAACACGCCGCAATCTTAATAAGGGTTTCAACCGATGCGCAGAAAGAACATGGCACCTCCCTCGCTCAACAGCGAAAGGATTTGTTGCGTCTGGCGAAATCGCTCGGTTATTTCGTAACGGAAAAACATATTTATGATGACGGCGGATTCTCGGGTTCGCAACTGTCGCACAGCGAGCGCCCGGGACTTAGCGAACTCATCAAAGCGGCGGAACGAAAAGAGTTTGAGGTTGCTTTTGTCCAATATGTTGACCGGTTCGGCCGGACGACGCTCGAGAATCTTATCACCCGAGACAAGCTGAAGAAATTGGGGATAGTGATCCATTCATATTTCGAAGGGAGGATGGAGAACGATACAGCGGGCGATCTGCTTTTCATGTTTCATAGCTGGAAGGCCGAAGCTGACAATCAGCAGCGAAAGGAAAGATCGATACGCGGAAGAATAGCCGCAGCCAAGAATGGCAAACACTGCATGGGAGGTCCTCCATTTGGTTACAAGAGAGATTTCAAGACAAAGAAACTAACCATTGCGAAAGTCCCCGCCCAGTGGGTGAGGAAGTTTTATCACTGGTGCGCCGTTGACGGGCTCTCGACGCGCGAAATCTGCAGAAGAGCGAACCAACTTCGGGCGCCGCTGCCAGGTCGAAGGCGAAAGCACTACGTTTGGCACCGCTCAAGCCTTCATCTCATTCTTACGAATCCAGCGTACACCGGAACAATTACGTTTCGGCGATACGAGAAAAACGGAAGCGAGCGGCCTCAGGATCAGTGGATTGATCTCTCAATTCCACCGATCATCTCCAGGGAACTTTTCGACAGAGCGCAGAATAGGCTCAGAGAAAATAAGGAAAAAGCTTTGCGTAATACGAAACGGACGTATCTCTACGGCGGAGTTATTTATTGTGGATACTGCCGACATCGGCTCGGTAGCGGATTTCAACCTGCGCGGCATAAGGGACTTGGAACCAGGTACTATCATGGCCTTAAAAAAGAGAAAGGTATCTCTGTAAGCGGTTGTTCTCACTGTCCTCAAGTCGCTGAAGCTCGGCTCGAACCAGTGTGGGAAGCAATCAAAAGCGCTGTCACCAAACCTGAATATCTTCGCGCAAAGGTCAAGGAATACTACTCGGCTGACAAGGTGACCACGCAGGATCGGCTTGTAGAGCTAGAGAAGCAAATCACTGCCGTTTCCCTGCAAAGGAAGAAGATCCTGAATATTTACCTCACAGACGAGAAGTTAGATGAACGCGAGTATCTGCGCCTGGTCCATGCGGTCGATAAGGAACTTAAACGTGTCCAAGAGGAAAAAGATGACATCGAGCGGCGGGTTTTCAGCGAACGCGAGAACCAGCGATTGAGCGATCAAGTTTCTCGGTCATACGAAAAAATCCATCGTGAAGTGATCCGCGCGTCGTACGAAACGCGCAGAGCAATCATCAAAAAGATTGTGAGAAAAATTCTGATTTTCGAACGTACGCAAGAAGCAGAAATAGAACTTCATCTTGGTCCGGTAAGCGGGAACCGATCGTTAGTTTCTAAAGCCGCTGATTCTCCAGACTCTGGCAACCAACATCCCCAAGAATCATTTGTGTCCGGTCATCCAGCGACAACCGGGCACAAATCAACACAGATAAACCTTCGTATCAAAGCACCGATTTTGGCGATCCAGCGGCCCGGAAGGCCGAAATTGGCACCAGCCGCCTGACTTCCCGAGGTATAGCGCGCATGGCTCTCGCCCCTCGCGGGAACGCTTTCGAACCGTATTATGGAAGAAATACAAGCCTTCGCAGGTGTCCTTCGCGGATCTGAAGAGGAAGAGTTGGCTGCTTAGAAAGCGTTTCCAAGAAATTCAAGAAAATAGACTCCACGAGTGGTTTTCGAACTACAAAGGTTTTGTGACTCGAATTTTTTATCCTAGCACTGAAGCTCGCGTCGGCAAGACAGCTTGATTTATCGGAGTCATATTGAGGGTTGTCAAAACAAAAAGAGCGACGGCCCTTGGTCGTCGCTCGAAACTCAATTTCGTTTAAGATTCAGAATGCTTTCTTTATCTACTTGCTCAATCAAAAATAGCTCCCGATTACTCCAGTAATGCGAGGCCACGGCTTTGATTCCGTCTGCCATTAATCTAATCGTGACGCCCACTAAAATCACCGTGATTACTGAGTGGCCGCCCATGCCCGGATTCTCCGATGAGTGTAACTCGTAAGAATTCCGGTGTCGTGTTTTCCGCATCCTGGTCCAGGTGGTGCCTTGGCCCTCTCGCATCTTCTGTTTTTGACTACGTTTTGGTTGTGTTTCATTTTGGTGCTCCTGTTTGGGTGACGTCGGTTGCTTGTGACAACCGGCAGGGACGATTTCCATCCCTGCATTTAATTAGACGCCAAACCTGGGCGGATCGACAACGCATAGACCCAAAAGAAAATGGCCGCTGTGTCACAAGCACAGCGGCCTAAGGCAGATAGGAGCACCTAGAAACGCAAGTAACTGCCTTAGAATCAAATATTTAGCAGAATTGAAGTTCTGTCAAGGCACACTATCGTAGGCTTTGCCCAAAGGTCGAAAGGCGAAAATATCTTCATGGCACGACAAAACAAGCCAGTCCGCAGGAAGCCTATGTCGAATGGATGACTCAACGATGTTATAATACCCGCGAATACTTTCTTCACTGCACCGCGAGTTACAAGTCGTACCGGAATCCGGCGGACGAGCGATTCCCTTTGCAACGCATGACCAATGCTTGACTTCCGTGCGCTCGTATGCGACGCGGGGCCCCTCCACACCACAACCGCTACATTGAAATCATCAAAGAGAGTGGCCAACTTCTGCCGAGGCGGAACCTGCACCGTAACAACACGAGTGCGAAACCCCCTTACCCCACAGTCGAGCAATTCGTTGGG
>WNFR01006374.1_pt1 | contig 24816 bp, 26 predicted proteins | sample 5400221 | NCBI WGS metagenome assembly WNFR01 (sample SAMN13153357, study PRJNA577476) | soil metagenome | isolation source: 40 cm soil under Madrone tree | place: USA:California | collected 2016-06-14 | reverse complement strand
GGGGAAAATTTCTTCAACGGTCCCGGCAGAACGTTCAATGCCAGTCCCGGCAATGTGACCGATGAACAGTTTCGCTCGGTGGGCGCACCGCGCGGGATCTGGGTCGGGGTCAAGTACGACCTCGGCAAGCCTGGCAACTGAGACCGCTCGAACAGAGGGAGCGATAGCTCCCCCTTATTTTCTGACCCTTTCTTCAGAACTGATAGCTGGCGGCAAGGCCTACCGCATAGTTCGTCCCGGGCGCGGGTTCGTAATATTGTCCATTCGAAGCGTTTACAATTACCGACCCCACGTATTCTTCGTCAAAAATATTGTCGACGCGGGCGAATTCTATTGAGCTTCCACCCGCCGAGCTTCTGCTCGAAGCCGAACCGCACGTTGACCAATGTGTAAGCGTCCGCAGATTCGTCATTCAAATCATTGGTAAATACCTTGTCGACCCAGCGCGCTTCCACCGCAGTCGAGAATCCCAACGGGTTGTAAGCCCAGCCGAGCTCTGCGAAACCGGCAGATCGAAGCTCGACTGCTCAACCCGTGTGGGCGTAACCACGATGGGTGCCAAATGAACTGAGTCTTCCTGCGCCAGGACAGCGCCGGTATCGAAAAATGACAGTGCGAGGCAGAAAATTTGCCTGACCGGAAGATTGAGCGTCCTGAAATTGCAAGGCACGGCACGTTCTCCCTTGATTTTTTTTGATCCAGTTTTCTCTTTTTTCTTGGGGCGCTCCCGCGCCGCCTTGACGCAAAAAAAAGGCTGCTCGAAAGCAGCCCTTCGGGACTTGCAGTGCTATCAGCGATTGAAGACGTACATCGTGACTTCAAAGCCAAAGCGCATTTCTGTGTATTCGGGTTTGGTCCACATGGTGAGGCTCCTTCAGAGAGTTAATCCACTTCTATCGGGGGTTCACGGCCGCTTCCTCACGACCTTGGATCGTATTCTGTTGCAGCCCCATTACCCCGCCCTACAGGAAAACACTGAAATCCGGCTCATGATTTTCATTAGATTTTCAGAGAGCCGCCTTTTTCAGTATTCTCATTAATAATCATGGCTCTATAAGACCAGCGCGAATCGCGATGATGGCCAGTTCGGCAGAATTCGACGCCCCCAGCTTCTGTTTGATGTTGTAAAGGTGAGTGCCGATGGTGCGGGGGCTCAAAGACATGACTTCCGCGATCTCGGCCACCGACTGTCCTTTCGCCAGCGCCAGGAATACCTTGAATTCCTTTTCGCTCAACATGTCGAGAGGATTGCGATCGCCATTGACCTGCTGCACCGCCATCTGCTGGGCGATTTCCGGTTCCAGGAACGTCTTGCCCTGGTACACCTGCCGGATCGCCTGCATCAAGGCTTCCGCTGCACTGCGTTTGGTTAGGTAACCGGCGGCGCCCGCTTTCAGAACACGGCGCGCGTGCATCGCATCCTCGTGTGCGGACAACACCAGAATGCGCGCTGCCGGCTCACGCGCCAGGATGCGATCAATCGCCTCCAGGCCGCCGATCCCCGGCATCGATATATCCATGACCACGACATCCGGCCTGACTTCCGGAAACTTGCGACACGCTTCCTCGCCGCTATCGGCCTCGGCGACCACTTTGATGTCGGCCGATCCTTCCAGCAGTAGCCTGAATCCCATGCGCACGACCGCATGATCATCGACCAGCATTACACCGATTCCACCGCCCGCTGCTTTGCTGTTCAACCTGACTCCTCCCGCTATGCCGCTTCCACGCCGTCGGTCGCCACGGTGGCCTTTGCCGGGATTGCGGCGGTAACCGTTACGCCCTCGCCCGGCCGGTTGTCGATCTGAAACACCCCATCGAGGGCCTGGACGCGCTCGCGCATGCCCATCAGACCGAAGCGCGTGGCTTCGCTCTCATCGCGCAGGGCAATGCCCTTGCCGTTGTCGCGCACCATGACCCTTACGACGTCGCCGCGGCCGGAATCGCGTTCGCGCGCGACCAGGATGTCCGCGCGCGTCGCCGCGGCATGGCGGATTACGTTGGTCAGGCATTCCTGGACGATGCGGTAGATCGTGATGTTGACGGTTTCGCCCAATCCCTCCAGCTCGCCCTCGAGCCTGAGCTCACAGGCGATGTCCTTGTGCCTGTCCCGCCATGCGGCCACGGTCTCCTTCAGCGTCGCGCTCAGGCCCAGGTGATCCAGCGCGGTGGGCCGCAGCTGACGGATGATCCCGTGCACGACATCGTAAATGTGCGTGGCGACGGATACGATGGTCTGCGCATTGCCATGGATCTCGGGCGCGCTTTCGCGGGTGCGGTTGGAGATCGCCGTACCGATGGTCTTGATTGCGGTTACGCACTGGCCGAGTTCGTCGTGCAGTTCGCGCGCGATCGAGCGGCGCTCTTCTTCCAGCCGGTTCTGGATCAGCTGCGTGAGTTTGCGGTTCTGCTCCAGCTCGCGCTCGGTCCGCTGTGCCAATTTGTGCTCGGTTATGTCGCGCATGCTGCAAATTTCACCGATCACTTCGTTGCTCACCGGGTCCACCAGGGGTGCCGCCGACAGCGCGACATCCACCACCCTGCCGTCCTTGGTCAGGCGCTGGGTCTCCACCATTTCGACAAGTTGGCGCTGTGTGACCGCATCGAGGTTTTCCTGGATTTCGCCCCGACGTTCCGGCGGGGCGAGCAATGTGGCGGAACGCCCGACAATTTCATCGTCGCGATAGCCGAACATGCGGCCCGCCGCCGGGTTCCAGAACGAAATGCGGCCTCCGAGGTCATGGATAATGATGGCGTCGCTGGATTGCTTGGTGACCAGCGCGAGCCGCTGGTTTTCCGCAAGGCTTTGCTCGAGATTCTCCGCCATGCGGTTGAAGGTATGGCTGATCGCGTCGAATTCCGGAAGTTCGAATTTCGGCAAGCGCGTGTCGAAGCGGCCTCTCTCCATTTCCGACAAACCGCCGAGAATTTTGCCGATGGGCCGCAGCGACCGGCCCAGTAACCAGAACACCAGCGCGTTGACCAGCACGAAGAATCCCAGCACCAGCCAGAAGAAATTCTTGAGATCGTCCCATGCATCGAGAATTGATCGCGAAGCATCCGGCCTGACGACCACCGTTCCATTCGGGATATTCAGCCGGAACTCGCCGATCTTAGGATCCGCCAGCCGGTTGAACCAGTTCGGTGCCCACCTGCCCTGTTTGTAGTGGGATGGCGGCGAGGTGTAGATCAACTGGTCATTCTCGTCGTACATCTTGATTTCGTTGGCACGTACGCGACCGAGGTGGCGCAGGAACGACAGCAACGCCTGATTGTACGGACCGCTTTGCGCGTTGGCCCGCGTGTTGGCGATCACAGTTTCCATCAATTGCACGGTGACCTTGGTGCCTGCTTCGATCTCTTCCCGGATGGAGCGACGCGTTTCCTCGATCAGAACGTCGGATGCGGCCAGCGCGAAAATCACAATGACCAGCGTAATCACGAAATTAATCCGGAAGCGCAGGCCGAATTTTCTCATCGCCGGGACCCGCCCAGAACATCGCACATACGTGCCGTCGCTGCGCACAGTTCCTCGGCGATCGCGGGCTGCATTGCAGAGTGGCCGCCATTTGGTACCAGACGCAGGTCCGCACCGGCCAGTCGCCGCGACACCTCAAATGCACTTATTGGTGGGCATACCATATCCATTCTGCCCTGTACCAGGATTATCGGTTTATTGCCGATGCGCCAGAGATCATCAAGCAACTGGTTCGGTCGCAGAAAACAGTGGTGGGCCAGAAAATGGAGCTGGATTCTGGCGGAAGCCAGCATTTCCTCTTCAGTCGCGGCGTTGCGGCCGCCGTCATTGCCATTGGGCATCTCCCCGATCGCCATGATCCTGGCTTCATAGTCACACCAGCGCCGGGCCGCCGCCAGCGCGCCCGATGCATCGGGGTGATCGATGAGTTGCCGATAGTGCTCGATGATGGACTCGCCGGCATCTCCGGCAAAGGCCGCCCAGGCCTCGGGGACGAAGCGCCGAATTCCCGATACATACCACTCGACTTCCGCCGTGCTGCCGAGAAATACGCCGCGCAACACCATCCCGGCAACCCGATCCGCGTGTGCGATTGCGTAGGCCAAGCTCAACGTACTTCCCCAGGAGCCTCCGAACAGCAGCCATCGATCCACGCCCAGATGATGGCGCAATTGCTCGATGTCGGCCACCAGGTGCGGGGTCGTGTTCTCTAAAGTCGAACCTGCCGGCGTGCTCTGCCCGCAACCACGCTGATCGAACAACACAATGCGGTAGAAGGCGGGGTCGAAGAAACGGCGATGCGCCGGGCGCGTCCTGCTTCCCGGGCCGCCGTGGATGAACAACACGGGAAATCCCGCCGGATTGCCGCTTTCCTCGAAATAGACGCGATGACCGGCACCGACATCAAGCCGATCCTTGCGGTAGGGTTCGATTGCAGGATAAAGGACTTCGCCGCTGGCTTGGTTCTGATCCACGACCATGCCTGGCGAACGGAGAATCAGGATTCTTGCAGTTTAAAGACGATCGGCACGGTCACTGTCAGTTCGCGGCCGCGCAGGTTCTGCGGCGCCTGCGGCAGGGGAGAAGCCCTGCGCACCATGTTGAGCGCTTCGTCGTCGAGCACCGATCGCCCGCTGCTCTTGCCCAGCGTGATGCTAGAAACTTTGCCATCCGCGGCGATCTGCAGAAGCACTTCCGCCGTTCCCTCCCAGCCGCGGCGTTGCGCCAGCGGCGGATATTTCTGATAACGCTTGATTTCCTTGGAGATCGACTGCCCGAACATCTGCAACAGACGTGGCTCCACGTTCAGCACAAACGGCTCCTTCTTCAGCGCCTCCGGCTGCGGTGGTACAGGGGGTGGCACCGGCACGGCGACCGCCGCGGGCTGGACCGGTGCCGCTGCGACAGGCGGATGGGGCGGCTCCACCCTCGGAACCGATTGCGGCTCGGGCCGCACCTCCGTCCGGGGTTCGGGCAGCGGTTCCACGCGCTCAACCGGCGGCGGCTCGACCCTGGGTTCGGGGTTGATTTCGATTTTGGGCTCGATACGCGGTTCCGGCCGCACTTCCGGCTTTGGCACCACCACGGGCTCGGGAAGCGGCTCGGGACGGGGCGGCGGCGCGATCTCCGCGCGGGGAATCGGGGGTGCCTCGGGTTCCGGCTGCCGCATGACAGGCTCGGGGTGCGGCTCAATCTGCGCTTCCGGCCGCAGCAACTCTTCCACGACCGTTCGCTGCGGCGGTGCCGGCGGCACTACTTCCGGCAATGTCATTGGTCTCACCAGCGGCTGCTCGGGAAGGACGATCTCGACGTTGAGCACCTTGGGCGGCTCGATCACCACCGCACGAAAACCGGGGATGAGCGCAATCAGCGCCGCGTGGATGAGCAGCGAGCCCACCAAGGCGACCTTGAAAGGCCGCCCGCGGTACCAATCGGTCATTGGCGAGGGAAAATAAAGCCCTCTGTCGAATACGGCGTCAGACATGCCGGAAGCGTAGTGCAAGGCCTTGAGGTAAGTAAAGTTTCCGAGCAAAACTCATGATAATCATGAGAATCAATTGGTGATTTTCGTGTGCGAGTTTGCACCCCCTCCGCGCACAATGCTCACGGACTCATCGGATGCAGATTGCGCGCCACAATGCGTGGCGCAACCAGTGTCGGATGATTCGGCAACGAGCGGGTCATCCCCGCGAAATTTCAACCTCAACTGGAGAAGACTATGTGGAGCAAGCCTGAGTACACCGAAATGCGTTTTGGCTTTGAAGTCACGATGTACATTGCCAACCGCTGAACCGGGTTGAGCTTGGACGAAAGCCCCTTCGCGGGGCTTTCGTTTTTATGCAGGCCATAAACTATTATTTTGACGGACGATGCGAATAAGGATTCTCGGTGCCGCGGCCGGCGGAGGATTTCCGCAGTGGAACTGCAACTGCCGCCTATGCAACGGCGTGCGCAAGGGCACAGTCCGGGCCAAGGCCCGCACCCAGTCCTCCATCGCCGTCAGCGCCGACAACATCAACTGGGTGTTGTTCAACGCTTCGCCAGACCTGTTGGCACAACTCAAGGCGTTCCCGGAATTGCAGCCGGCGCGGGCGATCCGGGACACCGCGATCCGCTCGATCGTGCTGATGGACGCGCAGATCGACCATACCACCGGATTGCTGATGCTGCGTGAAGGCAAGCCGCTGGAGATCTACTGTACCGGCATGGCGCGCGAGGACCTGACCACCGGCAACCCGCTATTCAACATCCTCGAACACTATTGCGGCGTACACTGGCACCAGGTGCCCACCAGTGCCGGCAACGAGTTCCCGGTGATCGGCGCAGAAGAACTCACTTTTACTGCCGTACCCCTGAGCAGCAAGGCGCCGCCCTATTCGCCGCACCGGGACAACCCGCACGAGGGCGACAACATCGGCATGCGCATCAGGGACAAGCGCTCCGGCAAAGTGCTGTTTTACGCCCCTGGGCTCGGTGCAATCGAGCCGCACCTGCGGCCCTTCCTTGAGGAGGTCGACTGCCTGATGGTGGACGGCACGTTCTGGACCGACGACGAGATGATTAAACTCGGTGTCTCGAAAAAGCATGCACGCGATATCGGCCACCTGCCGCAGTCGGGTACCGGGGGCATGATCGACGTGCTGAAACCGCTGAAGGCGTCGCGCAAGATACTGATCCATATCAACAACACCAATCCCATCCTCGACGAAGACTCGAGGGAGCGCAAGGAACTGGACTCCCGCGGCATCGAGGTCGCGTACGACGGAATGGACGTAACACTCTGAACAGGAGCGCGCATGGGCGCAGCCGAAAATCTGCCGTGGAGCAAAGAGGAATTCGAGAGCCAGTTGCGCGCCAAGGGCAACCGCTACCATATCCATCACCCGTTCCACATCGCGATGAACAGCGGCAAGTTCACCCGCGAGCAGGTGCAAAGCTGGGTCTATAACCGCTTCTACTACCAGATCAGCATCCCGATCAAGGACGCAGCGGTTCTCTCCAACATGACGGACCGCGAACAGCGCCGCAAGTGGATCCAGCGCATCATCGACCACGATGGCGTCGAGGGACAGGAGGGCGGCATCGAGGCGTGGCTGCGGCTGGGCGAGGCATGCGGGTTGAAACGCCAAGAGATTACTTCGCTCGGGCACGTGCTGCCCGGCGTGCGCTTCGCGGTGGATGCCTACGTCAACTTCGCCCGGCGCGCGCCATGGCAGGAGGCCGCCTGTTCGTCGCTGACGGAATTGTTCGCGCCCGAGATCCACAAGAAGCGCCTGGAGAACTGGCCGCAGCACTATCCGTGGATCGAACCCGAGGGCTATTCCTACTTCCGCAAGCGCCTGTCGGAAGCACGCCGCGACGTCGAGCACGGACTCAAAGTCACGCTCGATTATTTCAAGACCCGCGAAGAGCAGGAAAGGGCGCTCGGAATCCTGCAGTTCAAGCTTGACGTGCTGTGGAGCATGCTCGACACGATGCAGATCAACTACGGGATCGGCGAAACCCGGTATGTCTGATACCGGGACATTCACGGACGAAACTGTTTTCGAACTTCAGCGCCATTTCCGCTTCCAATGGGAGCCGGCGCAACAGGGTTTCGTCCTGCTCTATCCGGAAGGCATGGTAAAGCTCCCGGGCAGCGCCGGAGAAATCATGAAGCGAATCGACGGCAAATCCAGCGTGCGCGCAATCGTCGAGGATTTGCAAAACACATTTCCGGGTGCGGCCCTGCGAGGGGACGTCATCGGCTTTCTGGAGCACGTACATGGAAAAGGCTGGATCCGTCCCAAACAAACCGGGTAACCCGCTCTGGCTGCTGGCGGAGATCACGTACAAGTGCCCGTTGCACTGCGTGTTCTGCTACAACCCGGTGGACTACACGACCTACGGCCAGGAGCTATCGACCGAGGATTGGTTGCGGGTGCTGCGCCAGGGCCGCGAAATCGGCGCAACGCAATTGGGGTTTTCCGGCGGCGAGCCGCTGGTGCGCGACGACCTCGAGATCATGGTCGCGGAAGCGCGCAAGCTCGGCTATTACTCCAACCTGATCACTTCCGGCGTGGGGCTCAACGAAAAACGCATCGGCGCGTTCAAGGAAGGCGGCCTGGATCACATCCAGCTCTCCTTTCAGGACTCGACCAAGGAACTGAACGACTTTCTGTCGAGTACACGCACTTTCGATCTCAAGCAGAAAGTGGCGAAGCTGATCAAAAAACACGACTACCCCATGGTACTCAACTGCGTGCTGCACCGGCACAACATCGACCATGTGCAGCAGATCCTGGAGATGGCCGAGGCGATGGAAGCGGAGTACGTGGAACTCGCCAATACCCAGTACTACGGCTGGGCCTACGTGAACCGGAATCAATTGCTGCCGACCCGCGCACAATTGCAGCGGGCCGAGGAAGTCACCAACAAATTCCGCCAACGCGTAGGCAACAAGATGCGGATTTTCTTCGTGGTTCCCGATTACTACGAAAACCGCCCGAAAGCATGCATGAACGGCTGGGGCTCGGTTTTCCTCACCATCACCGCCGATGGCCTGGCGCTGCCTTGCCACGAAGCACGCCAGCTACCCGGCCTCACCTTCCCCAACGTGCGCGACCACGACCTGCGCTCGATCTGGTACGACTCGTCCGGCTTCAACGCCTTCCGTGGCGATGCGTGGATGAAGGAGCCGTGCCGAAGCTGTCCGGAAAAGGTCAAGGATTTCGGCGGCTGCCGCTGCCAGGCCTACATGCTCACCGGCGATGCCAGCAACGCCGATCCGGTATGCGACTTGTCCCCTCATCATCACTTGGTGACCGACGCAGTGGACCAGGCGCAGAAACCGGCGCCCGCAGTCGAGGTCAAGCCGATCCTGTTCCGCGACGACAAGAATTCGCGCGCCTTGAGCAAAACGCCGGCCTGATAGAAACTTCCGTTTCATGAACCAGGCGGCTGACTCGCTGCTCGCCGTGCATGCCAGCGGGCTTGTGAAGCGTTACGGCCAGTTGGTCGCGGTGGACGGCCTCGATCTCGACATCCCCTCCGGCCAGTTCTTCGGATTGCTCGGGCCGAACGGCTCGGGCAAAACCTCTACCATCCACATGCTGGCGACGCTGATCCGCCCCAGCAGGGGCTCGGCCAGGGTCGCCGGCCACGACGTGGTGCACGAGGCAGTGAAGGTGCGCGGCGCGATCGGACTGGTCTTCCAGGACTCGGCACTGGATCGCACGCTCACGATTTCCGAAAATCTGCGCTTCGCAGGCCTGCTCTACGACCTGACCCCGGCCGTCATCCGCGAACGCTCCGCGGAGCTGCTTGAATTATTCGGACTCGCTGACAAGAGCAATCGCCCGGTGGGCTCCCTCTCCGGCGGCATGCGCCGCGCGCTCGACATCGTGCGCGGAATGATCCACCACCCCAAAATCCTGTTCCTGGACGAACCCACCATAGGGCTCGACCTTCCTAACCGGCGCAACAGATAGTTGCGACCGGGTGTCATTCATCAAGAACGGCAAACTGGTGCAATCCGGCCCGCCGCAGCAACTGGTGGAAAGTCTGGGCAGGCATATCGTGGAGGTCGAAAGCCGGGATATCGACGCGCTTGCACAACGGCTCTCTCCGAAACTCGGCCCCTGTCTCAAGGATGGCGAAGTCGCGCAGTTTCGCTTTGCCGAAGAAGACGTGACACCGCTCGCACGCCTCCAGAGCGAACTGGGCGCGCAAATCAAGGCGCTGCGCTGGCGCCGGCCGAATCTGAATGATGTTTTCCTGTGGATCGCAGAGGGGAAGATCTGATGATGCCCTGGCGTCCTGTCTATGCAGTGCTCGAACGGGAAGTAGTGCGCATGTTCCGTCAACGCACCAGGCTGGTTGCAGCCATGGTGCGGCCGCTGATCTGGCTGTTCGTGATTGGCGCCGGTTTCGGCGCGGTGCTGGGCCAGGCAAGCGGCCTGAGCTACCAGCAGTTCCTGGTGCCCGGCGTGCTGGGCATGACCATGTTGTTCGGGGCGATGCTGGCTGCGCTTACGGTCGTCTACGACAAGGAATCCGGCGTGATGCGCATGCTGATCGTTGCGCCCTTTGCTCACTACTGGATCGTGATCGGCAAGATGCTGGCTGCGGCGCTCGCGGCAATCCTTCAGGCCTTGCTGTTGATGCTCGTGCTCGCTTTGCTCGGATACGTGGGGCAGGAAACGCGATTCGGAGTACTGGTGCTCGGGTTGATCGCAACGTCGCTGGCTTGCGCGGGAATCGGCATGCTCGTGGCCGCGTTCACCCGGACACTCGATAATTTCGCCGCAATCATGAATTTCGTAATCTTCCCCGTGTTCTTTCTATCCGGCTCGCTTTACCCGGTAAACCAGCTGCCGGCGCTGCTCAAGGCGGTGGCACTGGCAAACCCCTACACTTACGGCGTCGATCTGCTCAAGCAAGCTGGCGCTTCTCGCAGGAGCGCGCCTACGAGCCGATGATCCACATTCTCACCGGCAAGCGCGGTGGGTAGATGATCATCCGCCTAACCACAGAGACACAGAGGCACCGAGAAATACTTCTATCGCCAACACGGTAGAGAGAACAATTCAACGATTTGTTGCCGTTCCCTTCCATTCGCACGCTTGTTCGACGCGTCTGGAATTTCTCTGTGTCTCTGTGGTGAATTCGATGGCAGATTAATGGTGATGGCCTTCGGGGCCGTGAACGTGGCCGTGGTGCAGTTCTTCGTCGGTCGCGGCGCGCACGTCGATCACTGTGCAGGAAAATACCAGGGCCTGCCCCGCCAGCGGATGGTTGCCGTCCACCACCACTTTGTCGTCGGCGATCTCGGTGACCGTATAAAGCTTGTACTGGTCGGAGTCTTCCACTGCGCCCTCGAACTGCATGCCCACCGTGATGTTTTCCGGGAACAGTTTGCGCGGTTCGGTGCGGACCATATCTGCCTCATATTCGCCAAACGCATCATCCGGCTCGAGGCGGACCTGGCAGGTATCGCCGACACCCCTGCCCTGCAGCGCGCTCTCGACCATCGGGAAAATGCCATCGTAGCCCCCGTGCAGATACGTGATCGGCGACTGGGTTTTTTCTATCAGCGTACCCGCAGCATCGAGCAGTTCGTAGTCTAGGGACACGACGGTGTCCTTGGCAATCTGCATGCTTTCTATAGCTCCTTGACGAGGTTGAGGACTTCATCAGCGTGGCCGCGCGCGTTGACGCCGTAAAGGGCATGGCGGACGAAACCTTTTTTGTCGATCACGAAGGTGGAGCGGATAATGCAGCGTTTCTTGCCCTTGCCGTCCACTTCCTTCTCCTGCAGCACCCCGTACTTCGTGCAGACTTCGCCCTCCGCATCCGCCAGCAACTGTAGCGCCAGCCCGTGCTTGTCGCGAAATGAGCCGTGGCTCATGCAGTCGTCCATGCTTACCCCCAGGACCACGGTATCGAGGCCCAGGAATGCGTCCTGCAGTTCGCTGAAATCGATAGCCTCGATAGTGCAACCCGGCGTGTGGTCCTTCTGGTAGAAATACAGAACTACGTTGTTCGTGCCCTTGTAGCCATCGAGGCTTACCACGTTTAAATCGGCGTCGGGCAGATCGAAGGCGGGAGCAGGTTGACCTACTTTCAGCATAAGCAACTCCGATGAAGCACAGGCCGGATTCTAACTGATTTCAAAAATACGATTGTCAATGCCGGCCCGGCAATTCGCCGACAACGATAGAATCCCGCTCGTGAAAACCCCGTTGCTCGGCGGATTGTCCGCCTCGACTTTCTTGCGTCGCCATTGGCAGAAGAATCCGTTGCTGATACGTGAGGCGATTCCGGGATTCGAGGGCGTCGTCGATTTCCCCGCCATGGTCGAGCTCGCCGGCCGCGACGATTGCGAGTCGCGCCTGTTATTGCGCAACGGCCGGCGCTGGATCGTCGAACACGGCCCGTTCGCACGCCGGTATCTGTCGCGCCTGCCGCGATGCAACTGGACCCTGCTGGTGCAGGGAGTGAATCTTTTCATGCCCGCGGCACGGCAACTTCTGTCCCGTTTCGATTTCATTCCCCATAGCCGGCTGGACGATCTCATGGTGAGCTATGCGCCGCCCGGCGGAGGAGCCGGGCCGCATTTCGACTCTTACGACGTTTTCCTGTTGCAGGGTCCGGGCCGGCGACGCTGGAAGGTTGGCCGGCAGGACGACCTGACATTATTGGACGGCGCGCCGCTCAAGATCCTCAGGCGGTTCGCTCCGCAGGGCGAGTGCGTGGTCGAGCCGGGAGACATGCTTTATCTGCCCCCTGGGTTCGCCCACGACGGCGTAGCGGTCGATGCCTGCTACACCTATTCGATCGGGTTTCGCGCCCCGTCATATCGGGAACTGGTGTCGCAGTTCCTGATCTTTCTTGAAGAACGGCTGAATCCACCGGGCCGCTACGAGGATCCCGACCTGGCAACGCAGGCCCACCCGGCGCGGATCGGTTCGGCGATGATCGCGCAGGTGCGGCGCACGCTCGGGAGTATTCGATGGAACCGTGGGGACGTTGCCGAATTTCTTGGTACCTACCTCAGCGAGCCCAAGCCGACCGTGGTGTTCCCGCCGCCACGCAACCCGCTTGCGCTCAACGCGTTCCTGCGCAGTGCGCACAGCCGTGGGTTGGAGTTGGCATTGCCTGCGCAGATGCTCTACAGCGGCTCCAGGCTATTCATCAACGGAGAGTCGCTGGTGATCAACGCCGGCGAGGCGCAGCCGTTGCGAGCTCTCGCCGACGCGCGGCGCCTGGCGGGCCACGAGGTTCCGCGGACGGGCACGGCCGCGGAAGCACTTTACCGGTGGTATCGCAGCGGTTATATTTTGCCGGCGACCAACGCGATCGCAACCTGAGCGTGCAAATGGCGGAAAACGCGACCCCGCAACACACCCCACTGCTCGGCAACGCCGAATACGAAGCCGCCCTGGATACGGCGCTGGCGAAGGCGCAGCGCTCCATCCGCATCTTCGAGCACACGCTGGGACGCGGATACAATTCGCCGCAGCGCTTCGAACTGCTGCACCGGTTTCTGCTGGCCAGCCGGCGCAACCGACTGCAGATCGTGGCGCACGAGCCGCAGACGATCGACCGCAATTGCCCGCGCATTCTCAATCTGTTGCGCCTGCACAGCCACTCGATCAGCATCCACGAAACCCACTCGAACGCAAAGTCGGTCTACGACCCCTTTACCGTGGTGGACGATCACAGCTTCGTGCACCGCTTCCACTTCGACGAGATGCGCGGCCTGCTCGCGCTGGATGATCCGATCGGCACCCACGTGCTTGCCGAGCGCTTCGACGAAATATGGGAAGCCTCCTCCCCCACCGTTTCCGCCACCACGATCGGCTTGTAAGCCCCCGCTTGTGTCCTGGTTACATTTCGTGGCAATCGGGCGCGCCTTTATATTAAGAAGTAATCCCGTCGCTACGGCGAAAAAAAGCCGGTTTCCGACCGGCTTTTTTCATTTCAGCGGCAGATTTGCGAAGCGGCGTCAACCGATCGCGCGCCACCCCAGGCCGTTGTCCTGGTCGGCAACTTCGATCCACCCGGGATCGCAAGCGATCGCGCCGGCAAGCGCGGCGCGCGCCAGCTCGGGCCGGTTGTTTTCCTGGCTCAGGTGCGCGGCCACCAGATGCTTCAGGCGGCTCGAATCGAGGCGCGCCAGCAACTCCGAGGCCGCCCCGTTGTCGAGATGGCCGTAACGCCCGGCGATGCGTTCGCGCAGTTTCTGCGGATAGCTGCTCACTCGCAGCATTTCGGGATCGTGATTGCATTCCAGCACCAGGGCGTCGCAGCCCGACAGCATGGCCTCGATGTGCGGCGTGGAACAACCGGTGTCCGTGAGCACCCCGAGCCGGCGCGAGCCATCGCCGAATACGTACTGCGCCGGCTCGCGCGCATCGTGCGGCACCGGAAACGGTTCGACCTGAAGGTCGCCGATCGAAAAGCTGCCGTAATTGTCGATTAGATGAAGGTTGCCGATGCCTGAGAACAGCGCTTCCAAGCCGGTCAGGGTCCCATGGGTGAGCCAAACAGGAATGGAATGGCGGCGCGCCAGCCGCGCGACACCGCCGATATGGTCTTCGTGCTCGTGGGTGACGACGACGGCCGACAGATCTTCGGGGGTGAGGCCAAGGCGGCCGAGACGGGCGGTCGTCTCGCCGAGCCCGAATCCACAGTCGAGCAGAATCCGGGTGGAACCGGCTTCGACGACCAGGGCATTGCCCCGACTGCCGCTGCCCAGCGATGCGAAGCGCATCTTGCCGCTCACTTCGGCGTCGCCGGTGTCATCATCACGTCGAATTTACTTCAACTCTTCCTGCAGCAGCGCCAGGATGCGCCCTGCGGTTTTGGATTTCGCACTCGCGCCATCGGCGTTCTGCACCCTGACCTCGCTGCCCTTGTCCGCATCGGCCACGCTGATCCGGAATTGCTCATCCTTCTTGCCGGTGTCGCTGCGCCAGAACGCCAGCCGGGACCAGCGGCTTCCGGACTTGCCCTTGCCGTCGATGTCCGGATCCAGGTAGCGCACGTAGTAGAGGCCTTTCGACCGGTCGCGATCCTCGACCGTGAAGCCAACGCGGTCAAGCGCCAGGCCTACCCGCCGCCACGCGCGATCGAAACTGTCGGCCAGCACCAGTGCTTCTGGATTGTCACCATTCTTCGCCAGTTGCGCCTGCGGAGCGGTCACCGGCGCTTTCGCCTGGACCTGCTCTTCCTTCGCTCCCAGCCTGCGCATCAACCGCGACAACATCTCCGCCTCGAGTTCCGGGTCGGTTGGCCGCATTTGCCATTTGACCTGTTCGCTCCCGTGCTCCCCGACCACGACCTGGTAAGCGCCGCGATGGCTGATATAAATTTCGGTCGTGCCGGGTTCTTCGCCGCGTTCCAGGCGGGTGCGGAATTTGTCGCGCTCGGGGTAGGAATAGGCCTGGTCGATCACCTTGCCGATCAGCTTGCGCAGCGCGCTTTCGGGAATTTTGGCACGGTTTTCCGCCCAGTCCGTTTCCATGATCCCGATGTCGGGTAGTTCTTTGTCGATCAGGAATCCGGTGTCCTGCCAGAACTCCCTGATCGCCGGCCACAATGTCTCCGAATCCGCTTCCACCACCAGCCAGCGCTGGCTGCCGCCGCGTTCGATACGCACCTTTTCCGATGCGGGCAGGACGGCCGCGGTCGCGGCCTGATCGGTATGTCGGGCGCCCTGTCCTTCGGAATACTCCGAGTAGGTCGCCGAACCGGCCGCAGTCTCGGGGATGGTGTAACGATCGCTGGTGGGCGGTGCGCTCAGATCAGGCGGCACCTGGAGGGGGTTCACCTTACCCGCCGACTTGTAGTCGATCTTCTTGCCTTCGATGAGCTTGCCGGAACAACCGGAGAGTGCGACGACCGCCGTGACGGCTGCAACTAAAAACTGCGTTGAATTCATGCGTAAGGATTCACCAGGTTTGCATCAACGACCATTGCCGGCTCGATGGGTTCACTTGGCCATGGAAGCCTGCGCAACCGCGGCGCCGGCGATCTCGGCCTGCTCCATTGCGCCGCGCAACAGGTCGTGAAAGGACGAAGACAGCGGCGTCAGCGGCAGCCGGATGCCGCCGTCGATCAGCCCCATCTGCTGTAGCACCCACTTCACCGGGATCGGGTTGGCCTCGACGAACAGATGCCGGTGCAGGCCGAGCAGCTTGTTGTTGTGGGCGCGGGCCTTGGGAAGATCGCCGGCAAAAACGGCCGCGCACATCTCCTGCATCAGCCGCGGCGCCGCATTCGCGGTCACCGAGATCACGCCGTGCGCACCCAACATCATCAGCGGCAATGCGGTGCCGTCATCCCCACTGTAGATCGCAAAACTTCTCGGCGCGCGCCGCAACATCTCCGCACCGCGCTCCATGTTTGCGGTCGCATCCTTCAGGCCGACAATATTCGGAACCTGCGCCAGGCGCAGCACCGTGTCGTTCTGCAGGTCCGCAACCGTACGGCCCGGCACGTTGTAGAGAATCTGGGGAAGGTCCACCGCCTCGGCAATGGCGCGGAAGTGGCGGTACAGCCCTTCCTGGGTAGGCTTGTTGTAATAGGGCACCACCGACAGGCTCATGTCTGCGCCGGCGGCCTTGGCGTACGCCGCAAGCTCGATGGCCTCGCGCGTCGAATTGGCACCGGTACCGGCGACGACCGGGGTACGGGCGGCCGCGTGCTCGATGGCGGTCCGGATCAAGAGGCAATGCTCTTCGAAATCCACTGTCGGAGACTCGCCGGTGGTCCCGACGACGACGATACCGTTGCTGCCTTCGCGAATGTGGAAATCAATCAGACGGCGCAGGCGTTCGAGGTCGAGGCTGCCGTCCTCGAGCATCGGCGTGACGATGGCGACCAGGCTTCCCTTCAACATGGCGGCCCCCATACAATTGAAAGCGCGATTTTAACCGATTCTTTCCGTAGCCGGAGCGCTACGGACTCCAGCGTGGCCCTACGGCACAGATACGCTGCACCATCGCCGGTTTGGGCAGGCTCAACTGCAGGTCTTCATAGGCGAGTACGCGCAATTTTCCGCGCGCCAGTTCGAGCAACTCGCCGGGTCGGAGCAAGAAATCCGGATTGGACGGCTTGCCGAAGCGTTCGTTGCCGAGCGCGAACGTTTCATAGATGAGAGCGCCGTCCTCCGCCAAGGCCTCAAGGAGACGCGGAAACAGCGGCCGATACAGGTAGTTGGCAACGACAATGCCGGCAAAGCGACGGCCCTTGAGCGGCCACGGCGCGCGTTCCAGGTCCGCGACCTGCACGCTGACGCCGGCCACACCGGTCAACGCTGCAAGCGCCTGGGCATCGCGATCGATCGCGCAGACGCGATAGCCGGCGGCAGCGAGGTAGCGGCTGTGCCGGCCGCTGCCACAGGCAAGGTCGAGCGCTTCGCCGCCGGCGGCAATGAGGCCGGCCCAGCGCGTCACCCATTCTGAGGGGGATTGCGGCGCGTGCGCGTTATCCAAGACGTCAAATGCAATCGGGGCGCGGGGACATTCTCAATGCTACAACTTTCCCGCGTGCCGGCCGCCTTGGACTCGCGCAAATTATGTTTGCATATGCAGGAACACAAGCTGACACAAGCTGATTTGACACCTCCCGGGGCCGGTGCTAAAAACCTCGGTTGGAGTTGCCCTTTAACCGGAAAGACGACGTTCTTGGAGAACACAATGAAAACTACCAAGTGGGCATTGGTCGGCGTATGCGTGCTGCTGACGTCCTGCAGCACCGTGAGCAACCTGTTCACCAGGAATCCCTCCGCCACCGCGGTACTGGCGCCCACCAAGGGCAATTCGGTCAGCGGCACCGTCAACTTCACCCAGAAAGGCGCGGTCGTGCTGGTCGAAGCTAAGATCACCGGGCTCCCGGCCAATGGCACGCACGGCTTCCATATCCACGAGAAAGGCAACTGCAGCGCTGCCGACGCTTCCAGCGCCGGAGCGCATTTCAATCCGTCCGGCGACAAACACGGCGGTCCGGTCGGCGCGGTTCGTCACGGCGGCGATCTCGGCAACCTGCGCGCCGACGCCAATGGCTACGCACACGCGTCGATCCAGGTCATGGGGATCACGCTGGGTACCGACGCCAATAGCATTATCGGCCGCGCCGTGATAGTGCATGGCGGTCCTGATGATCTGAAGTCGCAGCCGGCCGGCAACTCGGGTCCGCGCGTGGCCTGCGGACTCATCAGCAAGAACCCCGACAAATTTTTCTGAGCGTGCGCTTATCGCACCTTGATTCCCTGGCTGGGCTCCGGCGATCCTTTTCCCGAGGTTGAGCGCGCACTCGCGGAGCCGAACGGCCTGCTTGCCGCCGGCGCTGATCTGTCGTTGCCCAGGCTGCTGGAAGCCTACCGAAGCGGCATCTTCCCCTGGTTCGCCAACGACCAGCCGATACTGTGGTGGAGCCCCGATCCGCGCACGGTCCTGTTCCCCGCCGAGATGAAAGTCTCGCGCTCGCTGGCGCGCACGATGCGCAGCACGCGCTTCGAAGTGCGCGCCGATACGGCTTTTGACGAGGTGATTGAAGCTTGCCGGCAACCGCGGCGCGGGGAGTCCGGCACCTGGATTACCGAAGCGATGGCCGCAGCCTACGGTGCGCTGCATCGCGCCGGGTTCGCGCATTCGGTGGAAACCTGGCTCGACGGCAATCTGGTGGGCGGCCTGTACGGCGTGGCGCTGGGCAGAGCGTTCTTCGGCGAGTCCATGTTCACCCGCGTCAGCGAAGCCTCCAAGGTCGCGCTCGTGGCGCTCGCGCGCCAACTGGAGCATTGGGAATTCGGCGTGATCGACTGCCAGATGAACACCGCCCACCTCGCCTCCTTCGGCGCCCGCGAGATCCCGCGCGCCGAGTTCACGCGCAGGCTTCGGGAATTGGTACACTATGCCCCGGTTCCGCTGCCGTGGCGTCTGGAGCCTACGATCGCGCGATGACACAGCTCAACGACCTGCCCTTTTCGGTACTGCAGTTCTACGCAACTGCCCCGTACCCGTGCAGCTACCTGCCCGACAAGCTGGCCCGCTCTCAGGTGGCCACGCCAAGCCATGCGATCGACAGCCAGGTTTACAGCGAGCTGGTGAAGGTCGGCTTCCGCCGCAGCGGCGCGTTTACCTATCGTCCCTACTGCGATCACTGCCGCGCCTGCGTGCCGGTGCGCATCGTCACCGCCGGCTTCGAGCCCAGCCGCTCGCAGCGTCGCGCCTACGCCCGTCACGATGCGCTGGAAGCGCGCATGCTGGAACTCAAGTATCACCCTGAGCACTACGCGCTGTACCTGCGCTACCAGTCGCACCGCCATAGCGGCGGCGGCATGGATCACGACAGCCGCGAGCAGTACCGCCACTTCCTCCTGCAGAGCAACGTCCGCTCCAGCCTGGTGGAGTTCCGCGAGGAAGGGCGCCTGCGCATGGTCAGCATCGTCGATAGGCTCGACGACGGCCTGTCGTCGGTATACACGTTCTTCGAACCCGAAGTCGCCGGCGCCAGCCTCGGCACTTACAACGTGGTGTGGCAGGTGCAGCTGTGCCGGCGCCTGGGGCTTCCTTATCTCTATCTGGGCTACTGGATCGCGCAAAGCCGCAAGATGGCCTACAAGATCAACTTCCAGGCGCTGGAGGGATTGATCGACGGCCAATGGCGACGACTGCCGCGCGACGCGTCCTCCCCCGAGGCCGCGTGATCTCTGCACACCGGGTACCACCGGACGGCGGCGCAGTTGCCGCCGCCTTCTGAAATGCTTTATCGCCTGGCCCGCCCGCTCCTATTCCAGCTCGACCCTGAGCGTTCGCACCATGGCGCGCTGCGTTTCCTGGATGTTGCCTCCCGGTTCGGGCTCTCAGGGGCAATCGCCGGCGCGAAAGTTCATTCGCCGCGCCGCGTGATGGGACTGGAGTTTCCCAATCCGGTGGGACTGGCGGCGGGACTGGACAAGAACGGCGAACATATCGACTCGCTGGCGGCGCTGGGTTTCGGCTTCATCGAGGTCGGAACGGTGACCCCGCGCCCGCAACCCGGCAACCCGGCTCCGCGCCTGTTCCGCATCCCCGGGGCTCGCGCCATCGTCAACCGCATGGGTTTCAACAACGATGGCGTGGAGCGACTGCTCGACAATGTTGCGCGCGCGCGCTATCGCGGCATCCTCGGCATCAACATCGGCAAGAACTTCGACACCCCGATCGAGCGCGCCGCCGAGGATTACCTGTACTGCCTGCGCAAAGTGTATGCGGCTGCGAGCTACATCGCGATCAACATCTCCTCGCCCAACACCGCCAAGCTGCGCCAGCTACAGCAGTCCGACCAGCTCGACCGGCTGCTGGGCACGCTCACCGAAGAGAGCCGCAAACTTGCGGTGCGGCACGGCAGGACGGTGCCGGTGGCAATCAAGATCGCACCTGACCTGAATGCCGAGGAAATCGGCCAGATGGCGGCCTCGTTCGTCAGGCACGGTGTGAATGCGGTGATCGCCACCAACACCACCCTTTCCCGCGATGGCGTCGAAGGGCTGGAGAACAGCGGGCAGGCTGGCGGGATGAGCGGCGCGCCGCTGAAGATTCGCTCGACCGCAGTCTTGTGCGAACTGGCACGATCATTGGCCGGGCGCATCCCGATCATCGGTGTGGGCGGTATCTTCTCCGCGGCCGACGCGCGGGAAAAACTCAACGCCGGCGCCAGCCTGGTCCAACTCTACAGCGGGCTGATTTACGAAGGTCCGGGACTGGCGCGCCGGATCGCCGCAGAACTCACGGTGAGCCTTAAGAGCCTGAATCCGTTATAACTTTAGCGTCAGCTCGAATAAGATTTCGACCTGCCAGCGTTATAATGCGCGCTTTTATCGGCGCCCCGCCCCTGTCACAGAAGCCCCTGAATGAACATCAGCGTAGACGCAATCCTTACCCAGCCAGAACTGAGGCTCGGCTTCGGCAGCCGCTTCGAAGATCTCTACCAGCGCGCCGGACTGCAGCAGCTCGATACCGCTTTCCTCGATTTTCTCGGCTCTGCCGAGGCACCGCTGCGCGCGCGTCTGGAATCCGCCCGCATCGAACCGGAGGCACTGGCGCGCAAGGACGAATCGGAATTGCTTATCGCCGTGGCCGAACATCTGGACGATTTCATCGCGCGCCTGTTCGGCATCGAGGCCGAGGTGCAGGCGCTGTCGGCGCGCCACCACGAGCTTGCACCACTGTTCTCCTGCAAACGCTTGTTCGTCCAGCGCAAGGCGATGAACTCCTACAAGCCCGAGGTCGCTGCCGGTCTCAACGGCGAGGAACTTGGGCAGAAGCTTGAGCAGTGGTTTGGTGAAAAATTCAGCGAACTGGCGTTCGCCCGGCACGTAGCCGAATGGCAGAGGGACGAAGCCGCCAATGCCGAAGAACTCGACACCGCAAAGCGCTATGCAGCGTGGGCGGTGCACGCCCTGGCGGGGCAAAGAAAGCACCAGACCGGCGTGCTGTTCAAGGCGCCGAAAAAACTCGACTTCCAGAAACTGGTGCCGCTCGACACACGTGAAGAAAACGGCGTTACGGTGCACACGCTTTCGCACCTGCGCCGCCGCCACGGCTTCGCGCTCACCGATTCCGGCACCGACCTAGTCGGCGCGCTCGATCAGACCCACTATTGCATCTGGTGCCACGAGCAAGGCCGCGATTCCTGTTCGCACGGACTGAAGGAGAAAGCCCCCGCGGACGGTAGCGCAGCGCAGTTCAAGACAACGGTTTTCGGCGTGCCTCTGGCGGGCTGTCCGCTGGAAGAGCGCATTTCCGAATTCCAGAAGCTCAAGACCGAAGGCATCGCGATCGGCGCGCTGGCGATGATCGTGGTGGACAACCCCATGGTTGCCGCCACCGGGCACCGTATCTGCAACGACTGCATGAAATCCTGCATCTACCAGAAGCAGGAGCCGGTCAACATCCCGCAGGCGGAAACCCGCAGCCTGAAGGACGTATTGGAACTGCCCTGGGGATTCGAGATCTACAGCCTGCTCACGCGCTGGAACCCGCTCGACTTGCGCCGGCCTTTCCCCCGCCCCACCAGCGGCCGGCGCGTGCTGGTCGCCGGCATGGGGCCGGCCGGATTCACCGTGGCGCATCATCTGATGAACGACGGCCATAGCGTGGTCGGCATAGACGGCCTGAAGATCGAGCCGCTGTCCGCACACCAGTCCGGAGTGGATCGTACCGGCGCGCGGGTCGCGTTCGAGCCGATCTTCGACTCCGAATCGCTGTTCGAATCGCTGGACGATCGCGTCATGGCCGGCTTCGGCGGAGTGGCCGAATACGGCATCACGGTACGCTGGGACAAGAACTTCCTGAAACTCATACGGCTGCTGCTGCAACGCCGTCAGGAATTCACGTTGTTCGGAGGGGTGCGCTTCGGCGGCACGCTTTCGGTCGACGACGCCTTCGATCTCGGGTTCGATCACGTGGTGCTGGCTGCGGGTGCGGGGCGCCCCACGGTGCTCGACATTCCCAACGGTCTGGCGCCGGGCGTGCGCACCGCTTCCGACTTCCTCATGGCGCTGCAACTCACCGGCGCCGCCAAGCAGAATTCGATCGCCAACATGCAACTGCGGCTGCCGGTGGCGGTCATCGGCGGCGGCCTCACCGCGATCGACACGGCAACCGAATCGGCTGCTTACTATCCGCTGCAGGTGGAGAAATTCCTGCATCGCTTCGAGACGCTATGCGCTGAACGCGGCGAGGAAAAAGTTCGCGCTTCATGGAGTGCCGCGGAAAAGAGTATTGCCGAAGAGTTTCTGACCCACGCACGCGCCATTCGCGCGGAGCGCAACAAGGCCGCGGCAGAAGGCCGCGAGCCGCATATCCTCGAACTGCTGAAATCCTGGGGCGGGGTGACCATCGCCTATCGCAAACGCCTGATTCACCAGCAAGCGCACACTCGCAGACGGCAGCACGGAGACAGCGACGGTAACGCTTCCGGCGCGCACGGTACTGGTCGCTGCAGGCACCCAGCCGAACACCGTGCTGGCGCGCGAGGACGCGCACAACTTCCATCTCGACGGCCGTTACTTCCAGGCCTGCGACGAGAACGGCGTGCCGGTGAAACCCGAAAAAAGCGCCAAGCCGGCCTCCGCGCACGTGCTGCTGTCGAAGCGCCCCGACGGACGATTCGTCAGCTTCTTCGGCGACCTGCACCCCTCCTTCTTCGGCAATGTGGTCAAGGCCATGGGCGGCGCCAAGCAGGGCTACCCCATGGTCAGCCGCGTTCTGGAGAAGGTGCTTCCGGCTTTTTCCGGAACCGATGGCGATTTCGTCGCGGCGCTCAACAGCGAATTGCGCGCGACGGTACACGAGGTGATCCGGCTCACGCCCACCATCGTCGAAGTGGTGGTGCGCGCGCCGCTGGCTGCGAAGAAATTCCGGCCCGGTCAGTTCTACCGGCTGCAGAACTTCGAGACCCTGGCGCATCATGTCGATGGCACCCGCCTGGCGATGGAAGGTCTGGCGCTCACCGGCGCCTGGGTGGATCGCGACAAGGGGCTGGTGTCCACCATCGTGCTGGAGATGGGCGGGTCGTCCGATCTGTGCGCGCTGCTCAAGCCCGGCGAGCCGGTGATCCTGATGGGCCCGACCGGCTCGCCCACCGAAATTCATCCCGGCGAAATCGTGGTGCTGGTCGGCGGCGGCCTCGGCAATGCCGTGCTATTCTCGATCGGCCACGCGTTGCGCGCAGCCGGGTCGAAGGTCCTGTACTTTGCCGGCTACAAGAAAATGATCGACCGCTACAAGATTATGGACATCGAAGCGGCCTCCGACGTCGTGGTGTGGTGCTGCGACGAGGCGCCGGGATTCGAGCCGAACCGCCCGGACGATCGCGCCTTCGTGGGCAACATCGTGCAGGCGATGGCCGCGTACGCACAAGGCAATCTCGGCCCTCAGGCAATCCCCTTCAAAGCGGCAGATCGCATTATCGCCATCGGCTCCGACCGGATGATGGGCGCAGTGGCTGCGGCGCGCCACGGCGTGCTGGCGGCGCACCTCGATCCGCATCACTTCGCGATCGGCTCGATCAACTCACCGATGCAGTGCATGATGAAGGAGATCTGCGCCCAGTGCCTGCAGCCGCACGTGGATGCGTCCAGCGGCGAGCGCACCTACGTGTTCTCCTGCTTCAACCAGGATCAACCGCTCGACCGGGTGGATTTCCCCGGACTGGCGGCGCGGCTCGTCCAGAACTCGGTGCAGGAAAAACTCACCGCCCACTGGATCGACCGCTGCCTGACTCACCTCAGCCGCGGGCCCATAGTTTAGACCTCAGTCCAACCACAGAGACACAGAGGCACGGAGAAGGCACTTGGATTTTATCCTGGAGAAACGGAGGTATGTAGCAGTCGGTGGATGGCGGTGTTTACCTATCGAGTCTTGCATTTATTTCAATTTTTTTGCCTTGGACTTTCTCTGTGCCTCTGTGTCTCTGTGGTGAGTTCTGCCGATGATTACTCTGGTTGACGCGATCGACGCGCTGCTGCCGCAGACCCAGTGCACCAAGTGCGGCTATCAGGGTTGCCGGCCTTACGCCGAGGCAATCGCGCGAGGCGACGCCGACATCAATCAGTGCCCCCCGGGCGGGGCGGCCGCCATCCTCAAGCTGGCGCAGTTGCTCGGACGAGAGCAAAAGGCTCTCAATCCCGCCAACGGAGTCGAAAAACCGCGCGCCGCGGCGCTGATCGACGAATCGCGCTGCATCGGTTGCATGCTGTGCATCCATGCCTGTCCGGTGGACGCGATCGTCGGCAGCCCCAAGCAGATGCACACCGTGCTGACCGAGTTTTGCACCGGCTGCGATCTGTGCGTTCCGCCCTGCCCGGTCGACTGCATCGATACGGTCGAGCTGGGAGCGCTCGCCGAACGCGGCAACCGGCATGCGACGGCGCTGGCCGGACAAAGCGTCGAGGCCATGGCGGCCATCGCCCTGAACCGCTACCAATTCCACCAGCTTCGACTCGAACGCGAAAAGATCGAGCGCGAGCAGCGGCTGGCACGGAAAGCCGAGGCCAAGCTTGCGCACCTGGAGTCGCTGACGGTCGGCCACGATCTCGACCGCAAGAAGGCTGCAGTGCGCGCCGCCATCGAACGCGCCCGCGCCCGCCTCGCCCGTTCGGGCTAAAGGCAAGATCGTTCACCGCAAAGACGCAAAGAACGCAAAGAATACAGAATACTCAAGTTGAACTATGGGAAGCAGTGGGACGTGTTACCCGGCAGACCAAGATATCAGTCGCGTGAGTGCCTTCCCCGTGTACCCCGTGGTTACGGTTATCAAGTTTCTCTTTGCGTTCTTTGCGTCTTTGCGGTGAAAGAAATTGTTTT
>WNFR01001442.1_pt1 | contig 24829 bp, 21 predicted proteins | sample 5400221 | NCBI WGS metagenome assembly WNFR01 (sample SAMN13153357, study PRJNA577476) | soil metagenome | isolation source: 40 cm soil under Madrone tree | place: USA:California | collected 2016-06-14 | reverse complement strand
CTGTTTACCATATTGCGCAATCTATTCCGCTCGGAATATCGCAAGCGCCGGCGCGAAGTCGAGGATGTCGATGGTTCCTATGCTGAGACGCTCACCTCGCTGCCGGAGCAGAACAGCCGACTGGAGATCGTCGAGTTTCGCAACGCGCTCAAGCTGCTTCCCTCGGAACAACGCGAATCGTTGATTTTGGTCGGCGCATCCGGGTTTTCCTACGAGGAGGCCGCTCAAATCTGTGGATGCGCGGTCGGCACCATCAAGAGCCGGGTTAACCGTGCAAGAAGCAGGCTCGCTGAGATTCTCTCGATCGATAGCGCCAGCGATTTCGGTCCCGATCGGGAAACGCGGGCAGTCGCAAATTCGGATATCGTCCGCACTGATCGGTCTTGATCGCCGCCGCGGCCTTCCTATTGATGGAATGAATTGCTTAATCCATTGCCTATCGTCACTGCGACTCGTCACTGCGACGTTTATCCGCGCAAAGGCGAGGGGACAATGGCTTGAGGCGACAATGGGGGTATGTGGCTAACCCCCGCCTCTACCAGAATCCGCAGCGGGCGATGGCTCGTCCTTGCAACCCCCGCAGCGCCCGCCCGGGCACCGGCGTGCCCGGGCGATGAGACGAGGCGGTCACGACGGGTCGCCTCAAACTTTGCAGGCGGCGGAGATCAACGCACGTGGCGGAGATCAACCCACATAAGCGACACGCTGCTGGGATTCCGCTTCGGCAGGCGTCTTAGGCCGCGCGGGGAGTTGAAGCACCGTCGCCCTCTGGCCAGCCGCGACGGTTGTCAGAAGCATCAGGTGGCCGTCGGGAAACTCGATCGCGTCGTGATGGACATTCAGGACCTGCTTGTTGATTTGCCGGAAAATCGCGGTGTAGTAGCGAACCGGCTTGCGCCTCCAGCCCAGTAAGGTGCGATGAACGACCGGAAGTCCCTCCGGAAAAGCGATTTCCGTGCCGGGCAGCAGGCAGATCGCTACGCTCGGAGTCGCCACGTCCGCAAAGCCACGAGTCCCGGTGCGGAAATCGCGCGTAACGAGTTGATCGCCAACCGCGGCGGGTCGCGTGCTCACGTTTTGTAGGCTGTAGTCACACATATTCGGTATCCCTTTTGGAAGGTGACCTGCTCGAAACGCGCTCAAGCCAGCGATTGTTCCGACGGGCCGGGCTCCCCGCTGGCATGCGGCTGCACTGGTTTGATTGGCTTCTTATAGAGTTGCGACTCTTCGTGATGGTTTTGAATGAAGTCGCGGGTCTTCCCTAAGATGACGTGGGGACCTGATGGCTCCATCCGGGTTACGGGACCTGATTTGCGAACCGCAAGCGGCGCCGGCTTATTCCCTGGTTGCGTCCTTGAAATCCCCGAGCCGCTTGAGCAGCTCGGCACAGCGATCCGGCACTCCCTGGTCCATGACGTCGCCGTAGATAACGCGCAGCTGCTGCCCGACTCTCACCTTGATATCGGGCCCCAGCCCAACGGCCGGACCCGCGTCCAAATCCGGCATTTCTCTCATGGTTTTCTTCCCGTTGGTTTCGTTAGTTAGTCGTTAGCGCCCCTCACAACGCCAATGGCTCCTCTAGTCCTGGAATGGACTGAGGAGCCACCGGCATGCATCCCCGAAGTCGCTTCGGGGCAAGCGTGAGGATCAAGGCAACGTCATGAGCTCTTCGCTCTGCGACGGCTGCCTGACGGGTTCGCTATCCGATTTCGGTTCCGACGGCTGCGTTACCACGGGAAGTTGCAACACGGTAGCGCGTTGGCCCGCCACCAGCCTCGTCAGGAGGACGACACGCCCCGATGGGAACTCCAGCGCATCGTGATGTTCGTGGGGACGGTCCGGGTTGATTCGCCTGAAACGGGCCGTGTTTTCCCCCATCTTCTTGGTCGGGAAGAAACCCAGGGCGTGATCGCATTCGACGTCGCGGTCGAATACAAGCTCCGTTCCGGGCGCGAGGCAGATCGCCAACTGTGGGTTTCCTACCTCTGCAAATCCGCGTGTGATGGAATTGCTGAAGACGGTCGACACCAGCTGGTCGCCAACCTTAGCGGCACGGCTTTCCACGTGCTCTAGACTGTAGTCGCACATCGTATCGCTCCTATTGCGCATTCGCTGATCGGGAAATTCGCTTGGTGGAGGTTTCGTTCCGTGGACGCAGCCATGTTTTGTCATGGGAGGGCCGCAATTGGCCCGGCTTGGTCCACACGGCGGCAAGAAAGGGTCGCAAGCAAGGCTGACTCTGATCGAAAGTGAAAGACGATCTCGAAAGTAGAAAGCGATCCGCTTGAGCCGACAAACGAGGAGGAAACGCTGGCTGGAGAAAGTCTTTTAGGCCCTATGTCGGGCCTGGAACTACGAGGTCCCGGTTGAGTTGACCGCGCATGGAGTTGGTCGAGGGCGGAGCGCGCTCGCGGCCAATTTCAGCGCGCAAGAAGGAGGGTAACATGACGCCATCGCAATCCAGTAACGTCACCGAGGAGAACAATCCGATGGATCCGATCGAGCAGGCGGCGCGGGCCTCTGAAAGGACCGCCAACGAGGTCGCCGAAGGCGCAGCCCGCGTCAAGGATGCGGCTGCAAGAGCAAGTGACCAGGCGATGCGCGCGAGCGTCGAGATCATGCAGCGCAACGCCGAAACGGTCCAGCACACGCTTGAGTGCGGCGCCAAACTGGCGGCGCGAATGACCGAGCGCTCTGCCGATCAGTTCGGCCGCGCGATCGGATTTTCGGGAGAGGGTGCCCAGAGCGCTGCGCAAAGATCATCGCGCAACCTGGAGGGCATTGTGCAATCCGGCACGGTGTTGACGGAACTGACCCAGCGTCTATGCGAGGAATGGGTGGAAATCGCGCGGGCGCGCATGGACCGCGGTTTTGACCGCTTCGATGCGCTCCTGCAGTGCCGCACTCCGCAGGACTTCGCCGCACTGCAGAGCGAGATCATGCGCGATAACCTGGAAACCTTTCTGGGTTACGCGCGCAAGGCGGGCGAACACTCGGCGCGTCTCGCCGACGAAGCCAGACAGCGGTTTGGGACCGTTGCGGAGGGCCGCAAGGCGGCGTGAAGGATCAGCGGGGAGGATCAGCTAGGGCTGCGGGCGATTCCAAGATGGCTTGCGCCACATAGAGCGGATTCGGTCGGGTTGAAACGTCCAACACCTCCCCAGGGTCGTGGCCGGGCTTGTCCCGGCCACCTCGATTGTTCTTGCTCATGCCTGGACACTCGGGGTCGCCGGGACAAGCCCGGCGACGACGCCGTTACGTGATTTGAATCCGTCGGTTTCATAATCCCGGTCCAGGTATGAAACACCGTATGTTCTGAAGCGGGTCGAGCCATAGCATCGGACGTCCAGCCCTGTTGGGCTCGGTGATCACCGCGTCATCCGGAACCTCTGTCCACACGCCATTGACCGGAACCCAATATCGCGACTCGCGTATGTCGTATTCGGTCTCTCGCCCGTCAGCCTCGGAACAGCAGAAGCCCTTGCCGCTTTTGAGAGAGTCAAACCACGGCTTGAGCGGGCTGTTGGCGTATCGGCCGTCGTCACGGGCCACAGTCGCGGTGGTCATGAGAAGCAAGACGAATAGCGCAGAGCGCATGTGCGACTTTCCTTTCAACCGCCCCGCGTCGCGACAACTCATGCCCCCGGGTTGTAGGTCCATGACCGCAATCTTATTTGGCGAAGAATGTCACGGGCGCATCTTTTCGGAATCTCGGTTGCGAGCCTGACACCCCGCAAGGGCGCTGGCTCAATCAGGTGCCAAGACCTGATCCGCAAAAGCTCCGATGCGCGCAATCGCCGTCCTGGCTTCGGGCAATACCGGCGCGAAGAGATGCCACCCGTGCGGCATGCGCGGCCATACCTCAATCTGGACCGGGCAACCTGCGGCGCGCAGATTTTCGGCCATGCGTACCGCGTCGTCATGCAGGATTTCGTCGCTTCCCACATGAATGAGGGTCGACGGCAGCCCCGCCGGATTACCGTGGAGCGGTGACGCATAGGGATTGCGCGGGTCGGTATCCGCGAGATAGCAGCCGGCAAAAAGGCGGGCGTCTGCGACGTTCAGCATCGGATCCGATTTCGCGTTAAGGGAAAGCGAAGCACCGCTGAGAGCGAGGTCGGTCCAGGGTGACAGCGCAACGGCAGCCGCAGGAAGCACAAGCCCGTCGTCGCGCAACCTCAGCAATAACGCGAGGGCGAGGCCGCCGCCGGCGGAATCGCCCACGACCGCGGTGCGTTGCGGATCAGCTCTGCCGGCAACAAGCCACCGATAGGCGGCGAGCGCGTCATCAAGCGCGGCGGGGAAGGGGTGCTCCGGCGCGAGGCGGTAATCAATCGCGAGAACATGGGCGCGTGCCGCGGTTGCAATGCGCCAGGTGAAATGACGGTAGAGTGCGGGTGAGCCGGTCACATAGCCGCCACCGTGAAGAAACAGCACGTGGCGGTCGAGCCGGGATGCGGCTGTCGCGACGCACTCGCCCGGAACGCCGCCGGCGTCGACTGCCCGCACCTCGGTCCCGGCCGGAGGACGCGGAATCCACCTTGTGGCCGCGCGGATGCTCCGGCGAGCAGCCGCGACTGTGGGGCGACGGCGGCGTTTGATGAACCAGCGCACGCCGATGCGCACCAACTCCGCGCGCAGGCTCACCCGAGCCTTTCTGTCATAGGGCTCCCCTGTTCGTTTGTTGCCCCCTCCTCGCCCGCAAAGCGCGGGAGAGTAAATCGATATACCCACCCCCGCTTGCGGGAGAGGGCTGGGAGGGGGCCGGCGCCGGCCGGCGAGCGGAGCCGATGATGCCGATTGCATGCAAAGCGTGCCGGATCGCGTCGATCAAGCCCCAGCTTAGCACCAAGGTTCCGGAAAATACGATTGCCGCCTTAATCACCGCGATAACCGCAAGTCCCAACAGAGCGAACTGTAGCCAGACCGAGAAGAGATAGTGGACGAGGTAGATGCCATAGGCCTTGTCGTTCAAGGCATCGAACACCCTGACACGCCGATTGGCGAAGCGAATAAACACGGCCAACATGAATAGGCAACCGGCTGCGCAGCACAGCACGAGGCTCGATGCCTCAAGGAGGCGCACCGGTAGTGATGGGGGGCCATCGCTGGTCATGGCAAGGCCGGCGAATCCAAGCCAAAGCGCAAACGCTGCCATTGCAGCCCCTCCGGCCGCCATCCAATGCCGCGCCAGCCATCCGGTTGGGGCAAGAAGCCCACGCTCGATTCCATAAGCCCCGACGCCGAGGCCGGCGAGGAAATAGACGGCATAGAGCAGCGGTCGACAGAGCTGGAACGCGAATGGTCCGACATGAAACCATGCCCACGGCGTGAAGACGAGCGCGAGCGGCACATAGGCGAGCGCGGAAGTGGCTACCAAAACCATCACGAATGCCGCCGGCCGCGTGCTCAGCTTGCCGACGATGTGACCAAGCGCGTCGCCAGACCGGTGCGCAAACCGGTAGAGCGCAACGGCGCCGAGATCGAACACCAGCAGCACCCACAGAAACCACGGTGGTCCGCTTGGCCAAAACGGCAATGCCAGCCAGTGCTGCCAGTACGCCGCCAGGCCCGGATCAACGGCCGTGACGCGATAAATCGGATAATGCGCGATCGGCATCAGCAAGCCGACCGTGAGCGCGAACGGCAGCCCGATGCGGACCACGCGGTCAAACAGGAATATGCGCGCGCCTTTGCGAGCAAGGCTCGGCCATACGAACAGCCCGGAAAGAAAGAACAGGAGCGCGATGAGATACGTATCCTGGTGCGCGCAGAAAATGTCGAAGCCGAACCAGCGGTCGTTGTCGATAATAGGGATGCTGCGCCATCGGAAGGGCTCCTCGTCGAAACGAAACGGGGAAGCGGGCGAGGAGCCGAGATAGGCCAAGAACGAGTGGGCCGCAAGCACGATGACGATTGCAAACGTCCGCAGATTATTGAGTGCAAGGCTCGGTGTGAACATCGGACGAGGCTCTCCGGTGCGGCGTCAATGGTCTTTATCGGTCAGGGCGAAGCACTTGGCCTCTCCCGCGGGTCGTGGCCGGGCTTGTCCCGGCCACCCCGATTGTTTTTCCCCCTCCCTACCCTCCACGCGGGGGAGGGTAGGGAGGGGTTCGGGGTCGCCGGGACAAGCCCGGCGACGACACCGGTATGTGATTCAAAGCGATTGAAATCGGCTCTCAGTCAGCATTTGCTTCCTCGCGGCGGGCCCATCAGGGCAGGTTGAAACAGGACTGCGGCCGCCATCGTGCACGTCAGCGCCAGCGCCATCAGCTTGCCCATGCTGGAGGTGCCGGGATCACTCGAAAGCCACAGGCTGCCGAAGGCCGTCGCGGTGGTCATGGCGCTGAACACGACGGCTCGGGTCAGGCTCGATTGCAGCAGCGAGGTGCGGCCGGCCCGCCATGCCAGGATGTAATAGATCTTGAATGCCACCCCGATTCCGAGCAGCAGCGGGAGCGCGATGATGTTGGCGAAATTGAACGGAATACCGAAGATGACGCACAGCTCCAAAGTCACCACGCCTGCGATCACGAGCGGCACCAGCGTCAGCAGAACGTCGCCGACGCGTCGCAGCGTGATCAACAGCAGGATGGCAATCACGCCCAAGGCGAAGGCGCCGGCCTCAATGAAGGAATGCACCACCATATTGCCGGCTTCGAACAGTTCCACGGCCGGTCCGCTTGCGTCCGGTTCCGCCGTCAATACGGCTCTCACGAAGTTGCGAACCGTCTGGGTGTCATCGGGATCGCCCTTTGGCAGAATCTCGACTCGCGCGCGGCCGTCCGGAGCAAGCCAATCACGGGCGATTTCGGGGGGAATGGTTTCTGGCGTAATGCGCTCGGGCTTGAGCGAAACGCGCAGGAGGTCGAGCGTGAACCGAAGCGGTTCGGCGAACGCGCGTTCGGCGCGCTCGCGTTCGGCCGCGCTGCCCTTCGCCAGTTTCGACAGCATGCCGGAGAGCCGTCGCGCCGCATCAGGCCCCGGCCCGTGCCGGTCGCCGGCCGTCTTGATGAGGGCGTCGGCGGCCGCCAGCAGAGCCGTCACGCGGTCCTGATCGGTCGGCGGGGAGATCGTCTTGCCGGGATTAAGGGTACCGTCAAGGGCTGCGCCGGCATCGCTGATAGCTTTAAGTTTTGCGTTCTGATCGTCCGGGATGAAGGTGCTCAGCGTGCGGACCTGGGCGACCTGCGGAAGCTCTGAAATGCGGTGCGCCGCTGCGTTCGCTGCATCGAGGTCATTCGCCACGATGTCGATGGCGTTGGCGCCCGTCGAGGGGTCCTTCCTCAACTCGTAATAAGTCGCCACCGATTCGACCGTGGCGTTCCGCAGATGCATCGGATCGAAGTCAAACCGAAGGTGCAGCAGCAACGGAGATGCGAACCCAACGACCAAGATGGTGCCGATGACGATCGGCACCCGATGCCGTTCCAGAAACCGGTCGACCGGCGCGAGGGCCGCAAAGCCGATGGAATGCGGCTCTCCGGGCGGTTTTATGATGGCCAGAAGCGCAGGAAGCACAGTGATGCTGGTCACAAAGGCGATCAGCATGCCGACGCCCGCAATCGCTCCAAGCTCGGCGAGGCCGCGGTAGTCCGTCGGCAGAAAGGAGCAGAAGCCGACCGCCGTCGCAACGGCAGCCAGCGCCAGCGGCGTACCGGCTTTCTGGGCAGCGCTGAGCAAAGCGGTGCGGAGACCGGGATGGTCATGGCGCTCGGCGCGATAACGGACGCTGAATTGAAGCCCGAAGTCGACGCCGAGGCCGATGAAGAGCACAAAAAAGGCCACTGAAATCACATTGAGAGCGCCGACCATAACGAGCCCGACGGCTGTCGAAACCGCAAGGCCAACCGCGAGGCTAGCCACAACCGCCGCAATGATCCGCAGCGAACGAAGGGCTAACCAGAGGATGACGAACACCCCCAGAACCGATACGGCGATGTTGAGAATGGCGCTCTGCTTCAGCGTGCCGAATTGGTCATCGTCGATCGGAATTTGTCCGGTTTGCCGGATCGTTATTTGCTGGTCGCCGAGTTTGAGATCGGATGCAAGCCGTGAAATCAACTCAGTGGCGCGACGCCCGGGCTGAAGTTCGGCGAAATCGAGCACGGGTTCGACCTGGAGAAAACGGCGCCTGTCGTCGGGCGTCGCCGCTCTGCCGCTCGCCAAGGCCTGCCATGAGAAGCTCGCGGGCCGATTGGCTGCGACCGCTTCGAGCGTATCCGCCGCCGTTGTCAACGGCCGGGCCACGTCGTCGAATTCGACAATTCCGCGCTTGACACCGATAAAGACCATGGACATCGCAGCGAGAATGCCGCGAAGGCTCGGATCCTCCGCCAAGGTGCCGATGAGGGGATCGGCTTGACGCAAGGCGCTCGCAAACCGCGCGACGTCGTCGGTCGGCAGAAACAGCAAGCCGTTTTGTTCAAAAAATTTGCCGCTGCCCGGATGGCTGACGGCGAGAAATCGTTCCGGATGCGCCAGAAGAGCCCGGGTGAGTTCGGTCGAAGCCCGCTCGGCGAGTTCTGGCGTCGGGGCGTCGATGACGACGATAATACCAAACTGGGGGAACGCCTTCATGTACTGCAGCGATCGCTTTGCCCAGGGCAAATCGTGCGATACCAGTTCGTGTATGTCGGTCTTGATAGCGAAGTGTTCCGCCGCATAGATGCCGGATGCTGCCGCGATGGCAATTGCCCATCCGAGGATCCACAATGGGCGTCCGATACAGAAACCAACGACGGCTGAAATCGCCGAGGAGAGCGGGGACGCGCCGAAAGGCCATCGCGTGGACTTCGCCACATACCGGAAACGCGCGCGTCCCCAGCTCGTCAAGACTTTGATTGCCACGGTCGAACGTTTCACGGATTCGGGGAATGCGCCGCGGACGGATATCGGCGGCCTCGATGCACTGCCACAACGACAAGGAGGTCGAAAGGTTCCGAGGGGCGGACCGTGTAGCTTCCAACGTGCGAAATAGGTTACCTGCCAAGTCGCCTCTAAACCAAGTCGCCCGGAACAATCTGCCAAGCGTGCGCGTTAGCATTTTCAGCCTACGCGTCGATCAGAAACGAAACCGCTCACGTTGCACCAACGCTGTGATCGCCGAGGAATAGTATTTTCGCCGGGTTATTAGCACCCGCATTAAATTATCTGTACTCCAAGAAAAATGGCCCCGTTTACAGAAACGGGGCCAAGTCGGGGAGGAAGTCGACGTTCGTCGATGCTGTTCAACGGACGAAGCTCTGAAATGTTCCTTCGCATCGACTGAGTTGCAGAAGTGAGAGCGGATTTTCGCCGACGGGACGCGCCTGTAGGGTGGGCAAAGCCACCGGGTCCCGCCGGAGCCTGCCGTCGGGCCGGCCAGAGGCCGGACCCGTTGGGCGGGCCCGATGACAGGCTCAGCGTGCCCACCACCCCCTCCCTACCCTCCCCCGCAAACGGGGGAGGGTAGGGAGGGGGGGGTGGGCACGGCGCGCAAGAGCGCGCCCTTGCCCACCCTACGACGCTTCCATGCTTTTCTTTCTGTTGTGGGATCAATCGCGCCCACATCGAATTGTTGGACTGCCCGGGACCGTGACAGACCAGTGGAGGCTGCGAAAATGCACATTGCCCAAATTGCACCGTTGTCGGAAGCCGTACCGCCTAAGTTTTATGGCGGCACGGAACGTGTCATTCATTGGCTTACCGAGGAACTCGTCGCACTCGGACACGACGTGACATTGTATGCAAGCGGCGACTCGGTGACCTCGGCGAGGCTTGAGGCAGTATGGCCACGAGCGCTCCGTATCGATGGTTCGGTCAGGGATCCGAACGCGCTACATATGTCGATGCTGGAGCGGGTCCGGCAGCATGCGGACGACTATGACTTTCTGCATTTCCATTTGGACTACTATCCATTCTCCCTATTTTCTCGTCAGTCGGTTCCCTTCGTCACGACCCTGCACGGCCGGCTTGATCTGCCGGAGCATCAGCCGGTTTTCGCGACGTTCGCTTCCCTGCCCGTAATTTCCATCTCCGACTCCCAGCGCAGGCCGATCCCGCAGGCGAACTGGGTACGGACCATCTTTCATGGCTTGCCGCAGCACTTACTCACGCCGGTTGCGGCGAGGCCGCGCTATTTCGCCTTTCTCGGCCGCATTGCGGCGGAGAAGGGGGTCGACCGCGCGATTTCGATCGCTCGCAAATGCGGAGTGCCGCTTCGAATCGCGGCAAAAGTCGACAAAATGGACCGTGAATATTTCAATGAAAAGGTCCGCCCGCTGCTCGATGGCTCGAGCGCGGAGTATATCGGGGAAATCACGGACTCGGAAAAATCGGAATTTCTAAGCGGCGCCGTCGCGCTGCTCGATCCGATCGACTGGCCGGAGCCGTTCGGCCTCGTCATGATCGAAGCTATGGCCTGCGGGACTCCGGTCATCGCCTTTAATCGCGGGTCGGTCCGGGAAGTCGTCGACGACGGATTGACGGGCTTTATCGTCGAGGATGAAGAAGGCGCGATCGGAGCTTTCGACCGGCTTTCGCAGCTGTCACGAGAAAAAATCCGCAGGCACTTCGAACAGCGTTTCACGGCGCGCCGCATGGCGCTCGAGTACCTCGCTGCCTATCGCAGCCTGATGGACCGCGATGTACAACGCCTTAAGTTGGTTGTCGACGGGGCGCCGGCGATATAGCGCAAATGGCGGCGGCAATCAAAGTAACCGGCGCAGCGAATCCGTTGCCGCCGGCACTTTCCGATTTGGAACAAAGTGAGCCAATCGCAATTAAGGCATTAGCAGCCCATACCCATGAGGAGTGTCACATGCAGTCGATGGACGACCTTTTTTACGCGCTTCTTCAGGACGTCTATTCCGCCGAAAAAGAGTTGCTCAAGGCACTTCCGGAGCTTGCGAAGAAGAGCAGAAACAAAACGTTACAGCAGGCATTTGCCGACGATCGCGACGAGACCGAGGAGCACTTGGAGCGACTTGAGAAGGTATTTGAGGCCATCGGAAAGATGCCGGGCGGCAAGATCTGCGAGGCCATGCTGGGCATCATCGCCGAGAGCCAGCATGTCATCGATGAAGTCGAGGACGGCGCCGTGCGCGATGCCGGCATCGTGGCTGCCGCGCAGGCAGCCGAGCACTATCAAATTGCGCGTTACGGAACGTTGCGGGCCTGGGCAGAACTTCTCGGCGAGGACGAGATTGTTGAACTCCTCAGTGACACCTTGGAGGAGAAGAAGCACGCGGATGAGCTGTTGTCATGGATTGCAGAAGGCGGCATCAATGAGAGCGCAAGCCAGCGTCCACAGGCCGCCGAGTGACGATTGAGACGGGCTGGGAAAGTTCCGTCGGAATGGGCAGGGAGGGTCGACGGGCCGCACCGGCCGGGAACTTAAGTCGCGAACCGGCATTACCATTGGCATGAGATTACTGCGGCTACATGTCTCTCGCCGGTTCAGGAGCTTGCTGTGACCGCGCGCCCTTTCGAACAGCAAATTCCCAGGCGGTTACACGCAAAGCACATTGTTTCTTCGCGAACAGTCAGTATCGCGCTTGCTGTCATCGCCGATGCGGGCCTGGTTTTGCTCCTGCTCCAGCGCAACGGGATTTTGTCCGCGGCCGACATCGAGCCTTTTTGGGTTAAGCAATTCATCGCATTTGCGATCTACAGCTCGCTTCAATTGTGGACGTTGGCCTATCAGACGGGCCGGGGAGACGAGTTCGCCGCGACAATCGACAAGGTGTTCGCGGCCAGTCCCGCAATCGTGACGGCGCTCGTTCAGATGTACTGGATCGGACACGATTCTGCTGCCACGCTGTCCTGGAGGCAGCACGTGGTCTCCGCGGTTTGGGCTGTTTTCTCCGTTGCGGATTTTTTCGCCACCGATATCACCAATCAGCGCTTGCGGATGAGGCAATTGAATTTGGCGGCGCCGGCGGATTGAGGTAGCTGGCTCAAAAAGGACCCCGATTGGCGTCGCCAGTTTTGCGAGAGCACCTTGCGCTGATGAGATTGCTAATCGGCGAGAAGCGTGAGATTGGCCACGGCATGTGGCCGTGTTACGTCAATTTCGATAATCACAACCCGCACAAGCGCGACGACCGGATCCGTCATGTCAATCGAAAGAGCGCGTGAGGAGGAGATTAAGGCTGGGGCCGAAGCCGGCGTCTCTTTCTATATCGCGGCGACCGGACCAGAGACCCGGGTTCGACGCACGCTCAAGCATGGCGACACCTTTCTGGTGATCGATGCCCACGGCGACGTCGGCGCCGCAGCGGGGACGAGCGACGGTCTGTTTCACCGCGATACCCGGTTCTTGTCCCAGCTCGAATTGCGGGTCAATGGGATGCAGCCGTTGCTCCTCGGCAGCAATATGCGGGAGGACAACGCAATTTTCACGGCTGATCTCACCAATCCCGACATGTTCTCCATGGAGCGCGTCGTCGTCCTTGAGAAGGACACGTTGCACATCAACCGGTCGGTCTTCGTGTGGCACGACACGCTTTTTCAGCGGCTGTCATTGCGCAACCATGGCGCCAAACGAGTCGAGCTGTTGATTTCAATTGCTTTCTCCGCCGACTTTGCCGACGTGTTCGAGGTGCGCGGAATGCGGCGCGCCCGTCGCGGAACATTCAGCACCCGGTTGAATGGGCCGCATGAAGCGCTGCTCAGCTATCTTGGGTTGGACGACTTCCTCCGCATTACATCGGTTTACTTCGACCCGGTGCCGACCCGGCTTTCGGAGCGCGAGGCGAGGTACCAGGTCACGCTCACTGCGCACGAAACGATGTCGTTTTGCGTGGCGGTTCGGTGCAATCCAAAGGCCCCGCGGCCGGCGCCATTTGTCCGCAGCCTGCTTAATGCGCATCGCGAGCTGCGGCAGGCCGCGCAAGGCGCCGCAGTGGTTCAGACTTCCAATCCGCTTTTCGACAAGATCCTGCGCCGTTCCATGGCCGATTTGGCAATGCTCAAGACGCAGACGCCGCAGGGACCCTACCCTTATGCGGGCACGCCCTGGTACTCGACCACGTTTGGACGCGACGGGCTCATCACCGCCATGCAGATGTTATGGGTTGATCCGCGGATCGCGCGAGGGGTGCTGTTTCGCCTCGCAGCGCTGCGGGCGAAGACGACCGATGCGTCGTCAGACGCCGAGCCCGGCAAGATCCTGCATGAAGTGCGTTTCGGCGAAATGGCAGCACTCGGAGAAGTGCCGTTCGGCCTGTACTACGGAAGCGTGGATTCCACCCCGTTGTTCGTATTGCTGGCCGGCCTCTACTTCGAGCGTACCGGCGATGTCAAAGCCCTGTCTGAATTGTGGCCGGCGATCGAAGCAGCGCTGTCGTGGATCGATGGGCCGGCGGACCGGGATCGCGACGGCTTCGTTGAATACTTCCGCGCCAACGAGAACGGTCTCGTCAATCAAGGATGGAAAGATTCGGCGGACGCGGTTTTTCACGCCGACGGCCGCGTTGCCACAGGCCCCATCGCACTGGCCGAAGTCCAGGGCTATGTGTTTGCCGCCAAGCGGCTGATCGCGCGCTGCGCGCGCCGGTTGGGCTACCCGGATCGCGCGGATAGCCTGGAAGACGAATCGCGCCGGCTCGCCGCGCATTTCCAACGGGCGTTTTGGCGCGAGGACCTGCACATGTACGCGCTTGCGCTGGATGGCGCCAAGGAGCCGTGCTGCGTGCGCACGTCCAATGCCGGCCAAGTGCTTTTCACGGGCATCGCGCGAGCCGACCATGCCGCGACCGTGGCGACGACGCTGTTGGCGCCCGATCTGTTTTCCGGTTGGGGCATCCGCACGGTCTCGCGTCGCGAAATCCGTTACAATCCCATGTCGTACCACAACGGCTCGGTGTGGCCGCACGACAACGCGCTTATCGCGGTTGGACTTGCACAGATTGGCGCCAAGGGTGCGGTCAATCGCATTTTCAGCGCGCTCTTCGATGCGGCCACTGACATGGATCTCAATCGCTTGCCGGAATTATTCTGTGGCTTCCAGCGGGCCCGGAACCGAGGGCCGACGCGTTACCCAGTCGCTTGCACGCCACAAGCTTGGGCAAGTGCGGCCCCATTCTGCCTGCTCCAGGCGGCACTCGGACTTGAAATCGATCCCGCGGCCGAACAATTGCGTCTGCGCAATCCGCGCCTGCCGAAATTTCTCGACGAGGTGATACTGCGGAATTTGCAGGTCGGAGACTCAAGCGTTGACATCGCGGTCCGGCGCGACGGCGAAGCTGTCTCGGTAAGCGTTCTGCGGGCGCTCGGCGTAATTGAGGTCTCAGTCCTGGCTTCGTGATTTAGTGTTTCGTTTCCGACGCTTGATTCTCTCAATACTGTCATCGCCCGCGAAAGCGGGCGATCCAGTAACCCGCAGCATCTCAATAGAGCAGCATCTCAATAGAAATGCGAGTCTCGGGGTTACTGGATGCCCCGCTTACTAGCGCGCGGAACTCCAGCGTGCCGGCCGTGGCCCCGTATAGGTGATGTCCGGCTTCTGGGGGCGCGCGCTCGTCGGCGCTCCGCGAATCTGAAACGTACCCATGACATCGTCGCCGCGCAGCGCGGTGAGGAATTCGCGCTGCCACCGATCGACGTCGTAGTCGAGGACCGCGGCAAGCAGCGCCTGGTGGCGCGCCCGCCGCTCCTCGATCGGCATGGCCAAGGCTTGCGCGATCGCGCCGGCAACGGATTCAGGGTCATAGGGATTGACCAGGAGGGCGCGGCGAAATTCAATCGCGGCCCCGGCAAAGCGCGACAGGATCAGGACCCCCGGATCGTCCGGATCCTGGGCCGCAACGTATTCCTTGGCGACGAGGTTCATGCCGTCCCGCAACGGTGTCACCAGGCCGACGCGCGCCGCGCGATAGAGGCCCGCGAGCGCGGCGCGGCCATAGACCCGGTTCACGTAGCGGATCGGTGTCCACGATACCTCGCCGTATTTGCCGTTGATCCGTCCGGCAGCAGACCCCAAGGCTTCTTCCAGCTCGGCATATTCGGGAATCTCGGAGCGGTTTTTCGGGGTGATCTGCAAGTATATCACCCTGTTGATCCATTCGTGGTGATTGGCAAGGAAATGGTCGAAGGCGTCGAGGCGCTGGATCAGGCCCTTGGAATAGTCGAGGCGATCGACCCCGATCACGAGAAGGCGGCCGCCAAGGCTTGCCACCATCTCCTTCACCAGGGGAGACCGCATGTTGCGGCGCGCCAGCCGCTGGAATGCACGCGGCTCGATACCGACCGGAAAATTCCCGATCCGCGTCTGTTGCCCGCTCACACTTACGGTCGTCTGTTGGCCGGCGATTTCGAATATTCGCATTTCCCGTGCCTGATTGCGCTCGGACATCAGGTAGCGAACGAAATTGCCCGCATCGCCTTCGGTCTGAAACCCGACGACGTCATATTGCATGAGCAAAGGTATCAACTGCTCATGGTTCGGCAGCGAGGTCAGCACCTCAGGCGGCGGAAATGGAACGTGGAGGAAAAACCCGATCCGGTTGGAATGGCCTCGCCGCCGCAAGGCGTCGGCGATCGGGATCAGGTGATAGTCGTGGACCCAGATCAGATCGTCATCCCCGATGACTTTCTCGAGTTCGGTCGCAAAGTGATCATTGACCCGGAAATATCCGCCGAGGTCCCGCCGCGCAAACTCGGCGAGGTCCAGCCGATAATGCAGGATCGGCCACAGCACCCGATTGGCGAAACCGTTATAGTATTCCTGAAACTCGTCTTTAGTCAGGTCGGTGATGATGTATTCGACGTTCTTGTGCTTGATGGATCGCGTTCGGAGCTTGTCCTGCGCTCCAACTTTCCCGCTCCAGCCGAGCCACACGCCTCCGTTGTGCTGCAAGGCCGGCCGCAACGCCACCTCAAGCCCGCCGGCGCGCGCCGCGCCATCCCCGGAGGGAACCGAAACACGATTGGATACGACCGCCAGGCGCGCCAATATCGCCCTCCGACTTCGCAACTGGGGCGCCGTAATCACGATCGCGTTCTGCGCCGTGCGAGAAGTCGCTGAACCGTCTACTTCTAGCGCCACAAGTCGCCCACATGACGTATGTCGCTCACATGACATACAATGTGTTTGCCGCCTAAATGTTCCATGCCCATGCTGAGAGCCGAGCGCCCAAGACTGCCAGTGCCGCAACCACCCCGTCCTACCCTGGGACCGCGGGCGTCCCGCCCGCCTTCTCTTGACCGAAGCGCCGGTAACGGGAATGCGGGCGAGACGGCCCGCGGTCCCAGGGTAGGGAGGGGGCATAAATTCCTCCTTGATCATTTTCCGAATGCTCTCCATCAAGGAGAATGAAATCGTTCGAACGGGATTGGGATGAGACGCGGCTTTGCGCCCCGGCCGGATCCGACAGCCGAGCCGTTGGTGCGCTTCGAAAATGTGTCGCGGCGCTTTGGCGACGTCGCCGCAGTCGACCGGCTGAGCCTCGACATTTACCGCGACGAGTTCTTCGCTCTCCTCGGCCCCTCGGGGTGCGGCAAGACCACGTTGCTGCGCCTGCTGGCAGGGTTCGAGAGGCCCGATGAGGGCCGGATCATGCTCGGCGGCCGCGACATCGTCGCGACGCCGCCGCATCGGCGGCCCGTCAACATGATGTTTCAGAGCTACGCGCTGTTCCCGCACCTCACGGTCGCGGGCAACATCGCCTTCGGATTGCGCCAGGACGGCATCGCCAAGGCCGCAATCGCCGCACAGGTCGACGAAATGCTGGCCTTGGTCAAGCTTGAAGGGCTGGGCCACCGCAGGCCGGATCAACTCTCCGGCGGTCAGCGCCAACGTGTGGCGCTGGCCCGCTCGCTGGCGAAGCGCCCGCAGGTTCTGCTTCTCGACGAGCCCATGGCTGCGCTCGACAGAAAATTGCGCGAGCAAACCCAGTTCGAGCTGATGGACCTGCAGGCGCGGCTGGGGCTGACCTTCGTGATCGTCACCCACGATCAGGGCGAGGCGATGACGGTTGCGCACCGCATCGCCGTGATGGATCGCGGCCGCATCGTCCAGGCCGCAACGCCCGCCGAAATCTACGAACAGCCACGGTCGCGATGGGTCGCGGAATTCGTAGGCGACGTTAATTTGATCGACGGCCTCGTCCTGGAGACCGGCGGCCGCGAAGCGGTGATCGGAGACAAGAGCGGACGGCGCTACCGGGTCGCTGCCGATGTTGCCAAGGGAGCTGCCAAGGGAGCGCAAGTGTCCATCGCGCTGCGACCCGAAAAGGTTCGCATCCAGGCCGGACCGGCGCCGCACGATGCCCCCAATGCGATGCGAGGCCAAGTCTGCGATATCGGCTACCTGGGTGGCGTTTCGATCTATAAGGTACGGCTCGACGACGGCGCAGTCCTGAAGGTGGCTGTCGCCAATGTGGCGCGGACCTCCGGGCAGGCGTTCAGCACACACGATGAGGTCTGGCTGTTCTGGCCGCCCGACGTCGCCGTCGTCCTGACGGGCTGAGGCGCGCTCCGCCGTGGCCAAACGATTCCGTGCGGATTTGGGGAGCACAGTTTCTGCGGGCGCCAAGCTTTTCATAGCGGCGCCTTATCTGTGGCTGCTCGGATTTTTTCTGGTGCCTTTCCTGATCGTCCTCAAGATCAGCCTCTCCGAGACTGCGATTGCGCAGCCGCCCTACGTGCCGGTGCTGGACTTCGCGGCCGGTTTGCGCGGCATCCGAGACTTTGTCTCCGGGCTGTCGCTTGCCAATTACATCACGATTGCGGGCGACGATCTTTACGTATTCTCCTACCTCAAAAGCCTGAAGGTCGCGGCGGTGTCGACCGCGATCCTGCTGCTGTGCGGAGTTCCGCTTGCCTATGGGATGGCGAGGGCGCCGCGTCGGGCGCAGCCGCTCCTTGTCATGCTGGTGGTTTTGCCGTTCTGGACCTCGTTTCTGATCCGGGTCTATGCCTGGATCAACATCCTCCAGCGCGACGGCCTACTCAATCAGGCGCTGATCTGGCTCGGCCTCGTGGACCAGCCGGCAACATGGCTCGCGACCGATACCGCCGTCTATATCGGGCTCGTTTACTCCTATCTGCCGTTCATGGTCTTGCCGATCTATGCGAGCTTCGAAAAGTGCGATGAAAGTCTTCTTGAAGCCGCTGCCGACCTGGGTTGCCCACGCTGGAAGACCTTCTTCGTCATCACGCTGCCTCTCGCGCTGCGGGGCCTCGGCGCGGGGGCTCTTTTGTGCTTCGTGCCCATCGTCGGTGAGTTCGTCGTTCCGGATTTGCTGGGCGGTTCCGATGCCACCATGATCGGCCAGACCCTGTGGACGGAATTCTTTGCCAACAAGGACTGGCCGGTCGCGTCGGCTGTCGCCGTCGTGCTGATCGTGCTCCTGATCGCGCCGATTGCGGTCTACCAGCATTTGCAGACCAGTGAAATCGAGGGGCGCCAATGAGGCGCCTGTCGTTCACGAATCTCGTCGCGCTCGTACTGGGGCTTGCTTTTCTCTATACCCCGATCGCGATTCTCGTGGTCTATTCGTTCAACGCCTCGCGGCTCGTGACGGTTTGGGGCGGCTGGTCGACGCGCTGGTACGCGGCGCTCATCGAAGATCGCGCCATGATCGACGCGGCACTCGCCTCTCTCGGCATCGCCGTCGTCTCGGCGGCGCTCGCGACGGTGCTCGGCACCATGGCAGCGATGGCTCTGACCCGCTTCCGCTTCCGCGGCCGCCTGCCATTCGCCGCGATGATTTATGCGCCGCTGGTCATGCCGGAGGTGATCACCGGGCTGTCGCTGCTGCTTCTGTTCGTGGCGATCGACCTCGATCGCGGTTTCTTCACCGTCATCATCGCCCACACCACGCTGACGATGAGCTTCGTCGCCATTGTGGTCCAGTCACGGCTGGCGAATTTCGACCGCAGCCTGGAGGAGGCCGCGATGGACCTCGGCTGCCCGCCGGGCCGCACCTTTTTCGCAATCACGCTGCCCCTGATCATGCCGGCCGTGATTGCGGGATTTCTGCTGGCGTTCTCGCTGTCTCTCGACGACCTCGTGATCGCGAGCTTCACGACCGGCCCGGGCGCCACGACGCTCCCGATTCGCATTTATTCCGAGGTGCGACTCGGCGTAAAACCAGAGATCAACGCGGTATGCACGATTTTTATCGTGGTGGTGGCGGGCACGGTCGTCGCGGCGTCCTTGATCGAAAAGAGCCGGAATCGGGAGCGGCGTACCTTGCTCACGACGTAGGACCGTAGCCCGGATGGAGCGCAGCGTAATCCGGGATGGGCCGTTCCCGGATTACGCTGCGCTCCATCCGGGCTACGGGGCAACGATCTCACGGCGGCGCACGGAGCGGCGCAATCGACCTCGTCAGGCGATTGATGGCGTCTTGCATTTCGTCGCGCGTCTTCTTGTCCTGCGCATCAAGCAGCGACCTCACGGCGGGCGATCTCTCGATGAGCGTGCGCGTGTCCGGGACGATCGACGGACTTCCCCACTGGCCCCGCACCGTGAAAGGCAGCTCGAACAATCCGCTGGCGTCCGGTGCCGCGCCGCCGATCAGGTTGGCGGTGCCGGAAAGGTTGAACTCGCGCGCCGGTATCGAGGTCGTGCCCGTCACCGCGAGCAGCACGCTCGGCCCTTCGAGCACGACGTCTTCGATTGTGGCGAGCCCCTGGACGATACGGAACCTGATGTTGAGCTTCTCGAAGGGGGTGCGACCATTACGGAAATCGCCGCTTGCGGACAACGGACTGCGTTGCAAGCGCCGCATCATCTGTTCGACGTTCCAGCCATTCAGCGCGCCCTGCTTGGCGGCGACCTGCACGGTGCCGTTGAGGTTGCCGGCGAGTTCCTGCACGTTACGTCCGGCGCTATCCACGGAAAATGCCAAGCTGCCTGAGCCCTCGAGCCGGTTCATGCTGAAAAGCTGGCCGAGGCACTTTTCCAGGTCGACGTTCGAAAACTGCATCTGGGAGCCGAACTCGGCGCGCGATTGCGACTTGGCGACGGCGATCGTTCCGGTGACCACGCCGCCGAAGGCCTGCGATTCGCCGACCGTGACGAGGAGCCGACCCGAACGCATATTTGCCGCAACCGCTGTCCGTCCAAGCTCTACTTGGGCAAACGCAACACGGGCCGCCGACAGGCGCAGATCGGCGTCCCAACCGTCGAACCAATCAAGTGTGAGCGATCGGCGGTCCCAGTCTCGCGTGTTGTCTGCGATCAGTCGAAACGTCGAAACATAGGGGCTAAGGTCGAGCCTTTCGACAGCAAGCGTCCCCGCAAGCATCTGCCGGCCCGTGGTGGCGTAACTCAGGACCCCCTCGGCCACGTTCCCATCAAGTTCGACATTAAGGTCCGATAGCGCGATCGCCCTGCCATTGACGGCGGCGCGGGCCTTGAGGGCGAATCGGCCGAAGCCGCCCGCCGGGAGGGAATGACCGCCGCTCCATCGCAGCGCCTCGCGCAATGAGGCCGTGTCTGCCGCGAGCGTACCGTCGATTTTCAAGGAGGGCCTGTAGCTCATGGCGCCGTCAAACGCGGCTTTGAGCGGGCCCGCGCTGGCGCGGAATTTCAATCCGGAATCATCGCCCGCCAATGCGCCCGCGAAATTGGCGATGGTGAGGCTCGCGTCGACGACCTCGTTATGCCAGGTGAAATGCCCGGTCGCCGCGAAGCTTCTCGCGATCGACGGCCATGCGAGCGACAGCTCGACACCCTCCAGCGTCTCGTCGACATTGCGATCCGGGACGCGCAGAGCCACGACGCCGTCCTTGATGCCGATTTCCGAAAACGACAGCACCCGCTCATCGCGCCCCGCGTTCGGCTTTAGCGCCCTCGCCAGAATGTCGATCAGCGGCGACCAATTGGTATGGCCATCGGCATCGACCGTCACTGCGATACGGGGCCTGACTACGGAAATGTCAGCAATCTCGATGCGTCTCGTCAGCAACGGCATCAGTCGCAGATTGACCGTGAGTTGCTGGGCCGCAAGCGCGGTTTCCCCGGCGACCGATTCTCCGAGCGCCACATCGGAAAACTGCACGGTCGGGACCGGAAACATCGACACCGCCATCGGTCCGCGCAGCAGCGGATCGAGACCGGTCACCGCTCTGATTTCGTTTTCGATGGCATCGCGAACGGTGTCGGCGGGAATAACATATGTCGCCGCGGCAATGACCGTCGTGCATGCCGCAAGTACAGCCGCTACGAGAATGGCGATTCGTTTCACGCCTGTTGCCGTTTCTAAGGGGTTCGGTTCGGATTATGACGGCCGGAGCGCATCGGCAAGTATGAATCGAGCAGTTGATTAACGGACATGGGGACAACCAGTCTTGCGCTCGGGCGCTCCGGCCGCGGTGTGAATTCGCATTGGGGCAAGAATTAATCCATGCTGTGACCGGTCATCCCGAATCATGCCCTGTCAGGCTCGATTCTGGATCCGTTTTTCACTCCCCCCACCCCTCCCAGCTTGCGGGGGAGGGCGGGGACTGTGGGTTAGCTCTGTGACCCTTTCGTGGCCTTCTACCTCCCCGTAGCCCCGATGGAGCCACCGGGTCCGGCCTCGGGCCGGCCCGATGATAAACTCCGCGTAATCCGGGAACGGCCGTGCAAGTTGGATCGATTGTCCCGGATTACGCTGCGCTCCATCCGGGCTACGGGGCGGAGGAGGGCAGGGAGGGCAGGGTCATATGCCCGCAATGCGTGTGGACCGCTCAGCCAGGATTAGCCAAGATTGAGAGCAACTGCAAAATCCGCCTCCGTCTTGGCGCGAATGGCGTCCGTGGTGACCCCCGGGGCAAGTTCGACGAGCTTCATGCCGTTGGGGTTTTTCTTCTCGATGGTGAATACGCCGAGGTCGGTGATCACCATGTCGACGACGCCGGCCCCCGTCAGCGGCAGTCTGCATTTGTGCAGGAGCTTGGGTTCGTCCTTGGCCGAATGCTCCATGACGACGACCACCTTCTTGACGCCGGCAACGAGGTCCATGGCGCCGCCCATGCCCTTGACCATCTTGCCGGGAATCATCCAGTTGGCGAGGTCGCCGTTCTGAGCAACCTGCATGGCGCCGAGCACCGACAGATCAATATGTCCGCCACGCACCATGGCGAAGCTGTCGGCGCTCGAGAAATAGCTCGTGGTCGGCAATTCGGTCACGGTCTGCTTCCCGGCATTGATGAGATCGGGATCCTCCTCGCCTTCAAACGGGAAGGGGCCGGTGCCGAGCATGCCGTTTTCGCTCTGCAGCTGGACGTTCATGCCTTGGGGAATGTAGTTCGCCACCAGCGTCGGAATGCCGATGCCGAGATTGACATAGAAGCCGTCCCGCAATTCCTTGGCGGCGCGTTCCGCCATTTGCTCTCTGGTCCAGGGCATGATGTCCTCTCAAGCGCGCTTGCGCACGGTGCGCTGCTCGATGTGCTTTAAGGCGTTTCGAACATGGATGATGCGTTTGACGAAGATGCCGGGCGTTGTGATGTGGTCGGGATCGATCTCGCCGGGTTGCACGAGATGCTCGACTTCGGCGACCGTCGTTCGTCCCGCCGTCGCCATCATCGGATTGAAGTTTCGCGCCGTCTTTCGATAGACGAGGTTGCCTTCAGTATCGCCTTTGAACGCGTGGATGATGGCGAGGTCGGCGACAAGCCCGGTTTCCATAATGTAGGTGTCGCCGTCGAACACCCGCTCTTCCTTGCCGCGGGCGATCTCGGTGCCGGCGCCCGTGCGGGTGAAGAAGGCCGGGATGCCGGCGCCGCCGGCGCGGATTCTCTCCGCCAGCGTGCCCTGCGGATTGAACTCAATCTCCAGCTCGCCAGCAAGGTATTGCTGGGCGAATAGCTTGTTCTCGCCCACATAGGACGAGATCATCTTTCGGATTTGCTTGGTTTCGAGAAGTATTCCGAGCCCAATCCCGTCCACGCCGGCATTGTTGGACACGACGGTCAGGTTCCTCACGCCCGAGTCGCGGATTGCGAGGATCAGTGTTTCCGGGATGCCGCACAGCCCGAAACCGCCAGCCATGATCAGCATGCCGTCTTTGAGCAAACCCGCGAGCGCCGATGGCGCATCGGCGTAGACTTTGTTCATGAACCCGCCTCTCCCGCTGTGCCGGCCGGCGCCCCCACAGCTCGCTCCAATAGCATGATCCGTGCCATGGCAGAAATGACGTGCTTGATGTTGTCGGGAAGGATCGATGTTGTCGGGAAGGAGAAGCCAGTCTACCCGCGCGCGGGCGGCGGCCGAAACCGGTCGAAGATATCCAGGACCGCGTTTGCAAGGAATAGGCGATCGCGTCTCGCGCGGTCCGCGATCACCAGAATTCCTGCATCGACAAGCTGTGCCGCCGCGGTGTTGACGCTCGCAAAAGTGGCGCCGATGGCGCGGCGGGCATCCTCAATGGTGAAGGCCGGCCGCGTCAGGGCGAAAGGCGCGAGTTTATGCACCATGCTGTCCGACCGGAAGCGCGCAACGGCGCTGCGCCATTGCGCCTCGACGGCTGCAAGGCGCACGAGACGGTCAAGGTTCGCCGCGGCGGATCGCCGAAGGAAGGAGAGCATGAGGCGCGTCCACGCCGTCATATCGGACGAAATCCGCGCCGTCTTGAGCGCCTCGACGTAGAGGTCCTTGTCCTCATGGACGGCCTCGCCGAGGAACGCGCAGGCAACTCGCGTCGCGCCCTTGCGCCTCAGCATCATTGGAACGAGAAGGCGACCGATGCGGCCGTTGCCGTCCGCGACCGGATGGATGTGCTCGAACATCCAGTGCGAGAGCACCTGGCGCACCATCTCGGGCGTACGCGGATCGCTTGCGAGCGTGAAATCGCGCCATTCGGCAAGCGCCTGCGGCGCCGATGCCGGCTGCGTGTAGTAAAAGATCCCCTCTGGCGCTTCCGGATCGGTCGTGCCATTGGCGCGCTCCTTCAGCCTTCCGGCCATCGTCGCCACCATACGATCGCGCGACCGCTCGAAAAGCCGGCGGTGGATCGCGAGGCTCATGTCGATCGGATCGCTGGTGCCGGGAGCCTCCGCTTCGAATGCCGCGGCGCACGCCGCCACGGCGGCCGCATCGTCGGGATCGGCGGCCGTGCGCCGCGAACTCTCATATTCCATAAGGTCCGCGAACGTTGTGGTCGAGCCTTCCGCTCTGGACGAATGCACCGCATCGAGACAGGCGAACAGGCGACCGATCAGTCCCGGAGGTTGCCCGCCTGCGAGCGCGCGCTCGAATTCGCGGACTGCCGCGGCAGCCGGGTCAAAAGCATCAAGGATATCCTCCAGCGGCGGGATGCGCGGCGCATGCGGCCGAAAGCAGCGCCGGCCAAGAGGATCAACTTCGTAAGCTCCAGAAGTCAAATGCGAATCCTGCTATTATAGACTATGATGTTAGTCTATAATAATAGTTCGATGCATTAAAGGCTAGCTGATCCGCAGTGCTGCGTCGGCGGCTCCGTTGCGCTCGCGAGTGCAAGTTTGCGCCTGCCAATTTGGACGCCATGGTCGATGAAGATGGGCACTACGCTCTCGCCGCGGCGCTATGATGCCGCAGCCCGCCATGCGTACCAATCGGCAGGTCTGCGACGCGCCGCGACTTTGCACTACGTGTTGCGAAGGGGGCTTCCCTATCTCGGCCGGCAACAGTACTCAGAGCGGGCCCATATAATTTCAATAATTGACAAATATTTCATATTCGGATAAGTAATGGCATCGCTGTTGGAGGAAGCCGACGTGACTGACCCCTATCGGCCCAAAGGGCTTTCAAGCGCCGTCTGCTATCAAGATGCGAAGGCCGCCTATCGCTGGCTCGAAGAGGCGTTCGGGTTCGAACCGCTCTTCGTCATTCTCGACGCCGACGGCAATCTCGGTCATTCGGAGATGACCT
>WNFR01001439.1_pt1 | contig 24838 bp, 15 predicted proteins | sample 5400221 | NCBI WGS metagenome assembly WNFR01 (sample SAMN13153357, study PRJNA577476) | soil metagenome | isolation source: 40 cm soil under Madrone tree | place: USA:California | collected 2016-06-14 | reverse complement strand
GAGGCGTTGATCGTGGTCACGAACCGCGCCCTCGGCGTCGAGCCGGGACTCACCGCCGTCTTCGGGGCGACGCTCGTGTGCGTGATCGCGGCGATCGTCAGCCTCGGGCTCGCGTTCGGCGCCGCCTATCCGCGCCTCGACAGCACGAACGCGGCGCAGATCGCGACCGGCTTCGGCGGCGTCGTCTACATGGTGAGCTGTCTCGCGCTCATCGCCAGCGTCGTCGCGCTCGAGATCTGGCCGGTCGCGCGCCTCTTCTGGCGGCGACTCGCGACGGAGCCGCTCGGCGAGGTCGAGACCATTCTCGTCGTGCTCGCGTTCGCGGCGACGATCGTGCTCACCGCCGCGGTCGCGGCCGTCGCGCGGCGCGCGGCGCTGCGCTCGCTCGCCGCGCTTCAGCCGTGACGTCCTCGTGCGTGACATCGGAGCGGCGCCGCCCGCCCCGTCGAAGGGAGAAGACGATGCGACGGATCTCGATGAAGCTCGGCCTGCGGCGGCGGTCCGTGATCGTCGTCGTGGCGATTGCCGGCGCGTTCTTCCCGTCGGCGGCATCGCTCGGTGTCAGGATGAGCGGCCATCCGCGTCCGATCCGCATCGAGGGCTACTGGGAGCGCCCGAAAACGGATGCCGCGATCCTCGCCGAGGTGACGGTCTCGGCCGCCGGGCACCCCAGACGCGAGTTCGGAATCTCGGCACTGCAGGCCTACAAACCGGAGGAGGAAGGGCCGCAAGTCTTGCGGCACTCGAGCCTACAACCGGTGACGCTCCTCCTCAGCGGGGAAAAAGAGATGGTCGAACGCTTCATGACCGCCGGTCCCGATCGGAAGATCACCGCGTTCGGTCTCTATCGAGCCGGTCCCGGCCAGCTCGTGCTCAGCTCGGTCGAGATCGCAGACGGCCCCGCTACCGCCGCACCATCGCCCGCGCACTGACACCGCTTGCGGAAACGCGCGGCGGACGGCGCCGAAGGGGTCCGACAGGTCCGTCTCGGCCGCCTTCCTGATCGCGGCGAGCGCGCGCCCGAGATCGTCCCCCTGCGCGTGGTAGATCGCCTCGAAGACGTCGAGGTCGGTGCCGTAGAGCAGGTAGTGGAGCAGGATGGCGTTGTTGAGCGGCTCGTCGACGAAGCTGCGGAACCCGCCGCTCGGAAACGACAGCGCCCGGTACTCGTCACGCGCGCGCGCGAAGATCGACTCGCGCGCGGCGATCGCGCCGGCGGGGTCGCCGTCGTGGTCGGTGTACGCGCCGCGCAAGAGCGTCGCGACCCGCGTCACGAACGTGCCGAAGCGCTTGGTGTCCTCCCAGCTCATCTCGGCGCGCGCGAGGAGGTCGGCGCCGCCCGGCGGGTGCGCGCGCTCCGGATGGGCGCGAAAGAACGCGATCGCACCGCGATGACCGGCGAACGTCGCCAGCGATTCGTTGAACGCGGACTTGCCCTGCACGTAGAACGTGCTGTGGTAGAGCTCGTGGAGGACGAGGTCGACGAGGTACTCCTCCTCGTGCCGTAGTTGGTGGCGCAGCAGTGGATCCGCGAACCAGCCGAGCGTGCTGAACGCCGCCGCGCTCCGCAGATACGTGTCGTAGCCGCGACGCTCGAGATCGGCCGTCTCTGCACGCGCCTGATCGGGGTCGAAGTAGCCCTTGTACGGCACGCGTCCGACGATCGGGAACCACCAGGTGTACGGCTCGAGCCGCGTGCGCTCTGCCGCGGTGACGACCCAGATGTTCTCCTCGCGATCGCTGTAGGAGAGCGACCCGAAGCTGCCGTCGACGTTCAAGCCGAGCCCGAGCGCGAACTCGCGCGCAGCGAGCACCGTCTCGATCTTCCGCCGCTGGTCCGGATCGAGATCCGGGCGCCGCAGCACGTCGGTAATCGGCTCGCGCCGCCACAGGATCTTCGCCTCCTCGTAGCCGGCTCGCAGCACGTAGCCCGCCGCGCAGCCGGACGCTCCGAGGACGAGCAGGACCGCGATCAGGTATCTCGCCACGGCGGGCGAATGGGAGCGGCCGGGATTCACTCCCGGCCGCGACGCCCATCGCGAGGCGCAGCCGAGCGGGGGCGCAATGAATCACCGCCCTCCGCTGTCTCGGCGCGGAGCGCGTACTGGAGCTGGTACAAGCGATGGTACACCCCGCGCGCCTCGATCAGCTGTGCATGCGTGCCGATCTCGCGCACGGCGCCGTGATGCAGGACGACGATGCGATCGGCGTGCTCGATCGTCGACAGGCGATGGGCGATCACGAACGACGTCCGGTCGGCCATGAGCGTCGTGAGCGCGTCCTGGATCAGCATCTCGGTCTCGGTGTCGACGCTCGACGTCGCCTCGTCGAGGACGAGAATCGTGGGATCATAGGCGAGCGCGCGCGCGAAGGCGAGCAGCTGGCGCTGCCCGGTCGAGAGGTTGCTGCCGCGCTCGCGGATCTTCTCGTGCAAGCCGCCGGGGAGCGCGCGGATGAAGGGCCACGCGTTCACCCGCCGCGCCGCCTCCTCCATGATCGCGGGGGTGATCTCGGGACGCCCGAGCGAGATGTTGCTGGCGATGTCGCCGCTGAAGAGGAAGACGTCCTGCAGCACGACGCCGATGTGGCGGCGCAGCTGCGCGAGGTCCCACTCGCGGACGTCGATGCCGTCGACGCGCACGTGGCCGCGGCTCACGTCGTAGAAACGCGACAGCAGCTTGATGAGCGTCGTCTTGCCGGAGCCGGTCGCGCCGACGACCGCGATCTTCTCGCCGGGATTCACCTGGAACGAGATGTCGCGCAGCACCCACTCCTCGCCTTTGTAGGCGAAACACACCTGGTCGAACTCGATCGCGCCGGTCGCGCTGCGCGGTAGGCGCGGCGTGCGCGGCGAGACGATCGTCGGCTCGGTATCGAGGAGCTGGAACACGCGCTCCGCCGACGCCATCGCCGACTGCATGACCGCGTACTTGGTGCTGAACTCGCGAATGGGGATGAAGAACCGCTGGATGTACTCGATGAACGCGACCAGCGTCCCGAAGGCGACCACCCCGGCGAGGATACCGCCGGCCGCGTACCAGACCATGAGCGCCGCGGCGATCGACGCCAGCGCCTCGATCATCGAGAACAGCGCCGCCTCGTAGACGTTCGACCAATGGTTCGCCTCGCGGTGCGCGTCGTTCAGCGCGTCGAACTCCCCGAAGCAGCGCCGCTCGCGCGCGAAGAGCTGGATGATCAGCATCCCCGAGAGCGCCTCTTGCAGGTACGCGTTCAGGCGCGCGATGCGCTCCCGAATCGTGCGGTACGTGCGTCGCGCCGCGAGGCGAAAGTAGTTGATGCCGAACACCATGACCGGCATCACCGCCATCGCGACCAGCGCCAGGCGCCAGTTGATGCTGACCATGATGACGACGATGCCGGCCATCGTCAGCACGTCCATGAAGATCGTCATCGCGCCGGCGGCGAACATCTCGTTCAGCACATCGACGTCCGAGGTGAGGCGGGTCACGAGACGCCCGATCGGATTGCGGTCGAAGTAGCTCATCGGCAGCGACTGCACGTGCGCGAAGACGCGCACGCGGAGATCGGCGAGCGTGCGCTGCGCAACCAACATCGTGAGGTAATACTGCGCGTAGAAGAACCCGCACTCGCCGACGACGGCGCCGATGTAGAGGAGGCCGATCAGCGCCAAGCCGTGCGGGTCGCCGACCGCGACGTGGCGGTCGATCGCGACCTTCAGGAGATACGGCTGCACCAGCATCAATCCGGAGCTGATCGGCAGACACACGACCGAGAGCCAGAAGAGATAGCGGTGCGGCTGGATGAACGTCCACAGACGTCGCGCCAACCGCGCGTCGTACGCCTTCCCGAGCGCCTCCTCTTGGTGCGGATCGTGCGGCGGCTCGGCGGCGCGGGCGCGCGCCGGGCGAACGAGAGCGAGGCCGCGCGCGCGGCTCACGGGCGCATCCGGCTTGTCCGCGGAGCTCACAGCGCCTCCAGCTCCTCGGAAAGCCGCTGGCGCTGGAAGAGATCGGCGTAGAAGCCGCCATGCACGAGCAAGGTCGCGTGGTCGCCGAGCTCGACGATGCGGCCCTCGTCGACGACCGCGATCAGATCCGCGTCGCGGACCGTCGAGATGCGGTGCGCGATCACGATACTGGTGCGCTCGCGCATGAGGCCCCGCAGGCGCGAGAGGATGCGGCGCTCGGTCTCGGTGTCGACGCTCGAGAGCGCGTCGTCGAGAATCAGAATGGTCGGATCGACGAGGAGCGCGCGCGCCAAGGTCACGCGCTGCTTCTGGCCGCCGGAGAGCGTGATGCCGCGCTCGCCGACGATCGTGTCGTACGCGTAGGGCAGCTCGCCGACGTCGCGATCGAGCGCGGCGATCGTCGCCGCCTCCTGCACGTCGTCGTCGGTCGCCGCCGGGGCGCCGAAGCGGATGTTGTCGCGGACGCTGCGCGAGAAGAGAAACGGGTCCTGCGGCACGAAGCCGATCGCGCGCCGCAGGATGCCGAGCGGGATCTCCCGCACGTCATGGCCGTCGATCGTCACCCGCCCGGCGCTGACGTCGAAGAGGCGCGGGATCAGATCGACGAGCGTCGTCTTGCCGCTCCCGGTGCGGCCGACGATTGCGAGCGTCGCCCCCGCCGGGATGGTGAGGTTCACGCCGGAGAGGACGCGGTGGCCGTTCAACGGCGTGTGATACGCGAACTCGACGCCTTCGAAGGCGATCTCGCCGCGCAGCGTCTCACCCTCCGGCCAGGCCGCAGCCGGGTCGGCAATCGCGGGCTCGATGACGAAGACCTGCTCGAGACGCTGCATCGCGGCGCGGCCGCGCTGCACGATCGAGAGCATCCAACCGAGCGCCATCGTCGGCCAGGCGAGGATGTGGAGGTAGGCGATGAAGGCGACGAGATCGCCCAGGCTCAGCGCCTTGCCGATGACGCGCAGGCCGCCGTACCAGAGCACCACCAGCGTCGTGAGCGTGCTGACCGCGCGCATGACCGGCATGATGATGCCGCGCACCTGCGCGAGCTCCATGCTCTGCGCCGAGAAGTCGTCGTTCAGACGCGCGAACTCCTCGGTCTCCTCCTGCTCGCGCACGTACGCCTTCACGACGTGGATGCCGGAGAGGTTCTCCTGCACCCGGCTGCTCATCGACGCGAGGCCCTCCTGCACCCGCAGCGTCCGCTCCATCAGCTGGCGGCTGGTGCGCTTCACGATCAGCAGCACCACCGGGTATGGCACGAGCGCGGCGAGCGTCAGCTTCCAGTCGAGCGAGATCATGATGCTGACCGCGTAGACGTAGTAGATCGGCGTATTGACGAGGTTCAGGAACCCGACGCCGAGCAGCATCCGCACCGCGGTGATGTCGTTCACCAGGCGCGACATCAGGTCGCCGGTCTGCTGCGTCTGGTAGTACGCCAGCGGCAGGCGCTCGAGGTGCGCGAAGAGGTCGTTCCGCAGGTCGTACTCGATGTCGCGCCCGACGTTGAAGATGACGAAGCGCGAGAAGGTGCGCGCGACCGACTGCACGAGGGCGATCGTGATGATGCCGAGCGCCATCCACGCGACGGTCGACTGCGGCTGCCCGGCGGCGATCGCGTCGACGGCGCGCTTCAAGAGGTACGGCACCGCCATCGCCATGGTGCCGGTCACGAGGAGACAAAAGAGCCCGAACGCATAGCGGCCCCGGTACCGTCGCATATAGGTCCAGAGCCGCGCCATCCGCGGCGCAGCTTAACGTACGCTCGCCGACGACGGAAGCTCGCGCGCCACGTCGGCGCCGCGCCCGCGAAGGCGAGTCGCAACGCACCGCATGAACGACGGCCTTCCGTGCGCGGCGGGAGGGCGCGCGTTGCGGATCGCGCTCGACGACGCCGCCGCCCGTGCGGCACGTACACGTCATCGAACGCACGTGGCGCGCGCGAACGGGGGACGCCGTCATCACGTGCAAGCGGCGGCGCTGGGGGCGCCGTGGTCACGCGCGACGGGCGGCACGCGCCGCGTCGCGGAACGCGCGCCGGCACGGGCGGCGGCGGGCGAGAACGGGGTGCGCGGGGACGTTTCTTATAGCTAAGCGTGCGCCGGTCGGCCGCGAGTGGGGCGGCGCGTGGGGCGCGCAAATCCGGTCACGAATGCGCCGCCGCGGCTGCGCGCGTGCCCGGCCCCGCGCACCCCGTTCTCGCCCGCCGCCGCATGCGTCGACACTCTTGTCGTTCGGTCGGCCTCGCGTGCCGCGCGACCGCCGCGCGCTTGCGCGGTCGCGTCGGCCCCGGTAAGCGCGAAGGATGACGCGCACGCTGCTGATCGGCGCGACCGGCCAGCTCGGTAGCGAGCTCGCGCGTCTCCTTGCTGGGCCGAGCTTGGTCGCCGTGTCACACGACGAGCTCGAGATCACCGATGCGGCCGCCGTCGACGCGCTCCTCGCGACCGTGCGACCCGACGTCGTCGTCAATACCAGCGCCTTCCACGCCGTCGATCGTTGTGAGGACGAGCCCGCGCGCGCGTTCGCGGTGAACGCGCTCGCGGTGCGTCACCTCGCCCGCCGCGCAGCGGAGCACGGGAGCTTGCTCGTCCACTTCAGCACCGACTACGTGTTCGCCGGCGACGCGTCGCGACCGTACCGCGAGGACGACACGCCGGCGCCGCGCAGCGCGTACGCAACGTCGAAGCTCGCCGGCGAATGCTTCGTCCGTGCCCGCGCGCCACGCCACCTCGTCGTGCGCAGCGCCGGCCTCTTCGGCGGCGGCGGCTCGACGGGCAAAGGCGGCAACTTCGTGACCTCGATCCTGCGCCGCGCCCGCGGCGGCGAGCGTCTGCGCGTCGTCGCCGATCAGGTGACGGCGCCGACGTACACCCGCGACCTCGCCGCGACGGTCGTGGCGCTGCTGGAGCGTGCAGCTGCCGATCCCGCCGTCGCGCGCGGCGTCGTCCACGCAACCGCGGCAGGGCAGTGCTCGTGGCACGAGTTCGCGACGGCGATCGTCGCCGCCGCCGGTCTCGACGTCGCCGTCGAGGCGATCACCACCGCGGCGCTCGGCGCCCCCGCCGCGCGCCCGGCGTACTCGATCCTCGAGAACGGACGCCTCGCCGCGCTCGGCATCGCACGCCCGGCGCCGTGGCGGGACGGCCTTCGCCGCTATCTCGCCGAGCGCGGCGAGCTCACGCCGTCGCGGTGAGAATCGCCCAGGTCATCACGCTCTTCCTGCCGGAGTTCGTCGGCGGTGCAACGCTCGTCTGCGCCCGCGTCGCGCACGGTCTGCGCGCGCGCGGTCACGACGTCGCGGTCTTCTGCGGTCGCCCCGGTGTCGAAGCGTCGCCGTCGGGCGTGCACGAGTGGGAGGTCGACGGCATGCCCGTGACCGGCGTCGATGCCGCGTCCGGCTACGTCTCCCTTGACACGCGTGCGTACCGTCACGCCGAGATCACCGCGCACTTCGCGCGCTTTCTCGATCGCCGTCGGCCGGACGTCGTGCACCTGCACAGCATCCAGGCCCTCGGCGTGACGCTTCTCGACGCCGCGGCGGCGCGCGGGATCCCGATCGTCGTCACCGCGCACGACTGGTGGTGGCAGTGCGTGCGCCTCTTCCTCGTCGATCCGGACGGATTCGTCTGCGCGCCGCGTGTCGACTCCGCGCGCTGCCACTGCGCGCCCGGGTTCGACCTCGTCGGCCGGCGCCGTGAGCTCGACCGCGCGCTCGGGCTCGCGGCGAGCGTGCTCGCACCGTCGCGCTTCCTCGCCGACGCGCTGATCGCGAACGGCGTCGCCGCGGAGCGCGTCGAGGTGTGCCCGAACGGTGTCGAGCTCCCGCCGGCACGTGTACGGCGCCGTCCCGGACCGGTACGGTTCGGATACTTCGGCGGTCCCGACAACCGCTTGAAGGGGTTGCCGACGCTCCGTGCAGCGGTGTCCGAGCTCGACGTCGGCGGCTTCGCGTTGCAACTCTTCGGCGTACCGCCGGCGGACGCGCACGTGCCGCTCGCGCTCTTCGATCGCGTCACGTGCGCGCCGGCGTTCGCGCCCGTCGCGCTCGGCGACGTTCTCGCCGGGCTCGACTGCCTGGTCGTGCCGTCGCTCATGCGCGAGTCGTACTCGCTCGTCACCCGCGAAGCGCTCGCCGCCGGGGTCCCGGTGATCGCGAGCGACTGCGGCGGCCCGCAGGAGATCGTCCGGCATCGCGTGAACGGTCTCGTCTTCGCAACCGGCGACGCCGGAGACTTGGCGGCGCAGATGCGTCGCCTCGTCCTCGAGCCGTTGCTGCGCCTGCGGCTCGCCGCCGGCGCGGCGGCGACGCCGGTCCCGACGCTGGCGTCACAGCTCGATCAATTGGAGCGCGTGTACGGCGAGGTGCATCGATCCGCGACTGACGCGCCCGCGCCGCCGATCGCCGCCGGCGGCGCGACGGCGTCGAGCTCGACGCGTGCGTCCGCATCGCCGCTCGCGAGCGCCGCGACTGCACCCGCGTCGCCGCTCGCGAGCAACGTGGCGGCGGGAACGCAGCTCCGCCACGTGCTCTTCGTCACGGGGATCGACGGCGCGCCGTACCGCTACCGCGTCGGACACCTTCGCGAGCAGCTGCGCCTCCGCGGTGTCGCGAGCGACGCATACTATTTCACCGACTCGGCGCTGCCGGCCGCGGTCGCCGCCGCCGACCTGGTCGTCGTCTATCGCGTCCCGATGAGCGACTGGGTGGCGCGCTGGCTCGCGGCCGCGCGCGCGCTCCGGCGACCGCTCGTCTTCTCGTGCGACGATCTCGTGTTCGAGCCCGCCGCGATACCGGAGGACGCGCTTGCGCTCCTGCCCGAGAACCAGCGCGCCGGCTGGCGCGCGTACGTCGAGCGCTATCGGCAGACGCTCGTCGCCTGCGATGCGTTTCTCGGCACGACCGAGGCGCTCGTCGCCGCGGCCGAACGCGCCGGCGTCCCCGGCGTCGTCGTGCGGAACGTGCTCGGCGCGGCGGAGCTCACGACCGCCGAGAGCGCGCGCCATGCCGCCGCCTGCCGCGGCCGCAACGACGAGGTCGTGCGTCTCGCGTACCTGAGCGGCACGATCATGCACGATCTCGATTTCGCGCTCGCCGAACCGGCGCTGGCGGCGGTGCTGCGCGACCATTCGCGCGCGCGCCTCCTGCTCGTCGGCTATGTGCGGACGGGTGCGGAGCTCGCCGCGCTCGGCGACCGCGTCGACCGGCTGCCGTTCGTCACATGGCCGCGGCTCTTCGCGACGCTCACGGAGATCGACGTCAATCTCGCGCCGCTCCGCGGCGACGCGTTCTCCGACGCGAAGAGCGAGGTCAAATACCTCGAGGCCGCCGCCGTCGCCGTCCCGACGGTCGCGTCCCCGACCGCCGCCTTTCGCCGCGCGATCCGCGACGGCGTGAACGGCGTCCTCGCCGCGACCCGCGACGACTGGTACCGCGCGCTCGCGACCCTCGTCGCCGACGGCGCGTTCCGCCGTCGTCTCGGCAATGCGGCGCACACCGACGTCTGCCTGCACGCCGCTCCGGCCGCGCACGCGGACGCGCTCGTCGCGGCGCTCCGGAACCTCACCGACGCCGCGGCCGTTTCGCGCGCAGCTCCGACCATGGAGCCGTCGATGGCTGCGGCCCCGCTGCCATCGACGTTTGCGGGGGCGCGGCCGTCGACTCCTGCGACCGCGGCGCCAGCGATCGCCGCCGCGCCGGCAGCACCCGCCGTCGCCGGCGGCGGCGCGAAACCGCTGGCCGGCGACGCGCCCTCCACGCCCTGCGCCGGCGCGCACGACGGCGGCGCCCGCTACGACCTCGAGCCGGACGACGCGATGCCGGGCACCGCGCAGCCGGCACGTGACGGGTCGTCGCCGCCGCTCGCGGCCGGGCGCGCCGTCGGCCAGCGGTTTCGCGCCGCCGCCGACGATCTCTGCCGCATCGACGTCTGCGTCGCCGGCGGTGCCGCGATCCCGGTACTCGTGGTGCGCGTCGCGACGATCGGACCCGAGGACGACGAGGCGACGCCAAGCCGGCGCGTCGTGCGCGAGGCGCGGATCGCCGCGGGGCCCGTCGCCGAGGACGCCTGGCTCGCCGCCGAGTTCACGCCGATCGGCGCCGGCGCGGGGCGCGAGCTGTATTGCTGGGTCGAGACCGCGGAACCGGGGACAGCGGCGGCCGAGCCGGCGACGACGGTGGAAGCCGTCGTGCTGCGCACATACACGCGCGGCTGGGGGGAGACGCCGCCCGCGGGCCTACATGTCGATCACCGCCCGGTCGCGGGCAGCCTCGCGTTCCGAACATTTCACCGCCCGGCCCGCGGCGGGACGTGACCGGCGGACGCGCCCGGCGCCGCGGCCGCGCTCCCGGTGCGAGACGCGCTCACAGTCCGCGGCGCGTCACCATCACCTTCACCGTCTCAGCCATGATCTTCAGGTCCAGCACCAACGAGTAGTTGTAGATGTAGGCGAGGTCGTACTTCAGCTTGTAGGCGGCGCTGGTATGGTACTCGCCGTTCACCTGGGCGAGGCCGGTGAGCCCGGGCTTCACCTGGAAGCGCTCGAGATAGCCGGGGATCTCCTCGGCGTAGCGGGCGACGAACTCGGGACGCTCGGGACGCGGGCCGATCAAGCTCATCGTGCCGTTCAAGATGTTCCAGAGCTGCGGCAGCTCGTCGATGCGGGTCGCACGCAGCCACCGCCCCACCCGCGTCACGCGGTCGTCGCGTGCCGTCGCCAGCACGGGGCCGCTCTCTTCCTCGGCGCCGTCCGCCATCGTGCGCAGCTTCCAGATGACGAACGCGGCGCCGCCCTGCCCGACGCGGCGCTGGCGATAGAAAATCGGCCCGGACGAGCTCACCCGGATCGCGACCGCCGCCGCCGCGAAGACCGGCAACGTCAGCACGCCGAGCACTGCGGCGACGAGGAAGTCGACCGTCCGCTTCGTCAGGTATGCGAGGTCGTCGCGCGGATTCTTCACCACCTCGATGAGCGGCACGTCGTGGATCTTGCCCGAGGAGATGCGCCCCACGAGGATGTCGTAGACCGACGGCACGACGCTGACCCGCGGCCGGCGCTGCTCGCGGAGCAGGCGATCGACGAGCTGATCGCGCCACGAGAGCGGCGACAGCAGCACGATCTCCTCGACGTCGTGCTCGGCCATGAGACGCGGCAGGTCGTGCACGGTCCCGAGCCACGGCGGCACGCCCGACGTGCCGACCATGCGGTACATCGCCGCGGCGCTCTCCTGCGAGCCGTTCGGCCCGACGGCGACGGCGCCGACGACGTCGACGTGGTGCAGGCGCGGCGAGCCGACCCCGGTCAGGAACTGCTCGATCTCGTCGGCGGTGCCGACGAGGAGGACGCGCACCGCCGACGTCGCGGCGAGGCGCCGCCCCGTCCATTCCCGCACCGCCGCGATGCCGGCGGCGTTGATGAGCCAATAGATCACCAGCACCGAGCGCGGGAAGTTGACGTCGCCCGAGAAGAAGTAGAGCGCGCTCGCCGCGAGCAGGTGGACGAAGAGCGCGGTCACGCTGTTCGCGATCGCGCGGAAGCTCGAGCGCAGCGCGCGCAGGTCGTAGAAGCCGAAGAAGTAGAGGATCACCACCTCCGCCGCGAGCAGCTGCCCGATCATGTGGTGCAGCTCGAAGACGCGTCGGCCGGGCAAGAAGTCGGCGGTGAACGGCAACGGCACGTGGATGCGGACGACGAACGCGAGCAGATACGCGACCAGGCCCCACAGCACGTCGAAGACGAGCAGGAAGACGATCGTGCTCTGCTCGCGGAGCCCGAGTCGCTGCATCGCTCAGCGCCTCGGCGCGGCCGCGCCGCTGCCCCAGGCTTTCGTCGACGCGAGCGGCTGCCACCCGCGCGCGAAGCCGTTGCGGCGCTCGCGCCGCGCCCGGGCACGCGCGTAGAGCCGCGACGCGAGCACCAGCAGGACGAGAGGATATTCGCGGACGTCGATGTTGCGTACGAACGCCCGCCATGGGTAGGCGCCGAAGCCGTGGGCGCGCAGCAGCTCGGGGAACTCGACGGCGAGCTGCTGCTTGCCGAGCTCGTTCCGCACCCGCTGCCGCAAGTAGTCGCGCCACGTCGTCGGCGGCCGTAGATACACGCGCGCCGCGGCCACCTTCGCAAAGCCCGTCCGGCCGAGACGCACGGAGAGATACGCGTCCTCGTGGAGCACGTGCGCCGGCATCGGCTCGGGGAGCGCCGCGCTGCGGAGCGCGTAGAGTCTCCCCGGCACGTTGCCGAAGTCGAAGCGATGCGGCAGCGCCGCGACGCGTGCGGCGAGCCCGTCGCCGGCGGCGAGCGCCGCCACCTCGCGCCCGGCCGCCGCCGCGAGCGCGGGCTCGGCTGCGAGGCGCGCGAGAAGAAGCCCGATCGCATCGGGGGCGAGGCGCACGTCGGCATCGGTGAAGACGATGATCGGCGCGCGCGCCGCGGCGCGGATCGCATTCCACGCCGCAACCTTGCTGTGCGCGGCGAGGCGCAGCACGCGCACGACCGGCGGCTGCACGGCGCGGCGTCCGCGGACGTCGTGCAGCTCCGCGGGCGCGGCGGCAGGCTCCGATCCCTCCTCCTCGACGAGCGCGACGCCGACCGCGCGCGCGAACGCCCGGACGCCGACGAGCGCCGGCGCCGGCTCGTCGGGGCCGTTCACGGCGATGAGGATCTCGTATCGCCCCCCCGCCGCGTCGGCGCTCGCGCCGATGCTCGCGAGCGTCGCGGTGAGATCGGGCTCCGCGGCGCTCGCCGGCACGCCGACGGTGAACCCGAGGGCGGCCGACTCGGGCGGTGTCGCTGCATCGCGCATCGTCATGCGGCGCGGCGCGCGACCGCGATCGTCGGTCGCGTGAGAAGGTAGCGGTGCTTCCAAAAGAAGTAGCCGAGTCCGTGCACGTGGCGCAGCGTCAGCATCGAGAGCAGCTTCCGCGTCACCCGCCGCTCGAGGTGCGCGACGACCGCGTGCGGGACGTAGCGCACTCGCCAACCGGCGCGCTGCATCCGCAGGCAGAGATCGACGTCCTCGGGGCCGTAGAAGATGCGCTCGTCGAGCAGGCCGACCTGGTCGAGCGCCGCGCGGCGCATCACCTGACACGCGCCGATGACGTAGTCGACGTCGCGGACACTCGCGTGATCCCAGGCGCGCAGCTCGACGTCCTCGGCGACGCTGCGGCCCCAGCGCTCGGGCAAGCGCCGCAGCAGCTTGTCGAGCAGCGTCGGAAAACGGCGGCAGCTGTACTGCAGCGTCCCGTCAGGCCCGACGAGCTTCGGGCCGACGAGACCGACGTCCGGCGAGGCGCGCAGCTCGCCGACGAGCGCCGCGAACGCCCCCGGCGCGGCGACCGTGTCGACGTCGAGGAACGCGAGGAACTCGCCGCGGGCGAGGCGCAGCCCCTGATTGCGCGCCGGCGCGACGCCGCGGTTGCGCGCGTTCCGCGTCACGACCAGCTCGGGATGGCGCGCGAGGAACGCGCCGGTGTCGTCGCCGGAGCCGTTGTCGACGACGATGGTCTCGACGGCGAGGGGCGTCGTCGCGGCGGGAAGCGCCGCGAGACAGCCCTCGAGGAGCGGGCGCGAATTCCAGGTGAGGATCACGATCGAGAGCGTCGGCGTCATCGCCGCTCCTCGGCCGCGACGCGCGGGCATCGCCACAATGTCGTGACGATCGCGGCCGGCGGATCTGTCGCGGGGCTCATGAGCGGCGCGGCGCCTCGACGCGCAATGCGCTCATCGCCGGCGCATGCTCGCGACGCGCCGCCGGGTCGCCGGTCGCGCAGAGCCATGCGAGCCGTAGGTACAGACGGCCCCGCGCCGCACCGTCGTGCGCTCCGGTCACCGCGGTGAGCGATGCCAGCACTGCCTTCAGCGCGAAACCACCGCCGGCGAGCAGGCGAAAGGCGCGCTCGGCGCCGACGCCCCGTCGCCGACGGAAAAACCGCAGCGTCCCCTTCAGGACCTCGACGTCGCGACGCGCGCCCCAGCGCCGCGCGCCGCTGCGGTTGCCGTGGTGGGTGAGCGTCGCCCCCGCGAAATAGACGACGCGGTACCCGGCGGCGCGCATCCGATGACAGAGATCGATGTCCTCGCCATACATCTCGTACGCCTCGTCGAAGCCCGCGACCGCCTCGAGCGCAGCGCGCCGGCAGAGGAGGAACGATCCGCATACCCAATCGACGTCGCACGTCGCATTGGGCGCCAACCCGCGCGGCCCGGCGTCGACCCGACGGCGCGAGGTGAGCGCCTCGTACAGGAGACCGCCGACCGTGTGAAAGCGGTCGACGGTCGGCTGCGGCGTCCCGTCGGGGTTCAGGGTTCGGCAGCCGAGGATCCCGATCGACGGATCGCCGGCGAGGTGCGCGATGGCGCGCACGATCGTATCGTCGCGGACGACCGTGTCGGGATTGAGAAAGAGCACGTACGCGCCGCGACTCGCGGCGAAGCCCTGATTCGCCGCCGCCGCGAAGCCGCGGTTCGCCGCGTTCTCGATGACCCGCGCGCGCGGCGCGCAGGCGCGCACCCGCGCCGGCGTGTCGTCACCCGACGCGTTCTCGACGACGATCAGCTCGGCGCCGCCCGCGAGCGCCGGGCCGAGGGAGTCGAGCAGCGGACCGACGTCGTCGGCGCTCCGCCAGGTGACGACGATGATGCTCACCTCACTGCACGACGCCACGCGACCCTCGTCCGGCATGGGGGATCACGCCACCTCGATCTCCGCCGCGTGCAGCGCGTGGCACGCGTCGCCGAGGATCAAGCTGTACGCGCGCGGCACCTGGCGTGCGAGCGTGTCGAGATCGTAGGTCGTCGTCAAACGATGGGCGATGCCCGCGAGCTGCTCCTCCGCGGTCGCAATCGCCGCCTGCTCCGCCGCCGTGGGCGCGTAGAGGTGGTGGCGCTGCGCGAAGCGGGCGTTCTCGATCGCATGGCCGAGAAACTGCAGCTTCGCGGCATCGGCGTTCAGCTGCGCGCCCGGCTCGGCGCCGATGACCTTGTCGATGAGCGCGACCTCGGGACCGAGTCGATAGAGCAACGCCTGCAACAGCGCGGTCGCGCGCTCGGGAAGGCGACTGCCGCGGTAGCCGTTTCGCACCGCGTCCAAGACGGCGTAGACCACGTGCGTGCCGTTGCAGGCGTACTCCTGCACGCCGCTCCGGCCGTACGGCTTCGTGCCTCGCATCGCCGCGACGGTGTCGGCGTAGCCCGCCTCCCCCGCTTGCGCCGCCGCCTCGACGACGGCGCTGACGGTGAACGCGCGGCCGTCGGCGTTCTCGAAGCGGTCGGCGTCGGGCTTCGACTCGGCGGTCAGCACGCTCACCGTCCACGAGAGCTCGTCTCCCTGGATTGCCGGCGTGAAGAGCGCCTTCGCGCCGCGGGTGAGGTCGGCGCGCGTGACCGGGCCCATGCGGCTCGCGAACGCGCGCTCCGGCGGGACGGCGGTGGCGTACATGATCTCGAGGAAATGATTCGGATGCGCCTCCACCTTCAACGGAAACGCCGCGTACTGCGCGCCGCCGCGCGCGACCGGTTCGAGCCACGTGCGCGTGACGTAGTCGAGGATCGGCTCGTCGCCGTGACGCGCGTCGGCGCCGAGCGGCAGCACGGCGTGCATCAGCACCCACGGGTCGTCGACGGTGAGCGCGCGGCCGGTGACGAGTCGGCGGAGATCGGCGGCGGCGGCCGTGAGCGCCGGGCTCATCGCCGCCCCAGCGCGCGGCTTGTGGTTGCCGCCGGCCGCCGGCGTGCTCCGGATCGTAGGAGAGCTCGCGGCGTCGCCGAGCGCCGCGCCCACGAGCGTGCCGGCCGCGACACCGCCCGCGGTCACGAGAAATCGGCGCCGCGTCCACCCGTCCTCGCGTCTTCGTGTCACCGTCTCGTCCTCTCCGCTGCCGCCGCCGTGCGGCGGAGCTCCTCGCGCAGGCGCGCGATCTCGGCCGCGAGTCGGCCGTTTTCGGCGCGACCGTCGTCGACCTCGCGCCGCGCCGCCGCCAGCGCGCTCTCGAGCTCCTCGATTCGGCCTTGCAGCTCGTCGATGAAGTCGTCCATCCGCCCGTCGCTCACGTCGTCCGTTCCCGTTCCTTCCGACTCCGCGAACATCGCGGCGATTCCGAACGCGCGTACCAGCCGCACCTGCTCGCGCCAATACGCGCGGCCGAAGAAGCTCGGCCGCAACGGCTCGCCGAAGAGCGGCACGATCTCGTGATCGGGGCGCCGCCGGCGGGCCTGCACCGCGGCGCGCTTGGCGCGAAGCGCCGGGAGCGCGTCGAGGAACCGCGCGAGCGTATCACGATAGACGGCGGCGCGCTCCCCAGGCGCGAGCCGAGCACGGGCCTCGAGCAGCAAGAGCGCCGCGGGGAGGACGCGCGCGAGATTGGCCTCGTCGTAGTTTTTGACGACGCTCGCGAGGGCGTTTGCCTCGAGCAGCGCCGTCCGGCGGTCGGCATCGAGCCCCGAGCCGTGATGACGATGATACGCGAGCGCGGCGGGCACGAAGAGCACCCGCTCACCTTCGAGCCAGAGGCGCCAGCCGAGGTCGACGTCCTCGAAGTAGGCGAAGTAGTCGGGATCGAAGCCGCCGCTCGCGAGAAAGCGCGCGCGGTCGACGAGCATCGCGGCGCCGCAGGCGAAGAGCGCCGGCCGCGGCGCCGCGGCGTCGGCGGCCGGCGTCGGCGCGCGCACGGGCCGGCCGTGACGCGGCGTCGCGCCGTGGCCGTAGAAGTTCATCGTTCCGCCGTCGAAATCGTACCGCCGCCCCTCCCAATCGAGAATGCGGCTGCCCGCCGCCGCGGCGCCGCTCGCGACGAGCGCCGGCGTCATCTGCGTCAGCCAGTCGGGGGCGAGGCGCAGATCGTTGTTCACGAACGCGACGAGCTCGCCCGCCGCCGCCGCGGCGGCACGATCGCAGGCGGCGGCGAACCCCACGTTCACGGGGCTCTCCAGCACGCGTACGGCTGGCCACGTCGCGCGTAGCCAGGCGACCGAGCCGTCCGTCGAGCCGTTGTCGAAGACCAGCACCTCGGCGCGGTCACGCGGGTAGTCGAGGGCGGCGATCGCCGGCAGCGACTCGGCAAGAAGGGCGCGGCCGTTCCAGCTCGGTACGACGATCGAGACCTGCGGAGCTGCGTCGAGCGCGGACCGCGCCGCCCCGCCGGTTTCGGCCGCCACGCGTGCCGGCGCTGAGCCCAGAGCGTCGCTCACGTCTCGTGAGCGCGCGCCAGGTCGACGACGGTCGAGAGCGCCGCCGCCGCGCGCGCCACGCTCGCCGGCGCCCGCGCCGCCGCTGCTTCCGCCGCCGCGAGGCTGCGCACGGCGTCGCACCACTCGTCGCCGCCCTGCACGTCGACCACCAGGAGGTGCCGGTACGCGGGCTCGCACCAATCGCGCACGGCCTCGTTGTACGTCGCTTGGCCGCGTGCGTAGCGCTCGCCCATCGCCGGCTCGGCGAGCGTCAGGTTGAGGAGCTGCATCGCCTCCCAGTACGGCAAGTACCCGTTCGGCAACACGACCACGCGCGCGCCGGCGCTCTCCCAATACGCGATCGTGCCGGCGAGGTCGGGATGCCCGTGGGACAAGTGCTCGCGCAAGAATTGGTGCGCGTATCCGTGGCGCGCCTGGATCAGCGCGAAGAGCAACCGATCGGCGTCGGCGACGCCGGGGGTCGCGAACGGCGCGGCGAGCAGCACGAAGCGCCGCGTGACGCGCGCCAGCTCGTCGAGCAGCGCGCGGCGATCGTCGACCGCGACGTGCTCGAGCACGTCGAGACAGAGGACGACGTCGAAGCTCGCGTCCGCGAACGGCAGCCGCCCCGGCGCGACGGCGCGATGGTCGGGGTGATCGCTCGCACGGACGTCGGTCGATACCGGCGGCGGCGCGGCGGGAAAGAAATCACCGGTCGTCGCGAGGTGCCCGCCCGCGCCGCCGAGGACGCCGCCGACGTCGAGGATCGTCGGCGCGCGGCCGGGCAGGCGCGCGAGGACGGCGGCGCACTGCGCGTAGCGTTGGTACATGTCGAACGGCAGCCGGCGGACGAGCTCCGCCGGCGTGGCCTCGTCGGCGACGACGTCGAGCCGGCGGATGAGCAAGGGACCGCTCGTCCGGACGCGGAGCGCGTGGCCGCCGGCGGCGAGCGGCAGCGCGGGACAGCCGAGCGTCGTCCATGCCGCCGTCACGCGCGCGCGCGTCAGCGCGACGTCGTCGAGGGCGATCGTCACTTCGGCGCCGTCGGCGTCGCCGCAGACCTCGATCCGCACGGCCACACGCGCCGGCGTCCGGCCGGCGATCATGACGTATGCGTTCGCCTCACCGGCGCCGATCCACCGGACACCCGGCGCATGCGTCGGCCCCGCCGACCCGAAGCCGCTGCGCACGCGCACGGCGACGCGCGATCGCGCCGCGCCGTTCACGGCCGGCAGGTCGGGCTCGACTGCGAAGCCGTCCCAACGCAGCAGCGCCGCCGGCGCCAGCGCCGGCGCGTCGTCGCGACGCGCCAGCAGCTCGAGGTTGAATGGCGCCTGATAGAAGCGGAAGTCGACGTCGAAGCCGAGCGCGAGCAGGCGATCGACCCAGTACGACGGCGGCCGCTCCGAGAAATGCGTCTCCTCGCGGCGACCGAAGAGGAGCGGATCGGGCGTGGCGCCGATCAGGACGCCGCCCGGCCGTAGCACGCGCCGCACCTCGGCAAGCGCCGGCTCCGGATCGACGAGATGCTCGAGCACGTCGAATGCGCTCACGACGTCGACGCTCGCGTCGGCGAGCGGCAGCTGCTCGAGAACGGCGCGCGCGACTTTGCCGGCGGCGGTGGGCACGTCGGTCACGACGCGGCCGAGCGCGTACAAGCTCACATCGATGCCGGTCGCGCGAAAGCCGCCGGCAGCGGCCTCCGCGACCAGGTAGCCATATGCGCAGCCGAGATCGAGCCAGCGCGCGCCCCGCGGAAGCCGCGCCGCCAGGTACGCCACCCAGTGCGCCCAACTCGCGTGCGCAGCCTCGTAGCCGGTCGCCGGATAGCCGCTGTTGACGCCGTGGTAGTAGCCCTCGTCGTAGAGCGCTGCGAGGCTTCGCGGCTCGAGATCGGGCGCGGCGCGCATCGGGCGCGATCTATACCACTGGCGCGAATGCAGGGACACGTTTGCGGTGCGCAGCCGCGGCACGGCGCGCGCAGACCGGGAGCAGCAACGCCGCGAGCACCGTCACCGCGAGACCGACGAGCCACGAGCGCGGCTGATAGCGGTACTCGAGACAATGCGGGCCCGGTGGCACGAGGACGCCGCGCAGGAGGCCGTCGGTCGTCAGGATCGGCACCGGCCGGCCGTCGATCGTCGCCTGCCATCCCGGGTAGTCGAGATCGGCGAGGACGACGAGCGCACGCGCGGCGCCGTCGGTCGCGACGATGACCGCTTCGGCGTCGTCCTTGACGATCGTCGTGCCGCCCCAAGCCGATGCGGCGCGATTCGCAGCGCGCTCGCTCGCCGCCGCGTCCGGCTCCCCTGCTCGATGATCGTGCTCGGCCTCGACGTGAGGTGCCGCCGCGGCGGCGGCGCCCGCCGCCGCCATCGCATCGTCGGTCGCGGTCACGAGCGCGCCGGTCCGAAAATCGAAGCCGTCGGCGAGACGCGAGAGCGCCGTCTCGACGCTCGCGACGCGCTCGTACGCGGTCACGCGAAACGCGCGCGGCAAGGCATTGCGATTCTCGTACACGACGGCGCCGACGGCCTCGTCGCGAAAGACCGGCACGAGCGCGGCGACCTCGTCACGGTGCCGTGTCAATGCGGTCGCGAGGCGGGCCGCGTCGGCGCTCGGCCCGTCGCTGAAGCCGAGGTCGCCGAGGTCGACGCGCGCGCGGCCGGCGCCGCCATCGCGACCAGTGATACGCACGCGCACGCGTCGACCGATGCCCGTGTCGCCGAGGGTGACCCGCGTCGCCGTCCACTCGGAGGTCGGAGCGACCTCCAGCGACGCGCGTCGCGACGTGACGTCACCCGTCGATTCGCGGCGTACCACCGCGGCGCCGGCCGCGGCGGATTCGCCCGCCACCGTCGACTCGCCGGCCACCGATGACCGGCCACGCGCCGTCGATTCGGCGGACGCCGCCGGCGCGGTCGCGATGCGCCAGCTGACACGCGCGGCGGCGCCGGCAACGTGCACGTCCCACGCCAACACCGGCGCCTCGCTCTCCGCCTCGAGCTCGAGCGTGAACGGGGTCGTCAACGACAACGCGAAGTGGCGCTCGCCGCCGCTCGCGACCGTGCCGAGCGCGAGGTCGCCGTTCACCGTGCGCAACGATCGCAGGCCGGCGAGGAGCCGTGCGAGGCGCTCCAGGCCGATTTGGCGCGCGACCCTCGCGTCGAGGTCGTGGAAATCCAGCTCGCCGCGGCTGACGATCCAGCGCACCCCCGCGAGATCGACGGCGGGCGCGGTCGCTGCGAGCGGCAGATCGGGATCGACGGTGAAGTGAATGATGCGCGAGCAAAAGCTCACGAGGCGGGTGAAGAAGGCGTACGTCGTACCCGGCGTGAGGACGTCGATCGCGCGCAGATCGCGCAAGCCGACGGCGGCCGAGGTGAGCGGCGTCATGAGGCCGTCGGCGGCGACGACGCGCGCACGCGGTGCGCCGCGTAAGAACTCGACGTAGGGGGGCGGGCGATACGGGTCGAGACGCGGCGGGTGCGCCGCGGGCGCGAGGAACCGCAGCTCGAGAACCGTGGCCACGAGAAGCAGCGTCGCCGTCGAGGCCGGAACGCGCGACACCAGGCCGCGCGCGATCGCGTCGAGGCCGATCGCGGCGGTCACGGCGAGCGCGAACGCCGCCGTGAACGTGTACTTGAGAAAGAAGATGCCGCGCACGACGGGGACGATCGTCATCCAGTCGCGGCCGAAGACTCCGGCGTTGCGCAACAGCAGCACCGCCGCCCACAGCGCGAAGAAGCGCGCGATGCGCCGATGCGGCGAGCGCCCGGCGACGACGCCGACGAGGGCGAGCACGGTCGCGACGACGCCGATCGCGGGCGGCAGCGGCAGGCCGTCGGCGACGGCATGGCCCGCCGGGATGAAGAGCCGCGGCAGCGCGACCGCCGCGAGCGTCGGCCACGGCTGCGTGAACCCGGCGAGGGCGGCGCGCCCGCCGAGCGTCAGCCCCGAGGCGCGCGCCATGAGCTCCGCGGCCGGGACGAGCAGGTACGCGGCGAGCGCCAGGCCGAGCGCTGCAGTGACCGCCGCCGCCGCGCGCGTCGTGCGCCCTCTTCCGCCCTGCGCACGCGTCGCGCGAGCGATCACGTACGCGGCGACGAGCGCCAGGCAGAGCAGGCTCGCTTGCAGCTTGCCGCCGACGAAAGACCCGGCGGTCGCGATCGCGAGCACGGTCCACCCGCCGCGTGCGCCGCGGCGGCCGCGCTCGAAGCCGGCGAGCATGAAGGGCAGGAACAGCTCGGCCGACAGCGGATGGTGGACGATCCACGCCATCGCATAGCCGCCGTAGGCCGTCACGACGGCGCCGGCGAGCGTCGCGACCGGCGCCAGCGTCAACTCCCCGAGAAAGACCGTCGTGCCGATCCCGAGCAATGCGAGACGCGCGAGCGCGAACAGGTCGAACGCGAGGGGACCGGGCCAGAGCGCGAGCGGCAGGTGCAGCGGATCCGCGGCACCCGAGTTCAGGTTCGCCGCGAGCGGCGCCCCCAGCCCCTCGGCGGGTGTCCACAGCGGCGGCTCCATTGCCCGCCACGCGGACGCAGCGAGATACGGACTCGGCTCGTCGACCCACGCGGCGCCCTCGACGTCGAGGAGGTGCGGCGGCGCCGACGGCGGCGGCGCGCCGAATGGACCGCTCGGCGTGAGCCCGCTCGTGAACGTCGCCGGCGAGAGCGACCGGTGCCCGAAGAGGACGTCGTGGAAGAAGAGGACGTGGGTGACGAGCAACGCGGCCAGCGCGGGAACGAGACGCATCGCTGGCCTCACGGCTCCGTACCCGCCGCCGGCGCGGACGTCGGGGACTCGTCGCAGCCGACGCCGAGCGGCACGTCGTAGAGGTCGAGCTCGGCCGGCCCGCCGGCGGGACGCGCGATCGTGAGGCGCACAGCCGCGGCGCTGGCAGGCGCGCAGAGCACCGCCACCGCCGCCGACGGCGCTGCACGCCCGTCGGTAGCGAGCGTCACCGTCCCGTCGCCGCCGAGCGCGGCGACGATGCGCCGCTCCGCCGCCGCGGTCGCCGAGGAGCGGTCGGCGGCGCCGGCGCGCAGTGGGCACGTCAGCCGTGCCGGCAGCGTGGCGGGCAAGGCCGGCGTGCCGTCGCCGTAGCGATGCGGATCAGGGGCGACGCGTATCGGCACCGCGACGCGAACGCCGTCGGCCTGACAAGCGTCGTAGTCGATCGCCGGCACGTAGCGGACGGCGAGGAGCGGACCGATTCCGATCCGCTCGACCGACGCGCGCGCGGGCGCCGCCGCGAGCGCGCGCGCGGTCGGATCGTCGGCGTACCAGAAACCGACGTGCGGCGACGCGTCGCTGGACGGCGGCGTCGCCTGCGCCAGCGTCCACCGCAGCCAAAAGCCGTTGTCGCCGGTCGCGTCGGCGAGCGCCGGACCGTGGAGCCGCCGCCACACGGTTTCGAAATCGCCGGCAATTGCGGCGGCGAATCGCGCCGCATCGCGCTTGACCGCGACGGTGGTCACGCGGCCGGCCGTCGCCGCGTCGCGACCGGGCCGTCCATCGAGCGTGAGGCGCGCGGGGTCGACGGGCGTATAGCCGGCGGCGCCGACGCGCCACAACCAATCGGCGGTACAGATCGCGAGCGCCGCGCAGGCCGCGAGCGTGCCGACGATACCGATCGCGCGCGCTCCCGTCCCACTGCGCGATGCCGTCTCACGGCTCGCGAAGAGCGCGCCGGCGGCGAGCGCCCAGAGTGGCAGCGTGGAATCGAGATAGTAGTACCACGCGTCGCCGGGAAGGCAGAGCACGACGAGCGTCGTCAGGAGTCCCGGCACGACCACCGTGCGCGCCGACCGATCGCCGCCGAGCGTGGAGAGGAGCAGGCGGACAAGGCCGCCGACGACGACGACCGCGAGCACGAGCGTCGCCGCCCCGAGGAGCCACCCGCCCAACTCGACGTCGGTCCACCCGCCGAGGCCGGCGACGACGCGCGCCGGCAACGTGACGACTGCGATGAGACGCGGCGCGATCGCGGCATGGGGCGCGCGGGTCGGGAGCGCCGCGAGCCCGCTCTCGCTCGCCGCGCCCGCCGCGAGCATCGCCCAGAGCGCCGGCGCGCCGACGACCGCCGCCGCCACGACGCCGGGGAAGAGCACACGCGGGCGCACCCGGTCGAGAAGGAGGAGCAGCACGACGCCGGCGGCCCATGCCATCATCGTCAAGTGCAGCTGCACGGCGACGCCGAGCAGCACGCCGATCGTCACCAATCGGCCGCGGCGCGGCGGACCGAGCATGACCAACGTGAGGAGCGCCGCCATGAACGGGAGCGCCGCCGGCGCCCAGTACATGCGGCCGTCGATCACCCAGACCGGATGAACGGCCGCGACGGCCGCCGTCACGACACCGGCCTCGGCGCCCCACGATCGACGCGCGACACGCCACGTGAGGACGAGCGCCGCCGTCGAGAGGCACGCGGCGAACCAATAGCCGGCGATCGGATCGCGCCACCCGACGTACGGGATCGCCCAAAAGTAGTGGTACAGCGCGCCGAGGCGCGTCACGCGCCGCATCGTCGGTCCGATCGTCGGCCATGCGCGACCGGTCACGATGTCGAGCGCGATCGCGACGTCACGCGCCTGGTCGACGCCGAACCACCCCAGTTCGAGGCGCACGAACCGCAGCGCCAGCGCGACACACGCGATCGCCGCGAGCGCCGGCGTTTCCCACCGCGGCGTATCGGACCACCGCCGGTCCCCCATCGCGCGCGCGACCATAGAGCAGCGTTGCCCGGAGCGAAACCCCCACGGGGACTGGGCCGATTTGCGTCGCCATACTTCGTTGCTCGGTCGCTCCGCTGCTCGGCGTAGCTCCGCTACGCCTGCGCTGCTCACTTCCCTCGCGCCTCGTCTGGCTCGCAACTCGACCCAGTCCCGCCCACGGAACGTACGGGTCGAATACTACGCGGACGGCTGCATAGCTGACGCGGATCCGTAGTAGCGGCGGTCGTCGTCGCGCGCGTCGGCGCCGCAGGGGCTACAGGGCGCGCGTCAGTGGCGCGGGAAGGTGACGCGGCGGACGAAGAGATCGGCAGGTCGCGCTTTCGATTGCGCGTCGGCGAGCGTCTTGATCGTGTTCTTGCCGCTCGCCCACACCTCCCACGTCACGTGCGCCACGCCGTCGGCGACCGACACCTGCGGATAGTGGAGCTCCTCGCCGCTTTTCGGATCGGCGAGCGCGTACACCGGCTCGGCCAACGCGCTCCACGTCTTGCCGCCGTCGGTGGAGCGGCTCATGCGCACCTCCTCGAGGTGCTTCTCGTAGACGACGTACATCGCGCCGTCGCCGTCGATCGCGAGTCGCGGATTGGAGAAGCGCGCATCGCCCGCGCTCACGACCGCGAGCTGGTCGCCGGTGCCCCACGCACCATCGGGCCCGAGCTCGTCATAATAGATGCGCCACGGCCCGTCGTGTGGGCCCGCATGAAAGACCAGCCGCGCGAGGTTCCCCGAGCCGACGAGCTGGAAGCGCGGCGGGATGCCGCCGTCGACGTCGGACACCAGGACGTCCTTCCCCCACGTCTTCCCGCCGTCGCTCGACACGTCGCTCCAGAGCTCGCCGCGGACGAGCTTGCCGGATGCCGCGGCGGTCCACGCGACGACCGCGCGCCCGCCGGCGAAGACGACGCGCGGCTGGCTCGGCGAAAGCCGCGTCTGGTTGTCGTCGACGAACGTCGCGTCGCTCCACGACGCGCCGCGATCGGACGAC
>WNFR01001550.1_pt1 | contig 24847 bp, 25 predicted proteins | sample 5400221 | NCBI WGS metagenome assembly WNFR01 (sample SAMN13153357, study PRJNA577476) | soil metagenome | isolation source: 40 cm soil under Madrone tree | place: USA:California | collected 2016-06-14 | reverse complement strand
GTGGTGGCCGTCACCGGCGCAACGGTGCGCAGCCGGGCTTGCATGCCGGGCACGGTCTCGACGCCTCGGCACACTTGCCGGGCGAGGGCAGCGGTGCTGCCTTGGCGTGAATAATACAGGACCAGAATTTCGTTCATCGGCACTCTTCCGGGAAATCACAGGGATTTTGCGTGCGTGCTGCGCCGGCGCAACGGATTCCCTGCGCCGGATCGCGCATTGTATAACGGCGGCTGGTTTGACGGCTCTGGCGGCTGTTGCTAGTGTCCATGCACCCTATGCTGCGTTTCCTTGCTGTATTTGTCGGTGTTGCCTGCCTCGCCGGATGCGCCGGCGCTCCCGTGCAAGAGATGAGCGACGCTCGTCAGGCCATCGCCGCCGCCGGGGCAGCGGGCGCGACGACGGCGACATCGCCGGATTTCTATGCCGCCCAGGCCGCCATTACCCGCGCGGAAACGCACTTGCAAGCACAGGAATTCACGCGCGCCCGCCTGGCGGCAATGGAAGCCAAGCGCCACGCCGCCGCCGCTCTCGCCGATGCGAATGCCCAACACGCAGAGGCCCCCGTGACCCAGCCGCACTAGGCGGGCTCGATGGACCCAGTCATTCGGCGTTTTCTCATCACTGGGAAAGTTCAGGGAGTGTATTTTCGTCACAGTGCACGGATCGAGGCTCGGAGGCTCGCCATCCGTGGCATCGCTCGCAATTTACCGGACGGTTCCGTCGAGGTCGTGGCGCAAGGCCGCACAGCCGCGGTCGAGGAACTGCGGGCATGGCTGCGGCGCGGACCCGCCCAGGCGCGCGTGGATGAGGTTCGCGAAACATCGCCGGATCAAGCTGAGCCGATCCCGAACGGCTTTGAAGTCTTGTGATTCGCTTGATTAGGCGCTAAAAGCGCCAGACGCGCTGCCAGCGCTGCATGACCAGCGCCGGGTAGGTATTGCGTCCGACGCTGCCGTTGTACCTCGCCAGCGCGCGCGTCCAATTGCGGTTCTCGGCACGCAGGTAGTAGCGCAGAATCTCGCAGCCCATGCGGATGTTGGGAGCGACCCGCACCAGTTGATTCTGCACGCCGAGTTCACGCGGCCAAAACGGCATCACCTGCATGAGGCCGACGGCGCCGGCCGGCGACACCGCCCAGCGATCAAACCGACTCTCCACCTCGATCAATGCCAGCACCAGGTCCGGAGGCAGCTGCAGCGAGGGATCGCGCCTCGCCTCGCAGTACACATGATCCAGAATCTCGGCCCGCGCTTCGTGCGCGGGCACGAGACGGGCGAGCCGAGGCTCCATGGCCTTGTACCAGACTTCGGCTTCGAACTTATCGGCGAAGCAATCCGAGCTGCCGATGATTTTTTGCAGCAGAGCCTTCAGCTCCGGATCGCGCTGCTGATCCGCGCGGGCGGCCCCCGGCAGGACACAGCACCACGAGAGAGAAAGGAAAGCGCACGCGATAATCGAAGGCAGCGGCCGCCGCATCGGTACCCTCAGCCATTTAACTTATGCCGAATATAGCCTACCGGATCGCCTGCGGGGATTTCCCTCGACTCGGTCTCGCTGCGATGACGGTATTCCAGATTCCCCGCCGCGAGGCCGCGTTCCCCGATGACGATACGATGAGGAATTCCGATGAGCTCGGAATCCGCGAATTTGACGCCCGGGCGGGCGTCGCGGTCGTCGAGCAATACGTCGATGCCGGCGGCATTGAACTGCTGGTACAGCGAATCGGCGGTCTCTTGGACGAGCGTCGATTTTTGGTAATTGATCGGCACCAGGACGACTTGGAACGGCGCGATCGCCTCGGGCCAGAGGATGCCGTTGGCATCGTGATTCTGTTCGATGGCCGCGGCGACGACGCGCGTGACGCCGATTCCGTAACAGCCCATGAACATGGTCTGGGCCTTACCCTGCTCATCCAGCACGCTGGCATTCATGGCGCTGCTGTACAGTGTTCCGAGCTGGAAAATGTGGCCGACTTCGATGCCGCGTGCGATCTCCAGGGTTCCGCGGCCGGAGGGACTGGGATCGCCGCGCTGCGCATTGCGGAGGTCCGCCGCCGGCGGTTCCGTGAGGTCTCGCCCCCAATTCACCCCGCGGAAATGCATGTCCTTCTCATTGGCCCCGCAGACGAAATCCGCCAGGTGAGCCGCGGCGTGATCGACATAAATCCTGCCGGCAAAACCGATGGGTCCGATGAAGCCGGGTTCCGTGGCCGTGGCCTTGCGCACCCGATCGGCGCTCGCCATTCGCAGGGGAGCGGCAATTCCGGGCAATTTCCCTGCCTTCACGGCATTCAGTTCATGGTCGCCGCGGACCACCAAGGCGACGACGTCGCCGTCGGTGCCGTCGACCAGCAGGGTCTTGACGCAGCGCGCGGCATCGACGCCGAGCTGCGTGGAGAGCTCGGCGATGGTGCGTGCATTCGGGGTGGGTATCTTGGTCAGTGGTTCGGAGGGGGCCGGGCGCGGCGCGGTGGGCGCGACGGTGGCCGCCACCTCCAGATTGGCGGCGTAATCATCGGCATTGGAGAAGGCGATGGCGTCCTCCCCGGAGTCCGCGAGGACGTGGAATTCCTGGGATGTGGCGCCGCCGATGCTGCCGCTGTCCGCCCGCACGGCCCGAAATTTCAGGCCGATGCGCGTAAAAATGCGCGTGTATGCCTCGGACATCAGGCGATAGCCTTGGGCGAGGCTGGCTTCGTCCACGTGAAAGGAGTAGGCGTCCTTCATCAGGAACTCGCGGGCGCGCATGACACCGAAGCGTGGCCGGATTTCGTCGCGGAACTTGGACTGAATCTGATAGAAATTGACGGGCAATTGCTTGTAACTGCGCAATTCGCGCCGTGCGATGTCGGTGATGACCTCTTCGTGGGTGGGTCCATACACGAATTCGCGGTCGTGCCGATCCTTGAAGCGCAGCAGCTCCGGGCCGTACTTGGTCCAACGGGTGGATTCCTTCCACAGTTCGGCCGGCTGAACGGTGGGCATGGACAGTTCCAGGGCTCCCGCGCGGTCCATCTCCTCGCGCACGATCCGTTCCACCTTGCGCAGGGTGCGCAGGCCAAGCGGCAGCCAAACATACAGGCCCGCCGCGAGACGGCGGATCATCCCCGCCCGCAACATGAGCTGATGGCTGGTGACCTCCGCGTCGGCGGGCACCTCTTTGAGGGTCGAAATCGGGTTTTGAGATAAGCGCATAGCCGCATAGCTTACATCAGCCCCCCTGGTATCATGGGCGCTCCATGAGCGACGACGATCCCACAGCGCGGCCGCGGGGCGTGTACTGGCTGCCGAACCTGCTCACCACGGGAGCATTGTTCGCCGGCTTCTATGCGATCGTGGCAGCCATCGACTTGAAATTCGAACGCGCGGGCGCTGCCGTGTTCATCGCCATGATATTCGATGGACTGGACGGGCGCGTGGCTCGCTGGACTCACACCGAAAGCGCCTTCGGCAAGGAGTACGACAGTCTGTCCGACATGGTGTCGTTCGGCGTTGCCCCGGCCATCGTCACCTACCAATGGGGCGTGGCGCGCATTGCCGAGTATGGTCCTCTGTGGCGCAGGCTGGGCTGGCTGGTATGCTTCTTCTACGCTGCGTCGGCCGCGCTGCGGCTGGCCCGCTTCAATTCAAGGTCGGCCACCCAGGATAAGCACTATTTCGAGGGCCTGCCCAGCCCGTCGGCCGCCGCCATCGTCGCAGCCCTGGTGTGGCTTGCCAACGATCAAACCAACATCGGTCTGCCCGGATTGATACTGGCGTTCCTGGTCACTGCCTCCGCCGGTGCGCTCATGATCAGCCGGTTCGCCTTCAACAGTTTCAAGCAGGTGAATCCCGGGGCGCGAGTGCGTTTCACCTACATCATTCTGGTGCCGCTGGCATTCATCTTCATCTTCCTGCACCTGCCCATCAGTTTGCTGGTGATCTTCGGCCTGTACGGCCTGTCTGCGCCCTCTCTCTGGGTCTATCGCAAGTTGCGGCGACGAAATCGCCCGGTCGTGCCCACCCATGAGTAACGCCCTGCGCCGCGAATACCTCGCCGCCTTGGGGCTGGAAACCTGGGTCGTGCGCGGCAAGTCGCAGGAGGTCCCTGCAGCGCCTGAAGTCCTTGCGCCGCGCCAGCCGCTTCCAGCGGGCGACGTAATTGCACCGCGCGACGCCGATGCGCCCCGCGATTCAGCCGCCGCGCGCGAAGCCGGCGTCGATTGGCCGGAGCTTCGGGCACGGGTGGCCGCATGCACGCGCTGTGCGCTATGCAACACGCGCACGCAAACCGTGTTCGGCGTGGGCAGCCAAACGGCGGATTGGCTCATTGTCGGCGAAGCGCCGGGTGCCGAGGAGGACCGCCAGGGTGAGCCCTTCGTGGGCCGGGCCGGTCAGCTCTTGAACTCCATGCTGCATGCGATCGGTTTGGCGCGCGAGCGGGTGTACATCGCCAATGTCTTGAAATGCCGTCCGCCCGGCAATCGCGATCCCGGCCCCGGCGAAGCGGCCGAATGCCTGCCGTACCTCGAGCAGCAGGTCGCACTGCTGAAGCCCAAGATCATGCTGGCCGTGGGACGCATCGCCGCCCAGAACTTGCTGCGTACCGATGTTACCCTGGGCCGCCTTCGCCAGCAGGTGCACCGCTTCGGACTCTCCCAGGTGCCGCTGGTCGTGACCTATCATCCGGCCTATCTCCTGCGCACGCCCACCGACAAGCGCAAGGCGTGGGAGGATTTGAAATTCGCCCGCAAGGTCTGCACGGGTGTCTAGCGTCAAGCAAGAAGTCGAGTTCCCCTCGGTCGGGATCCGGCCCATGCACGAGCTCGACGTGCCCGTGATCGTCGCCATCGAACGCGCTGCATACCAGTTTCCCTGGAGCGAGGGAATCTTTCGCGACTGCCTGCGGGTGGGCTATGTATGCCGCGTGGTCGACGTCGGCGGCGACATGGCCGGCTACGGCATCATGTCCGTCGGCGCAGGCGAGGCGCACATCTTGAACGTGTGCATCCGCGACGAATATCGCGGTCGCGGCTTTGCGCGCAAGGTCCTCGTGTACCTCCTCGACCGCGCGCGCGCCGCCGGCATGTACGAAGCATTTCTCGAAGTCAGGCCGTCGAATACCGCAGCCGCCCGGCTCTATCATTCGATGGGTTTCGAGCAGGTGGGAGTGCGGCGCGGGTACTATCAGGCGACCGTGGGCCGCGAGGACGCGGCGGTGCTGCGGCGGGTGCTGGTGCCGGAAGTGAAATAGCCGTCCACCGTGCCGCCGGCTGGTTTGCTGCGGAGGTGGCCAGGTCTCCGGGATTTGCGCTGCTGGTTACGATGTATAAATTGCAGTTGAGACCCAAATTTGAATGAAGTAAGTGCTTGGGAAATAACGAGAAGACGCACCTTTGCCATCATCTCCCACCCCGACACATCCCTCAAAGACACCCCACGACGACTCGCGTCACAATCGCTCTAAAATACTTAAGAAATAGCGGTCCAACCAGCAACCGAACCAATACGAGCCCCGAGGCGTGATGAACCAACGCGTTGAAGCCAATGTCAGTCATCCGCCTACAACAAGGCCTGAAGTTCGATCTCCAGATTTTCATAGTAAGGCAGATCTGAAGAGAGGGAGGGCGGGATTGCTGGAGGCTGCCAACATACCTAGGTGTTATGTATGGTTTCGGTCCGGCATTTGTCTCCCGGCGTACAACTTGACATTACGATAATAATCGTAATATCGTACAGGCATGAAGACCACCCGCGTTATCGATGCCTTGGGCGCTCTAGCGCATGAACACCGCTTGGCGATCTACCGGTTGCTGGTGCAGCGTGGTCCGGAGGGTCTGCCGGCGGGTGCGATCGGCGAGCGTGTGGGACTGGTGCCTTCGTCGCTCACGTTCCATTTGCAAAGCCTACAGCGTGCGGGACTGATTGCCCAAGAACGCGTGAGCCGCCAGCTCATCTACAGCGCTGACTTTGACGTCATGAATGGTCTGGTCGGATATCTGACGGAAAACTGCTGCAACGCGAGCGGCCAGAACTGCTCGACAGCATGCGCGCCGGCGCGACCCGCGAAGGCCGCGAAGAGTGCCGCCAAGGTCGCATGACGAACCTCGGAAAAGCCATCAGCGCAGGTCCAGCGCCCGAGGCGGCACGCAGCCTGCTGGCCGCCGCTAATCTTCCGATCTCCGACCTGACCGACGAACAACTGACAAAGTTCTTCTACTGCGGACAGGCCGCTGCACCCTCGGCGCTGATCGGTCTTGAGATCTATGGTGCTGAGGCATTACTTCGTTCGCTGGTCGTCGACCCAAGCCTCCGTTCGACGGGCCTTGGGTCAGCACTTGTCGAGCGTGCCGAGGCGCACGCAGCAACACACGGTGTGGGAACGCTGTATCTGCTGACGACCACGGCGGAGACCTTCTTCGCTCGTCGCGGCTACCACCGTATTGACCGCGCTGTCGCCCCGGCGGCGATCCGATCGACGAGAGAGTTTAGCGGACTGTGTCCGGCAAGCTCTGCGTTCATGTTCAAACGACTATAGACAAAGGTGACCCATGAAGCGACTCCACGTGCACGTCAGCGTCAAAGATCTTCCCGCCTCCATCCGCTTCTATCGGACCCTGTTTGGGGCGGAGCCGGTCGTGACCCAGCCCGACTATGCGAAATGGATGTTGGAGGATCCGCGGGTGAACTTTGCGATCTCGATGAATCGTCAACCGGTGGGCGTAAATCACCTAGGCTTCCAGGTCGAATCCGATGAGGAACTGCGCGGCATGCGAGCGCAGCTGGAAGCCGCGGACGCGCGCATGGTGGAGGAGAACGAGCAGCCCTGCTGCTACGCCAAGTCGGACAAGTACTGGGTCACCGATCCCACGGGCATTGCATGGGAGACCTTCCACACATTGGGCCGCATCCCGGTGTATGGCGAGGATACGGCAGTGTTCAATCACGGCGAATCCACGAAGCCTGTCGAAGCGCCGGCTGCCGGATGCTGTGTCCCGGCGCAGAGAGCCCAACCGGAAAGCTGCTGCGCCAGATGACCGAGCGAATCTACAACGTCCTCTTCTTATGCACGGGCAACTCGGCGCGGAGTATCCTCGCCGAATCGCTCTTGAATCATTGGGGTCGCGGCCGGTTCCGCGGCTTCAGTGCCGGCAGCTTCCCGAAGGGACAGGTCCATCCCTTCGCGGTGGAGCTCCTTAAGCGCATGAACCTGCCGGCGGAGAATCTTCGCAGCAAGAGCTGGGATGAATTTGCCGCGCCCGGTGCGCCGCCGATCGACTTTATCTTCACAGTCTGTGACAACGCCGCGGGCGAGGTCTGCCCCGTCTGGCCCGGAAAGCCGATGACGGCCCACTGGGGTGTGGCCGACCCTGCAGCCGCGGAGGGCACAGACATGGAGAGGGCGGCCGCCTTCCGCAAGGCGTTCAAGGAACTCGAAACTCGAATCAAGCTTTTTACGAGTCTGCCGATCGACTCGCTCGATAGCATGACGCTCAAGGCGAAGCTTCGCGAGATCGGTAATAGCGAAGGCGCGACCAGGGCGTCTTGATGCGCCGCGCACTTCTCGCCGAAGGCCTAGGCGCGATGCTGCTCGCCGCCACCGTCATTGGCTCCGGTATCATGGCCGAGCGGCTGGCAGGCGGCAATCTGGCGGTAGCATTGCTGGCGAACACTGCCGCAACCGTTGCTGTACTCGCGACACTCATCGCGCTCTTCGGTCCTATCAGTGGCGCCCATTTTAATCCGGCGGTATCGATCGTTGAGGCGCTGCGCGGAAAGCTGACGCTGCAACAAGCAGTCGCCTACGTGATCGTTCAAATTGCCGGCTGCTGCTTGGGTGCACTCTTAGCTCACGCGATGTTCGCGATGCCGTTGATCCAGGCTTCTTTGCATCTGCGCACGGGTCCGGCGCAATGGCTCTCGGAAGGCGTTGCCACCGCGGGCTTGATCCTGGTCGTCATGGGTTCCCCGGGCTCCAACGAGGCGGCCTGGCGGGTAGCCGCATGGATCGGCGCCGCTTACTGGTTCACCGCCTCGACGTCGTTCGCGAATCCTGCAATCACGATCGCGCGTTCACTCAGTGACACCTTTGCCGGTATTGCTCCTGCGCATGTAGCTGGGTTCATCGCGTCGCAGCTGTGCGGTGCGCTGGTTGGTCTCCTTCTGGGAAAGTTCCTGTTGTCGACGAGCCCCACGCCGCGCTCAACAGTAAGCTGAAATCCGGCCCATTGACTCATCGGCGCTTGCCTCGCAAGGGGATAGGCTGTGAATCCAGGCGCTTGCGCAACTGAGAGATCTCGCGCTCCCGCCTTTCCAGCACGCCCACCTCAGGGCCCTTGACGTACTGGACGGTCGTCGACAACTGCGCGTGGTTGGCGACCGCCTTGGCCTGGAGTAAGTCCCCGGAGTGTCGGTAGATGCTGGTCAATACGGTCGGTCGGATCGAGGCGGGTGTGAAGCGCTTTAGATGATGTCGGGCCTCAAACTGTCGGAGCGGTCGATCGAGGTAGTTCGCCGGCAGCGCGCTGATCGCCCCCTTTGACCTGCTCGAGCGCGATCCTCATCAACTTCTGGCAGATGCCTGGAGTCACGGCTTCGGTGCTCCTTTCGGTGGCTTGACGAGGCTTGCTAGGAATTCCGCAAACGGTGAGATGTTCTGGCCAACGCTCGCGGCCTCGAGGGCCGCCATATATTCGGTGCGTCTTTCGACGGGGATGATGGTCCAGGGATAGCCGCCGGCCGCCATCATCGTGTTCATCAGGAAGCGCCCCATGCGGCCGTTTCCATCCATGTACGGATGGATGTACGTGAACACGAAGTGCCCAAGTACGACACGCACCGCCGGTTCCGTCTCTGTTTGCAGCAGTTCGAAGAACTGAGGCATCAGTTCCCGCACTGCCTCGTAGTTTGGCGGAACGTGCATGGAGCGACGAATGTAAACCGGCCCATTCCGGAAGCCTGCTAGGTCGGCGGCGTTGAGAATGCCAGCGGTGACGCTCGGGCCAAACAGTTCCGCGTACCATGCGTCGTAGTCACGTCGAACCACAGCGCCAGGATTTTCGCGAGCGAGAATGGGTTCAAGGCTTGTCTTCACACGCTGGAACGCTTGCCAGTAGCCTCGTGCGGCCAAAGCATTTCGATTCTGGCGGTCATTCTCGTCGTTATCGGGATTCCAATTGCCCGAGCGGACGCGCTCGATCAAAGCCTCACTAACCCGATACCCCTCTATGGAAAGCGAGTTGTAGGCGTCTGTGGCGTAGAGTTCATCTACGTGCTTGAGATAAGCGGCAGCATCCTCTCTTGTGCGAGGTGGGGCTGGAAAGGCTTGGAGGATGGGGGCGCGCATGGACGCCCAGAGCAGTTTCAAGCGGTTGACATACGGGGATGTTTCGCGCGCAGCAAAAATGATTGGGGGCTTGTCATTGAAGGGGTCGGCCTCATGGACAGCGTGGCCGGCGGCCCTCATGGCTCGAAGAATCTGATCCGCAATTTCATTTCGGCCAATGTTCCGGAATCCGCCAGCCAGCCGTCCGGCCACCACAGTTCGGCCGCCGCCAAGCAACCGGCGGAGGATATCGGATGGTTCTGCGACGATCGCCAAGGCTGCCCGCAGGTCATCGGAATGATCCGTGAACTGACCCGGAGTACACGCGATCAGAGCTGCCGGCAGGTTGAAGATTCGCATGCCATTCTTGAGTTCGCGATCACCCGCTGGCGAAAGCTCTAGGCGGACATCGAATACGGATGTCCCAAAGAGGAGCTGGGTGGGCTTATTTCCCCCCTTGGTCGATCGGACCAGCAGCTGCTTGGGAACCGTCCAATCGCCTATATGAAGGCTGAGCGACTGTTCTGGGCTTAGGCACCAGTCCTCTCCGAAGCGATCGTTGAGGTATTCGGCGCAGAACGACCAGAAGGATGCATACCAGCTCGTGCTTTCGCCGGCCGGCTCATCAGGGCGCGTCGGGGTGTACCAGCCCTTCATCACCTCACGGATAAAACCAGCCTTCAGTAGACGCTCACGGTGCGTGCGCGAAAGCTGACTTGTCCGGATGGCGACCACCCCTTTGTCCTGGAGTTCTTTGAGCGCGGAGAGGGACTCGGCGAGCTTTTCAGCGGGAGCAGCCATGGCGTCTTCTAGGTTAACCAGTGTGACGTTTTTTAGGTTGTTGAGTTTGATGACTTCTAGGTAATGGGGTTCTACATCCTCTAGGTTATCGTGTCAATCCATGGGTAGGCTATAATGCCTTCATGGACTTACGTTCGGCTAGGCCGGCCACGCTGAAGCTGCGTCTGACCCTTCGTGACAGCACGTACTTTGCAATCTGTGTACATAACTGTGTACATGATCGAGGAATTGGTTGGTGACAGAAGCAGAAATATCTAATGAAATCAAGCGTCGAAGAACGTTTGCCATCATCTCCCACCCCGACGCGGGCAAGACCACCCTGACCGAGAAGCTCCTGCTGTTCGGCGGCGCCATTCAGATGGCGGGGACCGTCAAGGGCCGCAAGGCGACCCGCCACGCGACCTCCGACTGGATGCGCCTGGAGCAGCAGCGCGGCATTTCCGTGACGTCCTCGGTCATGCAATTTCCCTATGAGGATTGCATCGTCAATCTGCTCGACACCCCGGGCCACGAGGACTTTTCCGAAGACACCTACCGCACGCTGACGGCGGTGGACTCGGCGTTGATGGTCATCGACTGCGCGAAGGGTGTCGAAGAGCGCACCATCAAGCTCATGGATGTCTGCCGGCTGCGCGACACGCCCATCATGACCTTCGTCAACAAGCTGGATCGGGACGGAAGGGCGCCGATCGAGCTGCTCGATGAGATCGAAAGCGTATTGAAAATTCAGTGTGCGCCGATCACCTGGCCGATCGGCATGGGGCGCGATCTGCTCGGCGTCCATCACCTCATCGAGGATAAGATCTACGTGTACGTGCCCGTGGAGAAGGGCCGGGTAGGCACTCACGAGACCATCGACGGCATCGAGAGCGCCGAGGCACGGGAATTTCTCGGGGCCAGATACGCGGAGTTTCTGGACGAGGTGGAACTGGTGCGCGGCGCCAGCCCGCGGTTCGACTTGGAGCGTTATCGTGCCGGGACACAGACTCCCGTGTTCTTCGGTTCCGCCGTCAACAACTTCGGTGTACGGGAATTGCTTTCTGCCTTCGTGAGGCATTCGCCGGGTCCGCTGCCGCGCCCGACGCTGCAGCGCCAAGTCGATGCGGACGAGCCGAAGCTCACCGGCTTCGTCTTCAAGATTCAGGCCAACATGGATCCCGGCCATCGCGACCGCATCGCATTCATGCGCCTTTGTTCCGGGCGGTATGCGCGCGGCATGCGCCTGCATCACGTGCGCCTCGACAAGGACATTCGCATCGCCGATGCCCTGACCTTCCTCGCGGCCGACCGCAGCCAGGCGGAGGAGGCTTACGCCGGCGACATCATCGGGCTGCACAACCACGGAACCATCAACATCGGCGATACCTTCACCGAGGGTGAGGATCTGACCTTCACGGGAGTCCCGAACTTCGCCCCGGAAATGTTCCGCCGCGCGGTTCTGAAGGATCCTCTGCGGATGAAGGCCCTGCAAAAGGGACTGTCGCAGCTCTGCGAGGAGGGCGCCACGCAGCTCTTCAAGCCGCTGCGCAACAACGATCTGATTCTCGGCGCCATCGGTCAGCTGCAGTTCGAGGTGGTGGCTTTTCGTCTGCAGGATGAATACAGCGTGCAATGCGTGTTCGAGCCCATCAATGTGGCCACGGCGCGGTGGGTGAGCCTGCGCGACGACAAGCGGCTCAGCGAGTTTCGCGAGAAGGCCTATGACAATCTCGCCGTCGATCATGCCGGCGAACTGGTGTACCTTGCGCCGACCCGCGTCAATCTCGGCTTGACCGAGGAACGGTGGCCGGACGTCGAATTCCTCAAGACCCGCGAAAACCTCGCGGCCTAAAGGCGCGCACGGCGGCGTCGAATTGTCCGACCGTGATCCGCGCAGGCGCCGCCGCATAACGCAGGAAGGAATAGTGCCGGCAGAGTGCGGTGACGGCGGGGCCAAGGTCGGGGCGGCTCCGGGCGACGCGGGCCGCGTAGTCTTCGGCACCCTCATGCGCCAGCCGCGGCATTCCGAGAGCGGCCAGCTTGGCGCAAAGGCGCGAATAGGCACGAATCAGCGGTTCCTTCCGGGTGGGAGTGATTTGGCGGCGCACGGCCCAGGTGAGCCAGGCGAGCACCAGAGTCAATGCCGCCGTCAGCACCATCACCAGCTTTTGGCCGTCCGGCTCGGGGATATTCAGCCACTCGAGCATTTTCTGCTGTGAATCTTGATCGAAGAACAGGATGCGTTCGCGCCAGATCTGGCGCAAGGCATCGAGACGCAGCCGCACATCGGCGAGCCACGGAGTGCGTCGATGCCAGCGGCTGCCCAGGGGTTCGTCGGCGCTCACGGCGTCGTTCAGGCCGTGTTCCACGCGGCCGGGGGCAATGGCCGACGTGGGATCGACGCGCAGCCACCCGCGGCCTTCGATCCACACCTCGTTCCAGGCATGCGCATCGCTTTGCCGCACCATCCAATAGTCTGCGAATCGATTGAAAGTCCCGCCCTGATAGCCGGTCACGACCCGCGCCGGTATGCCCGCGGCGCGCATCAAGACGGCGAACGCCGAGGCATAGTGCTCGCAAAAGCCGCGCTTCGTATCGAACAGGAATTTGTCCACGGAATCCTCCGCAAGCCTGGGCGGCGTCAGCGTGTAGTAGAACTCCTGCTCCGTAAACAGGTTGAGAACGGCGCGCACGTAGTCCATGTCGTCCGGGTGTGCGTCACGCAGAGTTTGCGCGAGCTGCATCGTACGTGGATTGCGATTGGGCGGGAGTCCGGTATCCCGCCCGCGCGACCGATTGCTCAGCGGCTCGGGCGATTGTGCCTGGGTATAGGAGGTCGCCGCGACATCGATGGGGCGCGACACCGGTTCGGGCTGGACCAGGGTGTAATCGCTCGTGAGCGCGCCGCGCGGCAGATCCCAATGCGACGGCCAATCGAGCGCGAATATCCAGTTGTGCCGGTGCGGCTCGAGGCTCAACGTGTACCGATAGGCGGGCCCTTGCAGGTGCAGCGCGGGAGCGTTCAAAGACGGGGCTATCGTGCGCCTCCACGTGTGCCCGTCGAAGTCGTGCATCACGGGGCCGCGCCAATAGCGCTCCTGCGGCGGCGGCGGAGCTGTCGCGAAGCGCACGCGGAATGCGATTTCATCCGATAATGCGAGTTCGGTGATGTCCCCGGGACTCATGGTGTCGCTCAGGCCCGATCCGGCAGTGCTGCCGTCGTCCGGCATGTGCCAAAGCGGTCCGGCGAACCGCGGAAAGAACAGCCAGAACACCAAGGCGAGGGGCAGGGCCTGGCCCAGTATTCGCCCTGCATAGCGCAGGCTCCGCCGCCAGTCCGGAGCGGGCAGGGTGCTGGTGAGGTGCAGCAAGGTCGCCGTCGTCATCCAGCAGACGCCGATGAGATAGGCGAGCAGCCAAAAGGAATCGCCCACCAGCAGCGCCGACAGGCTGACGAAATAAATGATCAATGTGATGATGCAGATATCGCGCTGCGTGTCGGTCTCGAGCAGTTTCATTCCCGCCATCAAGGCCAACAGCGCCGTGCCGGCGGACAGCCCATTGAAGGTGTGGAATTGCAGGAACAGCAAGGCGACGGCGAGCACGGCGATGGCCAGCCGTACGCCGCGGGGCGGGGCCGCGCGGCCGCGATGGGCGAGCAACAGCCGTATGCCGCCCGCTGCCGCCACGGTGACGAGCACCCACACCGGTAGCGAGCCCAAGTGCGCAGCCAGGGCCAGTGCGAGACACGCCGAGATCTCCGCGAGCTGCTCGTACGATACGGCTTTGGTGTTCACCGCGGCTCCGCCATCCCGTACGTGGCGAGGGCCCGCAAACACGCAAACCGATGCGCCGCGCCGCGCGCCGGGGGGATCTCCTTCCCGGGGATACGGAGCCCAAAGACCCGCTGGGCGGCTTCGCTCTCCAATACCCACAGGCAGAGCTGCGACAGGCGCGTTTCGGTATCCTGGCCTTCGAGGGACGACCATTCCAGCCATTCAGGCTGCGCGGCCAAGCCCGTATAGCTTCGCACCGCAGCCTCACCGCCGCGCGCCAGCACCTTCCAGGCCATGTGTTTCAGCGGCACGCCGGGCTCGTAGGCGCGCAGGCCGGCAAAGTCCTCATCGCCGCGCGTTTCGGATCGCGGGCCGGATCCCGTTCCACCCGCGGCAGGCAGCGCTCGATTGCCCCGCGGAGCGGGAGCGACGTAGGCAGTGAGCGAGGCTTGCACGTAGGTCCACGAATGGAACCAGCCGAAGGGATGGCGCGTGCGCAGCTCGAACTGGTCGAGGCGGACGATTCCGCGCCGAGGCACCGGGATGGCGACCTGGACGGATTCACTCGATCGCGCCACGACGCTGCGCATCCCGGCGGCGATCGTGCAGCGGATTTCAACGTCGCGGCGGTCGACGTTCGCCTCGTTCCGCAGCATGAACTCGAAACTCGCCTCTTGGCCGGCAAACGCATCCGCCTCCGGGGTCACGTCCACCTGCAGCCCGAGTAGATTGCGATTGCAGTGATGCATGGTGACGAGCGCAATGCTCACCATCAGAAAGGCGAAGGCCAGTCCCAAGTTGCTGTTGTAGTTGAGTCCGGCAATGAGCATCGCCGTGAGCATCACCGCCAGCATGATGCCGAAGCGTGTCGGTAGAATGTAGACCCGGCGCCGATTGATGGTGATCGGCAGGGAATCGCGGCCGTGCCGGCGGGCGGTCCAGGCGCGTAATCTGTCGGTGGCTGTCTGCCGCAGAGTAGCCAAGGTCACCTCTTCATTGGCCGGACGGGCTCCTAAGGGATGGGCACGGCCTCGAGCAGCCGATTCACCGCTGCCGGGCCGCTGTCCCGCTGCCGCACGCGATGCACGACCACGGCGGCGAAGACTGCCTGCACATGCTCCGGAATCACGGCGTCGCGGCCGGCGATCAGCGCCCAGGCGCGGGCCGCGCGCAGGAGGCCGATGGCCGCCCGCGGCGACAGGCCGGCGTTCAACCCCGGCGAATGGCGTGTGTGGGCCACCAGCGCCTGGACGTAGTCCAGAAGCGCCGGCGCCACGTGAATGTCGAGAACGCGCTGCTGCAGCCGCCGCAGGCTGTCCAAGGTCGCGACGGTGGATAGTGCGTTCACGAGATCGCGCCGATCCACGCCGCTCAAGAGTTCGCGCTCCGCGGCGGCCGCGGGATACCCCAAATGCACGCGCATCAGGAAACGATCCAATTGCGATTCGGGCAGGGGAAAGGTGCCCACCTGATCCTGCGGATTCTGCGTGGCGATGACGAAGAACGGCTCGGGCAGCGCCATCGACTGCCCGTCGAGGGTGACTTGATGCTCTTCCATGGCCTCGAGCAGCGCGCTCTGGGCTTTGGGCGAGGCGCGATTGATTTCATCGGCCAGCACGAGCTGGGCAAAAATCGGTCCGCGCTGGAATCTGAAACGGCCGGTTTCGCGGTCATAGATGGACACGCCGAGCACGTCCGCGGGCAAAAGGTCGCTGGTGAATTGGATGCGCTGAAAAGACAGCCCCAGGGTCTTCGCGATCGCGTGCGCGAGCGTGGTTTTGCCGACTCCCGGGATGTCCTCGATCAGGAGGTGTCCGCGCGCGAGCAGACACGCGAGGCACAGACGTATCTGCGTGTCCTTGCCCAGGATCACTCGATTGATCTGGGTCAGAATCGCATCGATCTCGGACTGCGCCGCGTTCATCAATGGTCCTTGAGCGCGGTTACCCTTGCGATCTGGACCGCCAATAACCCAAGTTCCGTGCGCAGCTCGGAAAGCCGCTGCTGATCCTTGGCCACGACCTCCGCAGGCGCATTCCTGGCGAATTCCGCGTTGCTCAGCTTGCTCTCCATTTTCTTCAGATCGATGCCCGCCTTCTGCTGCTGCTTCGACAGCCGCGCAAGCTCGGCGGCGGGGTCGATCAGGCCGGCCATGGGCACCAATATCTCCAGCGTACCCACGAATGCAACGGCAGAAATCGGCGCGGCTTGAGCCGGCCCCAGCGCGCGGGGCACGCCGACGCCGGCGAGGCGCATCAAGTAGGGCAGGTTGCGGTCGAGATACTCGGTATCCTCGGAAGAAGCATTTTGCAGCAGCACGTCGAGCTTGCGGCTGGGCGCTATGTCCAATTCACCGCGGATTTGGCGCACGCCCTCGATGAAGGCGATCACCCAGCGCATTTCCGGCTCGGCATGGGGATCCGTCCCGATGCCGGCGGCGCCGGGGAAGGCGCAGCGCATGATGGTGTCGCCGGCCACGCCCGCGCTGACGCGCACGCGCTGCCAGATCTCTTCCGTGATGAAGGGCGCGAGCGGATGCAGCGCGCGTAGCAGCACTTCGAGGCTGCTGATGAGGGTGAAGCGCGTGCCGCGCTTCGCCGCAGGGCTTGCGGTTTCCGACTGCAACACGGCTTTCGACAGTTCCAGATACCAATCGCAGAACTCATGCCAGGTGAATTCGTAGAGCGCGTTCGCCACGGTATCGAGGCGGTAGTCGGCAAAGCCCGACTCGACGCGCGCGAGCATGCTCCCGAGCCGTGCCCGAATCCACCGATCGGCGAGGCTGAATTCCGCGCCTTGCGCGCCCGAGTCCTGATTCTCGACGTTCATCAGCACATAGCGCGCGGCGTTCCACAGCTTGTTGCAGAAGTTGCGGTACTCTTCGACCCGGGTCATGTCGAAGCGCAAATCGCGGCTTTGCGTGGCCAGCCGGGCGAAGCACAGACGCAATGCATCCGTGCCGAATGCCGGGATGCCCTGCGGAAATTGCTTGCGGGTGGCCTTCTCGATGGCCGGCTTCATCTGCGGCTGCATGAGACCGCTGGTGCGCTTGGCGAGCAGGTTTTCCAGGGAAATGCCGTCGACGATGTCGAGCGGGTCGATGACATTGCCCTTCGACTTGGACATCTTCTGGCCGTCATGATCGCGGATGAGCCCGTGGATGTAGACTTCGCGAAACGGTACTTCTCCCGTGAATTTCAACCCCATCATGATCATCCGGGCGACCCAGAAAAAAATGATGTCGAAACCGGTGACCAGCACCGAGGTGGGATAATAAGCGTCGAGGGCTCGCGTGTGCTCGGGCCAGCCCTGAGTCGAGAACGGCCACAGCGCCGAGGAGAACCAGGTGTCCAGCACATCATCGTCCTGCCGCAGCGGCACCGACGGGTCGATGCCATGGGTGGCGCGGGCCTCCGCCTCGCTGCGGGCGACGTACCAGCGGCCGTCGGAGTCGTACCAGGCCGGTATGCGGTGCCCCCACCACAGCTGCCGGCTGATGCACCAATCCTTGATCTTGTGCATCCATTCGTAATACACCGCCGACCAATGGTCGGGCACGAAGCGGATGTGTCCGTCTTCGACTGCGCGGATGGCCGGCTCCGCCAGCGGCTTGATGTCGACGAACCACTGGTCGGTGAGCAGGGGCTCGAGGATGGCGTTGCTGCGGTCGCCCCGAGGCACGGTCAACCGGTGCGGCTCGACCCGCTCGACGAGTCCGAGCGCCTCCAAATCGGCAAGGATTCGCGCGCGAGCTTCCGACCGGTCGAGGCCGCGATAGGCCTCGGGCACTTCGTCGTTGAGCGACGCGTCGAGGTTCATGATATTGATGAAGGGCAGGCCGTGCCGGATGCCTACTTCATGGTCGTTGAAGTCGTGTGCCGGCGTGATCTTGACGCAGCCGCTGCCGAATGTCGGATCGACGTAGGTGTCGCCGATGATGGGTATCTCGCGCTGCGTGAGCGGCAGACGCACCCGGCGGCCGATCAAATGCCGATACCGTTCATCGTCGGGGTGCACCGCCACGGCGGCGTCTCCCAGCAGGGTTTCGGGCCGCGTGGTCGCGACCACGAGGAATCCGTCGCCGCCAACGAGCGGATAGCGCAAATGCCAGAGGCTCCCGGCTTCTTCGTCGGCGACCACTTCCAAATCGGAGAGCGCCGTCTTCAGCACCGGATCCCAGTTCACCAGGCGCTTGCCGCGATAGATCAGTCCTTCCTGGTAGAGGCGCACGAAGACTTCCGTCACGGCCCGCGACAGGCCGGCGTCCATCGTGAATCGATCGCGCTGCCAGTCGACCGACGCGCCGAGCCGGCGCATTTGGTTGGCGATCTGCCCCCCCGACTCGGCCTTCCATTGCCAGACCTTGTCGATGAATGCATCTCTGCCGAGCTCGAGACGGCTCAACCCCACGGCGTTCAATTGCCGCTCCACCACCATTTGCGTGGCGATGCCCGCGTGATCGGTACCGGGCTGCCACAGGGTATCGAAGCCCTGCATACGCCGATGACGGACGAGCGCATCCATGATCGTGTCCTGAAATGCGTGTCCCATGTGCAAGGTGCCGGTCACGTTGGGCGGGGGAATGACGATCGAATAGCTCGGTCCCCGGCCGCTCGGAGCGAAATACCCCGACGCCTCCCACCGGGCGTAGATTCGCGACTCGATGTCGGCGGGCGAGAAAGCTTTATCCATGGTCTTCCGGGTCTTCCTGGGCAGCGTCGTGCTCGCGCAGAATGCGGTCCACCAGTTCCGGGAGCCGCGCGCGCAGGCGGTCGAGCACGCGCTCGAACAAGGTGGCTTCGATGTCCTTGACGGCCTGGTGGAGCAGCGAGTCGGCGAGTTCCAGCGTCTCGCTCAAGATGGCGGCATGCACCGCCTTGGCCTCGATCGACAACGACGAGGGCTCACTTTCCTGCACTGCATCGGTGAGAATGGGAATATCGCGCGGATCATGCGGTTCGGTTGGCATGGGAGGTTCAGATCTCCGCTGTCTCGTCCAGTTGATGCGTCTCCAGCGTGACCTTGAGATCGCGGTACGTCTTGAAGCGTTCGCGGCCGAGGCGGCGTCGATCCTCGTCCGCGTCGATGATCTCGGCAATGCGCGCGTAGCGTTCCCAATGGGCCGGCAGGGAGGCGGTCAGATTCACCAGCAAGTCGGCGGCCGGCAAGGCCACGGGCAGGGCGGCGAGGTGCACCTTGACGGCGGAATCCATCGAATGCTCATCCGCGCAGACCTTGTGCGGAATGAAAGAGCGCTCGTTGAACGTCCAAAGCAAGTCGTCGAGGGCCTGCGCATCGGCCGGCGTGTCGTTGACGATGACGACGCTCATATCCCGTAGATAGGCTTTTTCGGTCAGACGGCAGGCAAACGCCCAGCGCTGGCGGACGGCGGCGCTCTTCAGTACATAGAAGTCCACGCGCTCGGTCATGTCGCCCGGACGCGATTGATCAGAAAGTCGACGAGCAGGGGCACCGGCCGGCCGGTGCTGCCCTTTTGCGCGCCGCTGAGCCAGGCGGTACCGGCGACGTCGAGATGCGCCCATTGCAGATCCTTGGCGAATTTTCCGAGGAAGGAAGCCGCGGTGCAGGCGCCGCCCTCGCGTCCGCCGACATTGGCGATATCCGCGAAATTGCTTTTCAACTGATCGACGTACTCCTCGCCGATGGGCAGCCGCCAGGCGCGGTCGTCGGCGCGGACGCCGGCGGATTGCAATTCATCCGCGAGCGCCTCGTCATTGCTCATCAAGCCGCTGAAGTGGTTGCCGAGCGCGATGATGCAGGCGCCGGTCAGGGTTGCCACGTCGACCACCGCGGCGGGCTTGAAGCGGCGGCTGTAGGTGATGGCGTCGCAGAGAATCAGCCGTCCCTCGGCATCGGTATTCAGAATCTCGACGGTCTGCCCGGACATGGTGGTGACGATGTCGGCAGGCTTCACGGCGCCGCCGCTCGGCATGTTTTCGCAAGTGGGGACGATCGCCACGAGATTGATCGGCAATTTGAGCTCGGCGATTGCGCGCATTGCACCCAGGACCGCGGCACCGCCGCCCATGTCAAACTTCATTTCATCCATCGCCGGCGGGTCCTTCAAGGAAATCCCCCCCGAGTCGAAGGTGATGCCCTTGCCCACCAGGCAAATCGGCGCCGCGCCTTTCTTGCCGCCATGATATTCACAGACGATCAGCCGGGGAGGCTGATCCGACCCTTGGGTCACCGCGAGGAACGCGCCCATCTTGAGCGCCTTGATGCCCTTTTCGTCCAGTATCTTGGTTTTGATGCTGGGGAATTCCTTCGCCAAGCCTTGCGCACGGGTGGCCATGTACCGGGGAGTGCATACATTGGGCGGCAGATTGGCCAGATCGCGCGACAGCGCGAGCCCGCTGCCGACAGCCGCGCCAATGCGCAGACCTTCCGCCGCCGCTTTCTCGCTGCGCGCATCGGCCACCGCCACGGTGAGGCTCGACAGGCGGGGAGCTTTGGGCTTGGCGCTCGTTTTCAGGTCCGGGATTTTGTACAATTGCGAGCAGAAGACCTCTGCAGCGGCGCGCGCGCGATACTGCACATCGAGCCCCGCGACCGTCTCCAGCGCCAGGTACACGACGGCGTCGCCCGCTCCGGTCTTGGCGAGCGCTTGAGCGGCGGACTGCAGAGCCTTGCGGTACTGCTTGCGGCCGAAGGCTGCGCGAGTTCCGAGACCGATCAGCAGCACGCGCGCGGCCGCCGTCCCCGCCGGCGTCGGAAGCAGCATCGCATCGCCGAGCTTGCCGGCAAAATCGCCGTTTCCGTGCAGTTTTACGATCAGTCCGTCCAATTGTCCGTCGATCTGGGCGCCGGCAATGCCGAGATCCCCGTCCTCATACACGCCCACGACGGCGCAGCCCGCTTCATTGCGCGCTCTTGCATCGACGATTGCCTTGAATTCCATGCCCAAAACTCCGTTTTGTCTGTTGTTGCCTTGGGAGCCCGTCGGACTTGGGCCCATCTGCTGCGACGATCGCCCCAAGTCCGACAGGCTACGGGGATCGAGCAAATAGTTTACTAGATTATTGCGAAGGCTCTAAGCTCGGCCCATGAAATGGACCATGCAGAGGTATGTGCTGCGCGAAGTCGTGCAGACCTGGCTCGCCGTCACCGGGGTGTTGGTGGCGATCCTGGTATCGAACCAGTTGTCCAGAGTGCTCGGCCAGGCAGCGGACTACCAGTACGGCCGGCGCGTCGTCTTCGACTTGATCGCGCTCGGCGCCATCATGAATTTGTCGGTCATCGTGCCGGTGGGATTGCTGCTGGCGGTCGTGCTGACACTGGGCCGCATGTACCACGACAGCGAAATGGCGGCGCTTCAAGCCTGCGGTTTCAGCCCGACGCGGCTGCTCGTGCCCTTGTCCTGTTTTGCCGCCGTGATTGCACTGGGGTTGGGTTGGCTGGCGTTCGTTCAGGTGCCGCAGGCCGACAGCGAAGCGCAGCTGCTGCGCCAATCGGCGATGAAGGAGGCGCAATTCGGCCAACTCGATGCCGGCCGATTCAAATCGTTCAGCGGCGGCGACGCGGTGTTTTACGCCGAGCGGGTCGACGCCGAGGGCGTATTGCACAATGTGTTCGTGCAGCGCGAGTCGGCCGGCCGGATCGAGTTGGCTCTGGCCGACACGGCCACTTATTCCAAGGCGGCGGCGAACGGCGTGCATCTCGTGACTCTGTTCAACGGACGCCGCTACGAAGGGGTTCCGGGACGCGATGACTTCCGGGTGATCGAGTTCCGCGAGCACGGCATCCCCATTTCCGCGCCCGCGGATGCGGTCGGGTCGAAGGATCCGGACACCAAGCCGACCCGCGAACTTCTGGGCTCGAACGATCCTTCCGACATTGCACAATTGCAATTCCGGGCATCTACGCCAATCATGGCGCTCGTGCTGACCCTGGTCGCCGTGCCCTTGAGCCACCTGCGTCCGCGCCAAGGCCGATACGCCAGAGTCGGGTTCGCCATCGTCGTGTATTTCGTGTATTCGAATCTGCTGTCCGCCGCGAAGGTGTGGCTGGAGAAGGGAGAACTCTCGCCGGCGATCGGAGTGTGGTGGGTTCACCTGGCGGCGCTCGCCCTCGGTCTTTACTTGGTCGTGCGTGAAGCGAGGACCGCGTGAATATTCTCGATCGCTACCTGTATCGCACCGTGCTCGTCTACACGGCCATGGCGATGGGCGTGCTGCTGACCCTGGGCGCGCTGTTCGTGTTCATCAGTCAGCAAGGCGACATCGGCGTCGGCAGCTACAGCGCCGGGGACGCATTCCTGTTCACCTTGCTCAATGTTCCGCAGCAGGCGTTCGAGCTGCTGCCGATCGGCGCATTGATCGGCGCGCTGATGGGCCTCGGCAACCTTGCATCGGGCAGCGAGCTGGTGGTGACGCGCGCCTCCGGAGTATCGGTCTGGCGCATCGCCTGGCCGGTGGGCCTCGCCGGGCTCACGCTCGCCCTCCTCATGTACGGCATCGGCGAGTATGCGGCGCCGCCGCTGGCGCAGTTCGCGAAACGCGAAAAGACCACGGACAAACTGGCGGACGTGAGCTTCGCGGGGTCGAGCAGCGCATGGGTGAAGGACGGAAACCTCATTCTGCGGGTGCAAACCGGCGAGGTCGACCGGGCGTTCGGCGGCGTGTCGCTGTTCCAGCTCGATGGTCCGACCCGGTTGCGTTCGATACAGCGGGCCGAGCGGATTTCCGTCGCGACCCCCGGCCGCTGGAGCTTGCACAATGTGGCGACGACGCGTTTCGGCGACGACCGCATCGACAGCGACCTCGTCAGCGGAATCATGATGCAATCGAACGTCAACCCCGCATTCCTGGGGTTGGCCGCCACCGATCCGCAGCTGCTCACGCTGCGGGGCCTTGCCTCGTATATCGATCACCTGCGCCGAAACAGCCTGGACACCGCGTCGTATGAAATCGGGTACTGGTCGCGGATCGCGAGACTTTTCGCCGTGATCGTCGTGACGCTCCTGGCTCTGCCCTTCGTATTCGGCCCGCTGCGCACCACCGGAGCCGGCACCCGCACCGTGATCGGCGTGATGCTGGGCGTGATATTTTTCCTCATCACCGGGACCATCGAGAAAGGCGGTCAGATCTTCGGACTGAATCCCGCGCTCGTCGGTTGGCTGCCGACGGCCGCGATCGGCTTATGTACCTTGATCGCGATATCGAGAACGCGCTAGAGAGCGATAAGTTCTGTCGTGCACGGAGGTCGGATCGGGCAGACATTTCAATGTCTGCCCGATCCGACCTCCTTCAAGCTGTCCGTGTGGTGAATAGTGACGGCTGACATCACGAACACTGCAAATGAACCACTCGCGTCTTTGATAACCGGTCATGAAGCGCCAGATGCTCGGGATCGAAGTAGAGCCATAGCACGCCGAGCGCCGCCGGGGTCCAGGCGAGCACGCCGAAGACGCAGCGCAGGGCCGCGTCCTTCCATGCCAACGGCTTGCCCGCCGGAGTGACGGCGCGCAGATGCCAGGCACGCATCCCCAGGGTTTGGCCGCTGCGAATCCAGTTGAGCAGGTAATAGCACGCGATCACGCCGACGAGGCTCGCGCGGTAGAGATATACCCAGGCGCCCGCGGTTTCGCGGTCCACCGCTCGGGAGTGGTTCAAGAATACGGCGCCGGAGGTCAATATCACGAGCAGAGCAGCCAGCAGCACACTGTCGTACAACAACGCGGCGACCCGTCGACCGAATCCGGCGCTGGTGCCGCTGGTCACGATGTGGGTGCTGGCACCGGCTTTTTGTTCGGCGAGAGAGCCGGGGACGCCGCCGGGTGCCGGGAGGAGCCGCCGGCTGTGGCAGAAGCGGACTCCTTTTTCGCAGCGGGCGTCTGTTTCGGTACCAGCAATTGTTCCAGAGGCCGGAAAACCTCATCGTATCGGTATCCGGCTGCTTGTCGCCCACGACCGCGCCGGTCATGGTGATCGCATTGCCGTCGGACAGAGTGACGGTCGCGACCGTGGCTTTGCTGAAGTCGACGTCGCCCACCGGCGTTACATCGTCGGCGGTCAAACCGCTGAACGCGGTGGACGAGGGCGAGAGCTGCACGGAGTCGGCCGCCTTTCGCCCGGGCGGTATGCCGTCGAGCACGAATTCATCTTCGCTCTTGGGAGCCGCTGCGGTGCCGGAACTGGTGGAACCCGTGGCGCCGGAAGCCCCGGTGCCGGACCCGGCGGAACCTGCGGTTTTGGAAGCGGCAGCGCCGGCCGTGCCGGAGCCGACGGGGCCTGAGGCGTTGGAACCGGCGGTACCCGCGGCGGCAGTGCCCCCAGCGGCGGACCCGGCGGCGGCGCGGTGCACGGTGTAGGCCGGCCCCGCCGTCGGCTTGACCTCGATGCGCTGGATGCCGGTGACGGCGACGTCCAGCAGGCGTGAATCGATCCAGAAGCGGGGCTCTGTTTCGAACGAAATGCCGGGTTCGATCGTGTAGCTCGAGTTCTCGTCGCTGCGGCGCGCGAAGTTGCCTTCACCGGCGGGCTTGCCGATGATCATTTCCTCGACGATCTTCGCGTCGCCCAGGGCCAGCAACAATTTACGCAGCTTCGCCACGTCCGCCGGGTAGTCGCCGCGCTCGGCCACGGTCCAGCGGCCGTCCTTTTCGTGCACCGTCACCGTGGGAGCGGCGCTCCCCCGGCGCACGCTCAAGGCGGTGACCGTGTTCAATTCGCCCGCGAGGGCCGGCAAGAGCGCGCCGCCGTGGGCGTCGCGCTGCAGGTTGCGCTGGGCGCTCAAGTACAGCGCGGCCGAGATCGCGAGCGCCGCAGCGACGATGAGCGCGAGAAATGCCTGCCGGCTCATGTCGTCCCCGGTGCCGGTGCCGGTACCGCTGCTCCGCCCGCCGTGCCCGATGCCGCGGCTCGGCGCCGCCGGCGCCTAGCCAGAATGATGACGCCCGCGACGGCCACACCCAGCGGCGCAATCCCGATGTTGACGAACTTGAGCCGGGAATTCAGGCGATCGAT